>OCAT01001226.1_pt1 | contig 17106 bp, 12 predicted proteins | sample 1538311 | NCBI WGS metagenome assembly OCAT01 (sample SAMEA2580287, study PRJEB22360) | human gut metagenome | biome: human gut; feature: human-associated habitat; material: faeces | place: Denmark | collected 2008/2010
CGTAACGAGGACATCGACGTGGAAGAGGATGACGCCGAGAACCTGCTCAACGCCATGGAGAAGGAGCTGCTGCGCCGCCGCTTCGGACCGCCGATCCGCCTGGAGATCACGGACACCACGAGCCCCTTCCTCTCCCAGCTGCTCGCCGACCAGCTCGGCGTGAGCCAGGACGAGGTATACCGTCTGCCCAGCCCGCTGGACCTGACCGTGCTCTTTGAGCTCGGCAGCGTGGACCGCCCGGACCTGAAGAACCGTCCGTTCGTGCCGACCACGAACCGTCAGATCGCCGAGGTCGAGTCCTCCCGCGCACAGGATATTTTCGCTGCCATCCGCGAGCGCGACATCCTGCTGCATCACCCCTATGACTCCTTCTCCACTTCCGTGCAGGCCTTCCTTGCGCAGGCCGCCGCGGACCCGAAGGTGCTGGCCATCAAGCAGACCCTGTACCGCACCAGCTCCAACTCGCCGATCATCGACGCCCTGATCGACGCCGCTCATGCCGGCAAGCAGGTGCTGGCTTTGGTGGAAATCAAGGCTCGTTTCGACGAGGACGCCAACATCGCGTGGGCCCGCAAGCTCGAACGCGCCGGCGTGCACGTGGTGTACGGCATCGTGGGCTTGAAGACCCACTGCAAGCTCATCGAGGTCGTGCGTCAGGAAGCGGACGGTCTGCGCCGCTACTGCCACGTAGGCACCGGCAACTACAACCCGAAGACCGCGCGACTGTACACCGATCTGGGTCTGCTGACCTGCGACCCGGTGGTCGGCCAGGATCTGACTCGTCTGTTCAACCAGCTCTCTGGTTACGCGCCGAAGTCCAGCTTCCACCGTCTGCTGGTGGCCCCGCGTACCGTGCGCACCGGCCTGATTCAGCGCATCCGCCGCGAGGAGGACGCCGCCCGCGCCGGCAAGGAGGCCTGGATCAAGATCAAGGTCAACTCCATCGTGGACGAGAAGACCATCGACGCCCTGTACCGTGCCTCTCAGGCCGGCGTGAAGATCGACATCGTCGAACGCGGCATCTGCGCTCTGAAGCCCGGCGTTCCCGGCCTGTCCGAGAACATCCGCGTACGTTCGATTCTCGGCCGCTTCCTGGAGCACTCCCGCATCTACGCCTTCTGCAATGCGGACGGCCCGCAGATCGGCGAGGGCCCGGCTTCCGGCCCGGAGGTCTACATCGGTTCGGCTGACCTCATGCACCGTAACCTTGATCGCCGCGTCGAGGCTCTGGTGCGCGTCACCGCCCCGGAGCAGATTGACGAGCTCATCAAGTACGTGGACCTGCAGATGGCCGACTCCACCATGAGCTGGCACATGCAGCCCGACGGCACGTATGTGCTGCACACCAAGGACGACGAGGGCCGCCCGCTGGTCGATAGTCAGGAATACCTGATTCGCAAGCACCAGCGCCGCCCCAATTCGCACAACTGATTTCATTCGATGCTCCCTGTCAGCGCAAGCTAACTGAGGGTGGTTACGATGCCCGGCTCCTCTTTCGAGAGGATGCCGGGCATCGTTGTTCAGCGCGCAAAAACTACGTAGCAGCGGTCCAACGTGACCTACAATACAAGAGATGGGTACGAACAGTATGAGACGAATCGTGGAAGCCGCCGGCGGTATTCTGTACCGGTGGAAGGATGATGCCGAGCCGACGCGGGCATCATCTCCATCAGTGAAATCCAATATTGCCACCGATGGCACCATCATCGCGAACACCACGGATTCTGACGGCGAGACCACGGCAGCACCCGGCGCATCGGACGCGGCTTCCACCCCGGACCCGGCGCAGGCCGACAGCCCAGCCACAGCGGACAACGTACTCAACCGCATCGAACTGTGCGTCGTGCATCGCCCGAAATACGACGACTGGAGCTGGCCGAAAGGCAAGGTCGACCCGAACGAATCGCACCGGCATGCCGCCGTACGCGAGATCGGCGAGGAATCGGGCCTGTCCGTGGAACTTGGCCCCTATCTGGGCGACATCGAGTACCCGCTGTCCGAAGAAGGCAGCAAACAGCGCCATACCAAGGATCGGTCGGCGGATACCAAGCATATCCAGTTCTGGATGGCCACGCCGATCAGCGCCATCGACAACCTGCGGCGTACCCATGCGTTTGGCCCGGTGCATCGGGCGGACATCGGCGAAATCGACGAAGTTTTGTGGCTGACGCCGGCCGAGGCCCGCAAGAAGCTCAGCCATTCCACCGATAAGGACATCCTCGCGCTATTCGTTGATCGGGTGCAGGAGGGCGCGCTTGACGCCGTGCCGGTGATTATCGTGCGCCACGGCAAAGCGGAAGCGCGCAAGCTGTGGAAGGGTTCGGACGCGAACCGTCCGATCACGCCGCGCGGCGCGGCTGCGGCATACGCGCTGAACCGCGAGCTGGCGTGTTTCAATCCGACCCGACTGGCCACGTCGCCTTGGGTGCGCTGCCAGGAGACGTTGGAGATGTTCGCGTGGCAGACCGGACGAGACATGGTTCATCTCGATCCGCTCACCGAAGATGCATACGCCGCTGCGCCGGACACCGCATGGGAGTGTCTACTCAGCGAAATCGAGTTCGCACTTGAGCGCCGTCAGCCCATAGCGATATGCATGCACCGGCCGGTGATTGGTGGTATGTTCGGACACCTGCGCAGCATGTGCGTTGCGCCGTCTCTGAGCAAACGCCTGATCGCCAAGACACCGTTCATGCCGACCGGCACGGCGGTGGCGCTGTTCGTCACTCCGACGCCTCATGGTCCCAAAATCATCGATATTCAGAAGGTTCAACCGCTTGTCTACTAGACCCGCATTTCCTGATTCATCCAACTCCTCGGCCGCTGCCGCTGCAGCTCATGCCGCGCACAATGGTGCCGCCGGCAGTCTGGGCCCGGGCTTCGGCTCGTTGCGTGCGGCCGGAGCGGCATTCGGACCTGCTCGCATGGGTTCTTCACGCCCCTCGCGCCCGGCTCAGCTCGACCCGGCTGTGGCCGATGGATTGGCCGGTGGCATGGACCCGCAGGCGTTGAGCGAGATGAGTCATCTGTCTGCTGCCGCATTGCTGGATCGTGTGCGCCATAGCGAAGACCCGGCGGTTGTTGAGCGGGTGCTCACGTTGGTGGAGACGGTCGGCGTGGATGAAATCGCCGAACTATGGAGCGATACCGAGCCGGATTCGCTGCCTGGTGTGCTGTGGCGACTGTATATGTTGCGTACGTGGATGCGATCGAATCGCGACTCGATCGCGCATCTGTGGCGCTTGGGTGAGCCGGTGGCCACTACCGCCTCCGCCATCGCCGGCGTGGATCAGGCTCCCAGTGAAGATGACATCGTGCGATTGGCCGATTCGATTCTCTCCGGTGCTTTTGTGGGCGATTTTGCCGTGGCGCTTGAGCGTGCGGCGGCGTTTACCGATGTGGTGGCGTTGGGCTTGCGCGTGGAGGCGCGGCGCATGGTGACCCGGGCCGAGGCCAACGGCGGCTTCTCCTCGGATGCCGATGAGAAGGCCGTGCGCACCAAAGCCGCCCGCCTTATGCACACCGCCGGCAGCCTCATGGCCACCGCCAAGGATTTCCAACACGGTGCCAACCTCTGGCGTCGCGGACGGTTGGAGTAACCCCGCTCCAGGCTCCCTCTGATGAGGGAGCTGTCACGGGCGATGCCCATGACTGAGGGAGAAACCCACCAACCGCACCCCAACAATCAGCTACCAGCCAACACCACACCTCCCCCGGCGCGGCGAGCCCCATCGCAAGCTATACTGAGTATCCGCGTCGGACCGTGCTTAAGCCCCGGGCTCCATTTTTTGCCGCCGCGAGCGGCCCTTGCGCCGACAGGCGCTTTCGCGGTTCGGCGCTTCTTTTCTTTTACCAGATTCACGCCCCGAGCGTTGCGATGGGCACGACCAGTATGCCGTCATTGCGGCGATAGGCCTTCCCACCTCGGCCGGTAAGGAACATCATGAATTCGGGGTCTCGGACCTGAGCCATGGGATTGCCGCAGATTTTGTTGCGGAAGGATTTGAGCTTATCCGCATTGTCATCGTTCACCTTAAGGTCACTGAGTTTTATTTCGATGGCACCCCACCTGCCGTCAGACAACTCGATAATGACATCAACTTCAAGCCCCTTGTCATCGCGGTAATACGCAATGCGATTCCCGGCACCCGGCATAGCCGACAGATATACATTCAAATCACGAATGCACAGCGTTTCAAACAGATCGCCGAGCGTCTGTGTATCGCGCATCAGAGTATTCGGCGCGGCACCTAAAACCGCAGCAGGCAACGAAGGATCCACGAAATATCGCTTGGGCTTGGTTCGCACACGACTCTTTGCGCGGAGTGGCGGCTCCCAACCCTCCAAATCCGTCAGAAGGTACAAGTCCTTGAACATTTCCAAATAGCTCTTCACCGTCTGCGTATCCGGCTCACGCCGCTCATCGCCATATGCCATATCCGCAGCCAGCGTCGCATATTTTGGTGCCTGCGAGATGTTCACGGCAAGAGCTCGCATCAAAGCTCGTGCAGTTTCAGGATTCTTCTTCATCTTCGGCACGCTGATATCCAGCACACTTGCGATATATTCGCCCGGGATTTCCAAGGCGAATTCATCGTCTAGCTCAAGATTCGCGGGCCATCCGCCACGGCAACACCATCTGGCGATGTCTTCGATACTCGTATTGCATTCGGCAGGCTCGAATTTCCCCTCGAACAAATCGGATAGGCTGACCGCGCCCGTGGATTCTCCGGATTCAGCCAAGCTCATGGGCCACATGCGCAGACGAGCAATGCGACCAGTGCCGCTGTGATGAATGGCGTCACGATCCTTTGGAATAGCCGAACCTGTAAGAATCAGCTGCCCCTTGCGGTTCGCATTGTCATCTATATGGCGACGAGCGGCATCCCAAATTTGTGGTACATCTTGCCATTCGTCCACCAGATGGGGCTCCTCCCCCATCAGCACCAATGCAGGATCGGTTTGGGCGGCCGCGAAAACTGCCACATCATCCAGACGATCAACGCTTCGAGACCGGGAGAGCGCGGTCCATGTCTTGCCGCACCATTTCGGCCCAACGATTTCCACTGCACCGAACGCCTTGAGCAGTTTACTTAATCTGCTATCTACCACGCGTGAACGATAATCAGGCCTGGTCAAGGTACCATCGCGACCACTCAAATCGTTCATATTGCAGCCTTTCCCAGTTCTATCGTTCTAACAATATAGATTTTACACCAGTTTCATTCCCGATTTTACACCTATCTCATTCCCGGTTTTACACCAGTTTCATTCCCTGTTTTACACCGTGTTGTTTTTTACGCTTTACCCTCTCAGAGGTATCAGAGGCAGATCTCGGCACGGACAGGGCATTGTCCTGCTGCAACTGGCCTATCGCAGCAAAAAGTCGAATCACCCACAAATCCAATCCGATAAGCAAGCCGCGCCATTACCAATTCGGCAGGTCGGCAAACTTGGACTAGGCTGGGAATCATGGAACTCCATGTTTTGAATCATCCGCTGGTCGAGCACAAGCTCACCGTGCTGCGCGACAAGAACACCCCCTCCTCCACCTTCCGCGAGCTCGTCTCCGAACTCGTGATGCTTGAGGCCTACGAGGCCACCCGCAACCTGTCCGTGGTGGCCGCGCCGATCGAGACGCCGGTCGCCCCGATGACCGGCAAGAAGCTCGCCTCCCCGCGCCCGATCATCGTGCCGGTGCTGCGCGCTGGCTTGGGCATGCTCGACGGCATGACCCGCCTGATTCCGACTGCTGAAGTCGGCTTCCTGGGCATGAAGCGCGACGAGGAGCACCCCACCCAGCAGGTGACGTACGCGAACCGTCTGCCCGAGGACCTGTCCGGCCGCCAGTGCTTCCTCATCGACCCGATGCTCGCCACCGGCGGAACGCTGGTCGCCGCCACGCACTACCTGGCCGAGCGCGGCGCCAAGGACGTGACCGCGATCAACATCATCGCGGCCCCCGAAGGCATCAAGTACGTCGAGGAGCACATCGACCCGTCCATCGACTTCAAGGTCGTGGTGTGCGCGGTCGACGAACGTCTTAACGACAAGTGCTACATCGTGCCGGGACTCGGCGACGCCGGTGACCGTCTCTATGGCGTAATTGACTGATTTCCCTGGCTCCCCTCCCCGAGGGGAGCCAACATAACGGAACATCTATGCAAATCGACATTATTGCGCCGGGGCGCGTGAAGGAGCGTTACCTTCGCGACGCCATTGACGAGTATTCCAAGCGACTTTCGCGCTACTGCAAGCTCAACATCATTGAAGTGGCAGATGAGAAAACGCCTGACCATGCCTCCGAAGGCGTTGACCGACAGATTAAGGCCAGAGAAGGCGAACGCATCGCCAAGCATCTGAAGGACGGCGCGTTTGTTATTGCCCTTGCCATCAATGGCAAGCAGCTGTCCAGTGAAGAATTGGCCGCCAAAATCAACGACCTTGGATTGCGTGGCACCAGCCATATTCAGCTGGTCATCGGCGGTTCAATCGGCCTTGACGACGCGATTCTGCGTCGTGCTGATTTTCTGCTGAGTTTCTCGAAGATGACGTTCCCGCATCAGCTTATGCGCGTGATTCTGCTGGAGCAGATCTATCGCGCTTATAAAATCAACGCTGGCGAGCCGTATCACAAGTAAAACGCCATACCTCATGGGGCGGGAAATCCCTCATGGGGCGGTAATTGCCCCATGAGGCGGCAAAATCCTCATGGGGCGGTATGCCAAAATGGCTTAATTCCGCGGTTTCACATATTCTTCAAACCGCCCCATGGGCAAGTTACCGCCCGATGAGCCTGTAACCACCCCATGGGCGCATCAATAACGCCCTCAACCTCACACTGCGTCGGGGACGAACGCTTCGAAGATGTGGCGGTCGAAGTAGGGGGCGCACTGGGCGAGTTCATCGCTGCTGCGCACGGTCCATGAAACCGGCATCGCACCCATCGAACGAGCGAGCTTGACTTGCGGCGAAGCGCCACCGGTCCAGTCATAAGCCACGAAATCAGGACGAGACAGCCAGTCGAACGCCAGTAAGCCGGCGGCCCATTCAGCCGCACCATTCTTGCTCAGCTTCGCCGGCCAGCTCAGCTGACCGCGGCACACCTCAGGGTGATGCTCCTTGTACCAATTCACCGCGCCCGGGTGGAAGGATTCGATCACGTACGGGCCGTCATACGCCTCAAGCAAGGCGTGGCCCTTTTCCATGAGCTCTTCGCTACGCTCATCCCAAGCCCTGTTGTTGCTGAACTTGTATTCCACAATCAGCGGAGCCCGGCCGGCCACCACGTCCAGCACATCGGAGAACAGCGGCACATGCTGGTAGTACCCCTTCGGCGCGGCGGACGGCGTGACCACCAGCGGCGGGTTCGCGTCGGCACCCGGCAACGGTTCGGCCTTCAAATCGCCTGACTCGCCGTTCGGGAAGAGCGGAATACGGGCGAGTTCGTCGTAAGTCAGGTCTTCGATGCGGCGCGGATCGCCGGCCACGCGCAACAAATCGGCGTCATGGACCACGACCACTTGGCCGTCGAGCGTAAGCTGCACGTCGAGTTCGATGCCATAGCCAGCCTCGCAGGCGGCGGCGAACGCGGCCAGCGAGTTTTCGGGAGCAATCGGACCGGTCATATCCGCACTGCCGTAGCCGGCCTTGACAGCCATGCGACGGGCAAGCGACACATAATCATCGTTTTCGGCGATGGATCGCTCAGTGGTATCGGCTTGGGCGCTAACCGGATTATCCCCACCATAATCAGCGATATCGATATAGCCGACCAAACCAGAACCCGCATCATGCAAGCCACGATGGGCATACCATACCTCCGGAATGGAGGGCACGAAATTACGACGCTTGTCATTGAACGTGCGCGGGGCCACGGCCCACACGGCAGCACCGGCGGCGGCCACGCCTGCCAGCGCCACGTTTCTCCAGAGCTTCGACGACATTGGAATCCTTCCTGTTGGGCTGCCTCTAGCCTAACGCTTCTGCCAGCCATTGTGGAGTGGTTGGATCATCCGGTTTCAGCGCGCGGTCCAGGTGGTTGGCGCGCAGTGGCTCCCAGCTGAAATCTGCCAGCAGATCGGCGGGTTTGCAAGGAATTGGAGTGGGTTGCAGACGCAGCAGCCAGGCGCAGTATCCGATGATTTGCTCGGGGGTTACGTTGCGGGCGCGCAAGGCTCCCATATCCAGCGAACGTTCGCGCTTGGCTAAACGCCGGCCGGCCGCATTGTCGATAAGCGGCAGGTGCGCATACTCGGGGTGCTCGGCGAGAGGCTTTTCCGTGTTGCCGCATTCCGGCTCAAAGCCGCCAGCCAACAGACACTGGCGAATCCACATTTGCAGCGCGGTGGAGCGCAGCAGATCACGGCCGCGCACGATATCATCAACACCCATATCGAGGTCATCCACGACCACGACCAGTTGATAGCCGAACAGTCCATCGGCTCGGCGAATCACGGAATCGCCTACCTCGCGGGCCAAATCGTAGTGCTGTGGACTATAGACACGGTCGTTAAAGCATGCGACACCATCAACGATTCCGGCATCGCCCTGCTGTTCCGGCGGCACGGCTCCCGACAGCGCAGCGGAATCGTCAGGCACTGTACGTTGCTTTTCTCCCGCTGCCGATTCCGGCATGGCGATACGGATGGAATGCTGGTCGCCGCGAACCAAACGGGCACGGACCTCGTCGGGATGGTCGTGCAGCAGGCGGCGGCACGTGCCGGGGTACACCATGAAGCCGTCGCCCTCGTTGGGGGCCGAGGCGGCGCGAATGTCGGCACGCGAGCAGAAACAGGGGTACAGCACACCTTGCGAGCGCAGGCATTCGAGAGCGTATTCGTATCGTTCAGTGCGCTGGGATTGGAACATCGGTTCGCCATCCCAGTCGAGGCCGAGCCAATGCAGGTCATCCATCATGAGCTGGTCCGCACCGGCGACCACACGCGGCTTGTCCACGTCCTCGATACGCATCAGCATGCGGTCGCCACGCGAGCGGGCCGAAAGCCATGCACCCAACATGGCGTACACGTTGCCGATATGCATGCGCCCCGACGGCGTCGGCGCGAATCGTCCAGTCACTGGCCCTCCTCGTATGAAGTTCAGCACCATGGTAGCGAAAAGGCTCTCCTCCTCAGAGGAGAGCCAATATAGTGAAGCTCGCCAGCCCGAACTCCCCTCAGTCAGCTTCGCTGACAGCTTTGCTCAGAGAGGGGAGCCAGTGATTGTCACTTGTCTTCGGTGACGTTGTCCACGCTCACGTCCGGATTGTCGGAGACAATCTGGTCGCTCGCCCAAGCGGAGAGCTCCAGATGTTCGCCGCCGGTCTGGTCGACGAGCACGGTGTCACCGTCGTGGACCTTGCCGGCCAGCAGCATACGGGCCAGCTGGTCGCCCACTTCGGTCTGTACCAGGCGGCGCAGCGGACGAGCGCCATAAGCCGGGTCGTAACCGGTGTTGGCCAGCCATTCGCGAGCCGAGTCGGTGACGTCCAGCGTGATGCGGCGATCGGTCAGACGCTGGGACACGCCAGCCACCTGGATATCCACGATGCCGCCAAGCTCCTCGCGCGTAAGCGGGTGGAACATGACGATGTCGTCCAGACGGTTCAGGAACTCCGGCTTGAAGTTCATGTGGACAGCGTCCATCACGGCCTTTTTCTTGGCGTCGGCGTCCATGTCCTCGTTCACGAGGAACTGCGAGCCGAGGTTAGAGGTCATAATCAGGATCGTGTTCTTGAAGTCCACGGTCCTTCCCTGGCCATCGGTCAGGCGACCATCGTCAAGTACCTGCAGCAGCACGTCGAAGATCTCCGGGTTGGCCTTCTCGACCTCGTCGAACAGCACCACGGAATACGGGCGACGGCGCACGGCCTCGGTCAGCTGGCCGCCCTGCTCGTAGCCCACGTAGCCCGGCGCCGCGCCAATCAGGCGCGAGACCGAAGCCTTCTCCATGTATTCGGACATGTCGATGCGGACCATGGCCTTCTCGTCGTCGAACAGGAAGTCGGCGAGCGCCTTGGCCAGTTCGGTCTTGCCCACACCGGTGGGGCCGAGGAACAGGAACGATCCGGTCGGACGGTTCGGGTCGGAGATGCCGGCACGCGAACGGCGCACCGCGTCGGACACGGCGGCGATGGCTTCCTTCTGGCCGATCACACGCTTGCCGAGGTAGTCCTCCATGTGCAGCAGCTTCTCGTTTTCGCCCTGCATCAGGCGGCCGACGGGAATGCCGGTCCAGTCGGAGACGATCTCAGCCACCGAGTCGGCGTCCACACGGTCCGGGACCATCGGCTCATCGGCCGGGTTGGCCGCGCTGGCATCAGCAGATTCAGCATCCGCGCTCTCCGCGGCGGCAAGCTCCTTCTGAATGGACGGAATCTCGCCGTACAGAATCTTCGAGGCCTCCGCCAAGTTGCCTTCACGGGTATACTTATCCGCCTGCACGCGCAGGTCGTCGAGCTTGGCACGCAGGTCGCCGACCTTGTTGTGGCCAGCCTGTTCCGCATCCCAACGCGCCTTGAGACCGCTGAGCTTCTCACGGGTGTCCGCAAGTTCGGCTTGCAGCTTGCCCAGACGCTCCTTGGACGCAGGATCCTCGGCCTTCTTGAGCTGCATTTCCTCCATTTCAAGACGGGTCACCTTGCGCTGCAGCTCATCGATCTCCTCAGGCGAGGAGTCGAGCTCCATACGCAGGTGAGCGGCCGCCTCATCGACCAGATCGATGGCCTTGTCCGGCAGCTGACGACCCGAAATGTAACGGTTCGAGAGGGTCGCGGCGGCAACCAGCGCGTCGTCGCCGATCGTTACCTTATGGTGCGCCTCGTAACGCTGCTTCAGACCACGCAGAATGGCGATGGTGTCTTCCACGCTCGGCTCGCCCACGAACACCTGTTGGAAACGGCGTTCCAATGCCGGATCCTTTTCGATGTTCTCGCGGTACTCGTCCAGCGTGGTCGCGCCGATCAGGCGCAGCTCGCCACGGGCCAGCATAGGCTTCAGCATATTGCCGGCGTCCATCGATCCTTCGGCCGCACCCGCGCCGACGATGGTGTGAATCTCGTCGATGAAGGTGATGATCTGGCCGTCCGCGTTCTTGATTTCGTTGAGGACGCTCTTCAGGCGCTCCTCGAACTCGCCACGGTACTTCGAGCCGGCCACCATGGAGCCTAGGTCAAGGGAGATGAGCTTCTTGCCTTGCAGGGTGGTGGGCACGTCGCCCGCCACGATACGCTGGGCCAGGCCTTCCACGACGGCGGTCTTGCCGACGCCGGGCTCGCCGATCAGCACCGGGTTGTTCTTGGTACGACGGGAGAGGATCTGAATCACGCGGCGGATTTCCTGATCACGGCCGATCACCGGATCGAGCTTGCCTTCCTTGGCGGCGGCCGTCAGGTCGGTGGAGTACTTCTCCAGGGCCTTGTACGAGCCTTCCGCGTCCGGGCTGGTGACCTTCGCGCCGCCACGCACGCCGGGTACGGCCTTGCGCAGGGAGGCTGCGGTGACGCCGTTCTTCTCCAGGATTTCGGCCGACTGGTTCGGCTTGCTGGCCGCGATGCCGATAAGCAGGTGCTCGGTGGAGACGTATTCGTCGCCCATCTGCTGCATTTCCTTCTCAGCCTGGGCGATGGCGGCGGTCAGCTGGCGGCTGGCTTGCGGCTGCGAAGTGCTGGAGCCGGATGCGCTCGGCAGTGCGACCAAAGCGTTACGCACGGCGGCGCCGATGGCCTGTGGGTCTCCGCCCGCGGCCTTGATGAGGGAGCGCACCACGCCGTTTTCCTGACGCAGCAACGCATCCATGACGTGCAGGGTCTCAACCTGCGCGTTTCCTGCGGCGGACGCACTCTGAATCGCGTCGCCGACGGCCTCCTGGGCCATAGTGGTGAACTTCTGTTCCATATCGTATTCCTCCATATCATGCGGCCCGCGCGGAGCGGCTCGCGGGCTTCGAAAGCCCCGCAAGCGCCACCGCAGACCGCAACTTGTCGTTGTCTGATATGGTCAACCGACCTGGAACCCATTCTATTCCCAAAACTTGAGTGCATATGACTCAAGTTTTGGATTTTGGTGGGGAGGGTGACTAGTAGCCCCCTCTGATGAGGAAGCTTGGGCAGCCGCTACTTCAGTGCGCCGACGGCGGATTCGGCGGCGGCGAGGACTTCGCCGGAGAGAATCGCCTCGGCCACGCCCTCAATCTGCGGGGTGGTCCAGGTATCGCGTACGTCGGGGCCGATTTCGTTGGCGTACTGGCGCACCACGCGGTATACGGCGGGGCCCGCCCGCCCCCGGCGGGGCGGGTGGTGACCCGCAGCAGTTCCACGGCCAGCACGCGCGCAAAGGCCGGAATCGACCGGCGCAGCTTGCGGGCGGCGGCCCAACCCATCGACACGTGATCTTCCTGCATGGCGGAGCTTGGAATCGAATCGACCGAGGCAGGCACGGCGTTACGCTTCATTTCGGAGACGATGCCGGCAGCGGTGTATTGGGCGATCATGAAACCGGAGTCCACGCCCGGGTCACCAGCCAGGAACGCCGGCAGGCCGCGGTTGCGCGCCACGTCAAGGAAGCGGTCGGTACGACGCTCGGAGATAGAGGCTACGTCGGCGGTCGGAATCGCCAGGAAATCGAGCACATAGGCCAGCGGCGCGCCATGGAAGTTGCCGTTGGACTCCACACGGCCGTCCAGCGTGACGCACGGGTTATCGATGGCGGAGGCGAGTTCCACGCCCGCCACGGAGGCCGCGTATTCCACGGTGTCGCGGGCGGCGCCGTGCACCTGCGGGGTGCAGCGCAGCGAGTAGGCGTCCTGCACACGCACGGTGGAGCCCGGGCGGCCGGCCTCAATCAGACCAGAGTCCTTGAGCATGCGGGCGATGTTCGCAGCGGAATCGCCTTGGCCGCGATGCGGGCGCAGCGCCTGCAAGTCGGCGGCGAATACGCGGTCGTTGCCGAGCATGCCTTCCACGCTCATCGCGGCGGCGACATCCGCGGTCTTGAGCAGCAGGCGCAGATCGGTGATGGCCATACACAACATGCCGAGCATGCCGTCGGTGCCGTTGACCAGCGCCAGTCCTTCCTTCTCTTTCAAATCGACGGGCGTGATGCCGGCCGCACGCAGCGCTTCGCCGCCGCCGATCTTGAGGCCGTCAGCGTTGCGGGCCTCGCCTTCACCCATCGCCACCAAAGCACAGGCTGCGAGCGGCGCCAAATCACCGGAGCATCCGAGTGAACCGTATTCGTAGACCACCGGGGTGATGCCGGCGTTCAGCATATCGGCGTAGACCTGCGCGGTTTCCGGGCGCACACCGGTGCGTCCGGTGCACAGGGTGCTCAGGCGCAGCACCAGCAGGCCGCGCACCACCTCACGCTCCACTTCCGGTCCGGCACCGGCGGCATGCGAGCGAATCAGACTTTTCTGCAGCTGCGCACGCTGTTCCTTGGGGATGGAGGTGGAGGCGAGCGCGCCGAATCCGGTGGAGATACCGTAATGCGGCACGGTGTCGTCGGCCAAATGATCGATAACCGCGCGACTCAGCGCCATCTCATGCTTCGATTCGTCCGAAATCGCCACTTTGGCACCGCCGCGCGCTACGGCGATAACGTCCTCGATGCTCAGCGCTCCAACACCTACGGTGACCGTCTGCTCTGCCATGTTTTCCTACCTCTCTATCGTGCTGAGCTCCACTTGGTATTGGATATATTCATCTCGCCAGCATGGCATATCAACGTTACGGGACTGTCCACAATATGCACCGCCCCGCGCCAGCGCCGCGCGAACGCTCCTATACTCACGGCTGGTTTGTTATGCGCCTGACCGCCGCCGGTGCTGCGGCGGGTGCTTGTGGGATAAGAGAAGAACATGATTTTTCAGGCCGGTTCGCTGCTGCTCGTTATCATCGGTGTCTACATACTCAAACATGTCCACATTTTCGGCGAGCGTGATTACAAAATCGTGCAGGGTCTGGTATTCAATCTGACGCTTCCTTGTGCGATTATCCTGTCGTTCGCCACGAACAAGCACGACATGCGCATGCTGTGGATCGTGTTGTTCGGCTTCTTCGCCTGCGCGATTCCGCTGTTCATCGTGTATTTCGGTTCTCGCGGCGACGAGAAGAACTACCGCGCCTTCCAGATGCTCAACGCCTCGGGCCTGAACCTGGGCGCGTTCTGCCTGCCTGTGGTTCAGACGTTCATGGGCCCGTCCGCCGGTCTGCCGATCATCATGCTCGATATCGGCAACGCCACCGTGGCCACGGCCGGGTCACTGACCATCACACGCACGCTGCTGCATATGGATGACAATTTCAAGTCGCTACCGCTCATCCTGCGTCTGCGCAATATTGCCAGGGACTTCCTAAGCTCGATTTCCTTCGACATCTACATGCTGATGCTGGTGTTCATGTTCCTGCACATCACGGTCCCACAGCCCATCGTTACGCTCATCACCCCGTTCGCCAATGCGAACGCCTTCTGCGCGATGGCCATGATCGGACTGATGATGGAGATTCCGAACAATCGCAAGGACAAGGTGGAGTTGGGCAAGGTGATTGTCTGGCGCATGGTATTCGGCGCGATTATCGCCGTGGCCGCCTGGTTCCTACTGCCATTCGACATGAGGATTCGCGAGATCATCGTGTTGGGCTCGTTCGCCCCTATCACGATCTTCTCAACCAAGTTCACCGATTCGCTAACCGGCAACGCCAAGCTCGCCGGCTTCTCGCTGACAGTGACGGCCATCATCAGCTTGGTGGTGATGACCGCCCTGCACGCACTTCTGCCGGGAGCGTAAGGCGCGTTCTTGGTTCCCCTCAGTCAGCTTCTCCGCCTGGACGGCTCCCCTCAGAGAGGGGATCCAGAACGAGTCACGCCCGAACGATTACGTTGCGCAGATCACCGATGCCCTCGACGTGCACGATGGTCTCGTCGCCGGGGTCGAGATGGCCGGAGGCGTTCGGCGTGCCGGTCATGATGACGTCACCAGGCAGCAGCGTGGAGAACGACGAAATCGCGGCAATCTGCTCGGGGATGCCGTGAATCAGGTTCGCGGTGGTGCCAGACGCCATCGGCACGTCCTCGCCATTCAGCGTGAAGGAAATCTTGGCGTCCTTCCAGTCGAGGTCGTCACGCATCACAATCCACGGGCCAAGCGGGCAGGAAGTATCGAAGCCCTTGGCGCGCGTCCACGTGGGGTCGATGCCCTGCAGGTCGCGCAACGTCACGTCGTTCACGCAGGTGAAGCCGAGCACGTAATCCATCGCGTTTTCAACGGACACGTTCTTGGCGATGCGTCCCATCACCACGGCCACTTCCGGCTCGAAGTTCATGTCCTTGGAGCAGGCGGGGTACACGATCGGGTCGTCGGGGCCGATTACCGAGGTGGACGGCTTGGTGAAGATCACCATGTCTTCCGGCGCGTGGGCGATTTCGGAGTGGCCGGCCTCGTGCATGAACTGGGCGTGGGCCTCATAGTTCTTGGCCAGACCGTAAACCTTGGAGGGGATGACCGGGGAGAGCAGACGGATGCCATCGCCGTCGACCGGGTAACGAGTGCCGGTGGGCTTGACCTGGTCGCCGGCCAGCGGATGGCCGTCCAGTTCGATGAGGTAGTCCTTGCCGTCCGTTTCGTCCTTCTGCACGAAGGCGTAGCGCGGCGAATCATTCAAAGAAAAACGTGCGAGTCTCATGCCTGTAAGCCTACTCCTTGGCGGTTCCTTCCGCAGAAGCATCCGTCCAAGGAGCAAGCAGACCGGCCTTCAATCGACCAAAACGCACGTTCGCTGGGATTGCTACTTTTCGGTCCAGGTTTTGTCATACAGCGACTGGCCGCTTTGCGTGTGCATGATGACGCGCAATGATGCCTTGCCGCTGGAGGTCTTGCACATCGAGCCCAGCAGATTCGCGGTGGATTGATAGGTGCTGTCCATAGCATCCAGTGAGGAAGCGGCGGTATCGCCTAGCGAGGCATAGCTGTCGTCGAGCACGTACTCGTACACCAAGGTGTCACCGTCGACACGGTAGTTGAAGGTGATGCCGGTGTCTGCAAACGTATCCGCTTCGGATTCAATGGAGTCCTTGAATTCCAAAGAGTCGACGAAATCCTGAATCGAATCGTACAGCCCATAATCGCCGTCGGTTAGATCGTCATGGGTTTCGCCCAACGTGTCGTCCAGCGCATCGTCAAGATTATCTTGAGCTTTGCTCTTATCGCTGCTATCACCGTTGCCCGAAGAGGACTGACTATAGAAGGAATCGGTTTTCGCCTCATCTATAGCCTTGCTGGCATACGAGGCACCGCCGACGATCAGCGCGATGACCAGTATTACCTGTATCACCATGCCCGCCGCACTGATGATGATGCCGGCGATGGCCAAGCCCTTGCCCTTGCCGCCCTGTTTCTTAATCTGGTTGAGGCCCACGATGCTCAGGATCAGACCGAGGAGTGAGACAAGGAACGAGCAGATAAAACCGGCAATAGCCAGGCCGTTGTACTTCTGGTTCGCTTCAGGCGGCACACTGCCGTAAGAACCAGACCATCCCGGCTGGCCGTTCGGTTGGCCGCCTTGCATATACGGGTTATAGGGCGTTTGCGGAGGCACGGCCCCGCCGCCCGGATACCGGAGCACTGACGCTGCCGGAGCCGTCCCCGGATAGGGCGAATTGGGTGCTGCTGGTGCGGGCGCAGGCGCGGGCGCTGTCGGTGCGGGCGCGGGCGCAGCGGCAGGAGTCACTGGTGGCAAAGCCTGCGTAGGCGGTACCGGCTGATTGACCGGCGCAAGAGGCTGGGTGGACTGCTCGGCAGGTGTAAACGCCTGCGTAGGCTGTTCAACAGGAGTGAACGCCTGAGTGGGCTGTTCGCCCGCTGCGAGTGCTTGGGTTGGAGCATTGTTGGCGGCGGTTCCTGCTTCCCCCGTCATCGCATTTAACGGCTCAGTCGGATTGGCGTCAGCTTGCTGCCCCGGCACCTGGCCGTTCGGATTGGCATTCGGATCAGTCATGACATGCACTCCTTCAACTGCATCGCACCCCACTTGCGAGATACGCCCCTCGTCTTACGCGCCACATTGTGCGTTACAGACAACTGTACTCCTCGTGGCGAGCCTTAAGTACC
>OCAT01001253.1_pt1 | contig 16830 bp, 9 predicted proteins | sample 1538311 | NCBI WGS metagenome assembly OCAT01 (sample SAMEA2580287, study PRJEB22360) | human gut metagenome | biome: human gut; feature: human-associated habitat; material: faeces | place: Denmark | collected 2008/2010
TATAAATAATAGATATTAGGGCGCCTTCTGTCTACTAATATACAAAAGGTGGGAATGTTGCTGGTTGTATGTTATTTCCGTCTTTAGTATAATGCTTCATGGGAAAATAATCAACACAACATCTATTAAACTATATTAAGTTGTGTATTAATAATGGAAAGGAGACAGGAGGATGCTGAAACAAGAGTGGAAAAAACTGTTGGGCAATAAAATCATGTTGATCGTTATTGTTGCCATTATTGCGATTCCTACCATTTATACGACCCTTTTTCTGGGATCTATGTGGGACCCGTATGGCAACATAGATAAACTGCCGGTGGCTGTAGTAAACGAAGATGTGCCGGCGGTGTATGGAACATCTACATTACATGTGGGAGATGAAATGGTTAAAAATTTGAAGAAGGATGCTTCTTTAGATTTTACTTTTACAGATCAGGAAGCCGCAAGAAGAGGATTGAAAGACGGCAGTTATTATATGGTTATCACAATACCGGAGAATTTTTCTTCGAATGCCGCAACGTTGACAGATAAAAATCCTGAAAAAATGGAACTTTTATACGAGACAAATCCAGGAACAAATTATATTGCTTCCAAGATGAGCGAAACGGCCATGCAGAAAATCGAAAGTTCTGTTCGGAAAGAAGTGACGCAGAGTTATGCAGCGGCAGTATTTGAACAGATTGGAGAGGCTGGAGATGGTATGCAGGAAGCGGCAGATGGCGCCGGAAAGCTTCAGGAAGGAACCAAAGAACTGATCAGTGGAAACGAAACGATCGAGACAAATCTGAAAGTACTGGCCGACAGTACCTTAGAATTTCGAAATGGAAGTAAAACATTGCAGGAAGGACTGAAAGCTTATACAGAAGGAGTTGCATCTGCAAATGCAGGAGCAAATGACCTTTATGAAGGAGGAAAACAGCTAAATAGTGGAGCAAAAACACTGAAAAACGGAGCGAAAGAACTGGCGGGGGGGGCGAAAGAGAAGGGGGAGGGGGTTTGTAACTGGAGCGAAAGAACTGGCGGGCGGATCAAAAGAGCTGGATCAGGGAGCCGGGAAACTGGATGACGGAATCAATCAGCTAAAAGAAAAGCTGCCGGCTCTTTCGGAAGGGGCCGGGGTATTGTCTCAGGGATCCTCTCAGCTTGCCAAGGGGATGAAAGATGCGAAAGACGGAAGCAAAAGCCTAAAGGCCGGCGCAAAGCAGGTAGACGACAATTTGGCTGTACTGAAAGAAGGATTGAATCAGATCAGCATAGGAACTTCAGATATGCCGCAAAAGACACAACAGTTACAAAACGGTACAAATGCTGTTTATAAAGGATCCGGAGAACTTGTGCAGGGAATCGGTCTTCTGGAAAAGCAGATGATTCCACAAATAGAAAAGAGTGTGGACCAGGTAAATAAAAATATTCAGGAGTCTGGAAGTCAGGTGTTTGATTCCGTCAAACAGGGAGCAGACCAATTAAAAAACAGTACAGATCAGTTGATTGCAAGTATTCAGGCAGCTACTGGAGAGACGACGGGTGGGAAAAGTTCCGGGCTTGGACAAACGCTTGCAAGTGCGGCACAGAAAGCCCGGGCTCAGGCTCAGACTGCACGGGCGGCAGCAGGTCAGGCGGCAGCAGTAGAAAGTACCGACGCATCTTATTTAAACGCTTCCTTACAGAGGGCAGTCGCATCAGGAGATATGGAGGCTGTGAAAGAAGTGGCACAGGAGGCGATATCTGTTGCAGAGAAAAATGCGGCGGCAGCGCAGGAAGCGGGAAATCGTCTACAGGCAGCTTCGGGAGCGCTTCAGAGCAGCGGTAATGCCCTTGCACAAAATGGAGACCTGCTGACTCAGGCTTCCGAGCAAGCAGCAGGACAAGGAGAGACCGGTTCGCAATCAGTACAGGGAATGGAAAACGTGATCAACGGTCTTACCAAACTCTCAGGAGGATTGGAAGAGATGTCTTCACAGACAGAAAAAGGCAAAGAACAGTTTCTGACAGGTGTAGACAACGGAATGGGGCAGTTAAAAGAGGGAATCAGCACCCAGACGGAAGAAAGTGTAAATAGACTGAAAGAGGGGGCAGTTCGACTCGAGCAGGGAAGTAAAGATGTCGATCAGGGTGCCCTGGAATTGTCTAAAGCGGCTCCGGTACTGGTTCAGGGAATACAAAGCACGGAAAAAGGAGCGGACGCACTGAAAACACAAGGGACGGAAAGTCTGGTACAAGGAGCCAAGCAGTTGGATCAGGGACTTGGCCAGCTCGTGCAGGGAAGTTTCAGATTAGATCAGGGAGTACAGGGAATGAATCAACAGGTTCCAAATCTCCTGCAAGGTATACAGAAGCTCTCTCTGGGGTCAAAGGATCTCAAAGCTGGAACCGGTACGCTTAAGGCCGGAAGTCAAACGCTGGCAGGCGGAATGGATACATTTTCGAAAGGACTGGGTGATTTAGAGTCGGGAGCAAAACAACTAGCTGAAGGTACGGGCACTCTTACCGGAAAGAATGGGGAAATCCTCAGTGGAATGAATCAGTTAGATGGTGGAGCTGTACAGCTTGCAGACGGAGCTTTAAAACTCCATGACGGAAGTAAAGCATTAGGCGATGGATTAGAAGAGGTAAAGGCAGGAACAGAGACATTAAAAGGAGGTCTGGAAGATGGAGCAAAAACAGTTAAAGAAACGCCAATGAATCAGAAAACGGAAGACATGTTTGCCGCTCCTGTAAATACGACAGAAAAGCAGATGACAACGGTAGAGAACAACGGACACGCAATGGCACCTTATATGATGTCTGTGGCATTATGGGTAGGATGTATTGCATTCAGCCTGATGTATCCGCTGACAAAATATCATGGAAAGCTGAAGTCCGGTTTCGCATGGTGGGCAAGTAAAGCGTCTGTTTTGTACCTGGTGGCCATTTCACAGGCTGTCGTGATGATCGGACTTCTGCATTTCTTTGATGGATTCGAGCCGGTACAAATGACAAAGACGATTGCTTTTGCATGTCTTGCGTCAGTGGCATTTATGTCTGTCATGTATTTCTTTACGAATACATTTGGAAAAGTGGGAAGTTTCCTGATGCTTATTTTTATGGTCATTCAGCTTGCAGGTTCCGTCGGGACATATCCTCTGGAATTATCAGGCAGCTTTGTACCATATCTCCATGACTGGGTACCATTTACCTATACGGTGGAAGCATTTCGAAGTACCATTGCCGGAGGAGAAAGCATCCGGAACGCAGTGATCTTCCTGATCGTTCTATGGCTGGTATTTACAGGACTGACGATTTTGGAATTCCAGATCAGAGCTGTAAAGATCAAGAAAGGCAAACCGATCCTGGAATCCTGGTTGGAGAAAAAAGGGCTGGCGTAAAAGTCGGCAGGATGAAGATTGACTATCTTTTGAGAAAAAACTATACTAGTGAGTAGGAAAACGAAATCATATAGAATGATGGTTGATTACGCAGGAGGAAGTCATTATGCAAAAGCAAGGTTACAGCAAAGTACCGGTATTTGAAAACGGACTGGCACAGCCCGTTTTCCCATTTACAGATGGAAAAACAGGAGAAGATTATGATTCTCATACATCGGAGATCGTAAGGTACTGTGTGTATGTGGAATCAGATTATGATATGGATGGGGACGGAAAACGGGATTTGATTAAAGTCCTTGTCCAGGTTCCACGCAGTGCGGCAGAGGGCGATTATAAGGCGGCTTCTTTGTTTGAAGCCCGTCCATACTGTGCAGGTGTACAGGAAGACGGTTACGATCATATGAAAGAAGTTGCGGACAAAAAATACCGCAAATTTGATTTTGCAGATCTGGACAAAAAGGTTCCGGCGCGTGTCCCGGCAGGATCGATCAGCGCCATGGAGCTTGCACTGAAAGCGAATCCGTCCGATTGGTATTATAAGGACAAGGGAAATCATGACAGCATGGTTTATGAGAATCTGGATCATTTCAATTATTATCTTGTACGAGGATTTGCAGTGATCGTCAGCGCCGGATTTGGCGCACTTGGGTCTGATGGATTTAATTTTGTCGGGTCTGATTATGAGCGGGATGCTTTCAAATCCGTTGTGGAATGGCTGCATGGCGACCGGGTTGCCTATGCGGACCGGGAAGGTACCATCTCGACGAAGGCAGACTGGTCTAATGGAAACGTGGCGATGACAGGAAGGTCTTACGCCGGAACCATGCCGTTTGCAGTAGCGACAACCGGGGTTGAGGGTTTAAAGACGATCGTTCCGGTAGCAGGAATTTCTGACTGGTATAGTCAGCAGAATATGCAGGGGGCACAGCGTTACTGGCCAAAAGAGATGCTGAACAGCTATTTGGCCTACTATTGTTCCAGCCGTTACCACGATGAGACTTTATCGGAAAAACAGCTTGATGATATGGCGGCATTTCACCATGAATTGAGCCTTCGGCAGTTAAAATGCGGATTCGACTATGATGCAAAGTTCTGGGGCAGCGGAAATTATCGGCTTCACGCAGATAAAATTCGCTGCAGCGCATTAATTGTTCAGGGATTAAATGATGAAAACGTATCTACGAAGCAGTTTGAAATGATGGTAAAAGCTTTCCAGAAGTCGGGACAGACATACAAAACGATTCTTCACCAGGGGCCGCATATCACACCGACCATGCCAAATAAAAATTATGGGATTTTGATTGATGGGAAGTTTTATGACGATATTGTCAATGAATGGATTTCTCATTATCTCTATGGGGTAGAAAATCATGCGGAGGAAATGCCGGAAGTTCTTGTACAGATGAACTATGATCAAAAAAAGTGGGAGGCGTCAGACTCCTGGGATACAGACCATACGATGAAGATGGAATGTACAGGAAAGGGCGTTACTGTTATTGATACGGACTGGGAGAGGGCAGGAATCAGTGCGGATAACTTTGACGATGTGACGGCGCAGACATCCACAAATATGACTCAGCGTTTTGTGACAGCCCCGTTTGAAGAGAGCGTAACCATTCAGGGGACCGTCTGTCTGAACATAAAAGCAGCATTAAAGGAGGGGGACGCCGCCGCAGATTTTCATCCGGAAAACAGAAACGACGCGGACACTCTGACGATGCAGCTTGGAGTTTCCAAGGTTTCCGGAAAGATGGATGATATTGAAATCGCGGTTCTTCTTTGTGATGTCTGTGATGAAGAATTTGACAGTATCCAGACCGTGGATCCCGAGAGAAATGTGATTCCGGTTGTCACAGTAAAAGAAGGCGGTATCGTAAACGGAGGAGATCTTCCGGCGTTTAACGAAGCAGAATTTGCTACCGTTCATAAAAAATATCGTGTTATTACACGTGCGTTTGCGGATCTTTGTAATCCGGAGGCGGGATATGAGCCAGAGACAGCCACAAACAGTATTGAATTGAAAAAGGGAGAATATCACGACTATCACATTTATCTGAACGCAACAAGATATACGGTACAGCCGGGGCACAGCCTTGCTATTGTCATTGCTACGGAAGATCCGGTCAACTGTCTGATTCACAAAACATATTCTGTAGAAATTGAGAATAACTCTGTTTGTGCGGTTGTTCCTGTTACTAAGGCGACAAAAGACTGCACGTTAAATCTCAAATAAACAAAAGAAATTCGTTTTTTGCATGAAAATACAGTCTTCAACGATTGGAAGAAAGAAGTTTTCCATCGATGGAGGCTGTTTTTTCTACAGAATATCAATATCATCCAAATCCTCAAAGCGAATATCTGTGCGTACTGTGCCGTCAGACAAATGCAAAGTTTGAAAGACGGGATCGATCCTCTCTACACGGCCGGTCAGTTCACAAAAGATTCCAAGAGGAGGAGAGGCAGGATGTACAGTATCCTCCTGAAAATAGCGGACAGTCACAGTCATGCCGCTTCGGATACGGCGAAGAAGCCCGGAAAGCCGGTCTATATCTTCTTCAGATAATTCTTTTTTTGATACCCGTGTTTTTTTCCACCCCTCTTCGGCAATCTCTTCTTCGTATCCCCGAAGCGCGGCAAAAGGGGAAAAGATCTTTGCTCGGTTTTCCACCAGCATCCGAGGATGCTGGTGAGAAGGTTTTGGTCTTGCAAGGTGCAGAATATCCGCATATTTTGCTGCTGTCATGGAGGGGGATTGTTCTTTCTTTGATGACATATCGTTTCCTCCTTGTCTACGGAAAGATTTTTGGGAAAGGACAATTAAGCTTTATGACCTCCGATCTGTCCGTTTCGCTCCCGCATGGTGGCGCCGTCCAAAAAGCTGGTGCCTTTTAACACAGAATTTTTCCCAAACCGCTTTTTGATATCCAGCATTGTTTCCTGGAGCTTTTTTTCTCTTTCCAGCTTTTTCATATCGGTAAATAGATTGAGCTGGTAAATGCCATGATCTTCTATGACCCGGTTGGCCGCGATCGAAATACGGCGCACGAGGAGCTGGGGACTTGTGATCTGGGCATACAGACGGACGGCTGCGTCGATGAGCCGGCTTCCCAGATTCGTTGGAGGATCCAGATGGATTGTGCCGTGCGCTGCTTTTGGAACGCTGCGTCCATAATGATCGATATGGATTTCACCTTGATAGGAACCGGTAGTACAGTTTGCCCGGTCATAACCAACGGTCAGAGTCAGAGAATCCGTGATCATCTTCAGATCAGATAGACGGAAGGCAAGACTCTCAGTCATCTCCTGGACAATAAGACGGGCCTTTTCATATGGATAAGGGCAGGAGAGTACCTGTCCCTCACAGATACTTTTGTCTGCCGGACGGTAGGATTTAATATCTTCCATCCTGCATGGCTCGATCCCCCAGGCATGATCAATGAGAATTTCCGCATCGATTCCAAATTCTTTGAACAACATCTCTTCTTGCGTAAGGCTTGCCCGCGCAAGTTCTCCCATCGTATGGATTCCGTGCTTTCGCAGTTTCCGTACTGTACCGGTCCCGATCTGCCAGAAATCAGTCAGTGGCTGATGATCCCAAAGCAGATATCGGAAGGACTCTTCATTGAGGGAAGCAATCCGTACACCGTCTGGATCCGGAGCAGTGTGCTTGGCGACGATATCCATGGCGAGTTTGCTCAGATACAGATTGGTCCCGATCCCGGCGGTTGCAGTAATTCCGGTGGCATAAAGTACCTCGCGGATGATTGTTTTTGCCAGATCATAGGCAGACATCCCGTAATGTGCCAGATAGGAAGTAATATCCATAAACACCTCATCAATGGAGTACACATGAATGTCCTCTGGCGCAATATATTTCAGATAAATGGAATAAATTTTAGCTGAGACTTCCATATAATAGGCCATCCGGGGCGGGGCAATCAAGTACGACGCCTCCAGCGTAGGATCTTTCTTCAGAGCCTCTGCGTCAAAAGAAGGAGTACCAAGCGATGGGCGGCCATCTTTACAAAGAGCGGTATGATTACGAACAGCCAAGAGCAGACGGTCAACGTTGACTTCGCGGATCTTCTGGGCTACTTCGAAGAGTCGGGCTCTGCCGGGGATTCCATAGGCTTTCAGAGACGGTGAGACAGCAAGGCAGATGGTCTTCTCTGTCCGGGAGGAATCCGCAACTACAAGATGCGTTGTCAGAGGATCCAGCCTTCGGGCGGCACATTCCGCAGATGCGTAGTAGGATTTTAGATCAATGGCGAGATAGGTTTTCATATGTTCTACCTTCTTTCTTCACAGGATCACCTTAAAATTATTGTGGCACAGCAGGGCTTCGTTCTACGAACCATCTCCCTACACGGCTGGGAAACAGGGGATCTGTACGCTCGAAAAACAGATGTTTCTCTTGGCCCCGGATGATGACGGTATAGCAGTCCTTATGGGAGGCATCCGCAGGACGGTAATCCCGGACGCTTTCAATCGGAAAGGTGCGGCCGTCCGTCCAGGTGATGGATGTCGGCTGCATATAGCCGGTGGAATCAAAAATAGAAGAAACACTGACATAGACTCGTTCAATAGCGTGATGTTTCTGAATCATACGGAACCTCCTCTCTTTCCAAAATCCAGGTGGTGAAAGCCTTTCAGAGACGGTGTGAACATGGAAACAAACGTATGTTCGATTCTCTGAGTCAATTTTACAATAGAGAAAGTGTGACTGTCAAGATGAAGAAATTTCCAGTTTTCGACACACCTTTAAGAAAACCTGGTGCGGCACAAAATCAGGAAAGATTAAGCGGGTGCGTGAGAATGGGCGCCACAACTATCCGGACGAAGCTTGACGAGATCATAGATAGAGACATAATGAAGCTCATCATTGTGAGTCAGCCGGATGGTACAGGTGATAGGAAGCAGGCCGGTCGTCGCATTGTGGATTTCCAGTCCCCGATTTAGCCTCTTCTGAAAAAGGGCGGCCTTTTCGCGGGCGTTTCCCTCAAACAGAGCAAGAAAGGTGCGTCCGCTTTTGCGCCCAATGAATCCCAGATCTGACGCCGATACCGCAAGGATATCCCCGAGTTCACCAAAAACCATATCTCCGGCTTGATGGCCATAGGTACGGTTCAGGCGGTGGATATTGTCAAAAGAAATAACAGCGCAGGAAATATCGTCGTCCAGCACGGTTTCAGAAAGCTGCGCCAGCTCTTGACGGAGGGCGCAGGAATTAGGAAGCCTGGTCAGAAGATCCGTTTGTATGAGAAGAGTAAGACGCTCTTCTTTTTTTATGAGGCGGCGCCACGAGACAAGATCCAAGCCGAGAAAGACGAAGGTCATCACAAACCCCGACAGGATGGTTAGCCGGCAGCCCAGTGGCGATACGGCTCCATCGCCGGACAGCCAGAGAAGCACCAAAAAAAAGAACACGGCAAAGATTCCTTGAATTCCTTTCAAAGCAGTATACAGTTTCACGATTCTATCTCTCCTTATCAGCGTCAAATTAAAAATAGGATATGATAACTAAGTATAGAAAGAAAGCGTGAAAAATATGCACGTTTCTTGTCATTGTATCATAGTCTTGTGTCAAGAGAAATTTAAAATACAAGATGTGGATAACTATGTGGAAAGGGTGGATAACTTTGTGGACATGTCCGAAAAAGGATGGGACAAAACAAGGAAAATAGCAAAAAAACAGGAAGTTGTTATCAACATGAGGGCGTGGAAACAGGGAGTACAGGAAAAAGCTGTTGAAAAAGTTATCCACGCCCTATGGAAAGGGAATGAGCAAAAGAACAAAAGAAGGAAATAAGCTGATCAACCTTGATTTTTCAGCGAAAACGGGGTATAGATATGACAAAGAGAAGGAAAGATAAGAGAGCAAAATAGGAGTTTTCCACAAGGTTATCCACAGAAGGTGGACAGTTTTACATGTGGAGAAGAAAGATGTGTATGTCGTGGAAAGTAAAAAAACAATGTGTAAAAAATTTTTACCTTCCATCTGAAGATATGATAAACTATTAAGGTACGAAGAAAAACAGGGGAGAAATACGATGAAAAGAAAAATGAAGAAAATACTGTCAGGGCTTTTGTGTGTTGCGGTGGCGTTGATGCCGGCGGCAAAGGTCTGGGCGACAGATGTGGAAGAGGAAGCAAAGAAAGCTTATGAGCTTCCTGTTCAAAGTAATGAGATTGAGAACTGGCCGCAGGGACCGGCAGTCTATGGACAATCGGCGATTGTAATTGACGCGGATACGCGATCCATACTGTATGCCAAGAATATGCATGATAAGCACTATCCGGCAAGTATCACCAAGGTGCTGACCGCACTTCTGGCCGCTGAAAATGGGAATCTGAATACGGACCGGGTGACGTTTTCCCAGGAAAGTGTGAATTTTCTGGAGCCGGGAGATGCCTATATCGGGATGCGGGCGGGAGAGGAGATTTCGTTAAAGGACGCATTGTATGGTGTGCTGCTGGCATCGGCCAACGAGGTGTCCTATGCCGTGGCAGAAACGATAGGAACTAAGATGCAGGGAAATGGAAGCGGCTACGAAAAGTTTGTGAAAGCCATGAACGAGAGGGCAGAAGAGCTTGGCGCAACCGACAGCCATTTTGTGAACCCCCACGGACTACAGGATGAGAATCATTACACATCGGCCTACGATATGGCGCTGATTTCTGCGGAATTGTTTGAACATCCGGAGATTTTGGAGATTATGGAGACGTATGAACACACTATCGGGCCGACGAACCTGGTGAACGAGTCCCGGACATTCCAACAGCGGCATGAGATGATGGAGACATGGAATTCACACTATTATGAATACTGCGTAGGCGGTAAGACCGGATATACCGATGAGGCTGGAAACACACTGATTACCCTTGCGGATAATGGAAAGATGCGGCTGATCTGTGTGGAGATGGCGACAAGAGGTCAGCACATTTACGATGATACGAGAAGTCTGCTGGATTATGCGTTTGCAGGATTTAGCCGCCAGGAGGCAAAGAGCAGTATTCTGGAGAGTGCGGAGGAAGATGTGCACGCCACCATTACGGAAAAGGGACCGGTCTATGTGGATTTACCGGTGGGCATTCCTCAGGAGGAGCTTGAATTTGAGACTGGGGAGGAAAACGGGGTTTCCATGCTGTATCTTACCTGGCAGGGACAGACTGTCGGGAAAGTGGCTGCTGATGTGGATGAAAAGGCTGCGCAGAGGGCCGCAGGCGATGGTAAAAAGCCTGGGGTTGTCACATCCGTCAGGAAGATTTTGGAAGAGAGTATTTGGATTGTGATTGGGGCAGCGGCGGTGCTGATTCTCATTGCCGTGATTTTAGTTTTCGTGATCCGGCGCAGGAAAAGGAGCTCCTTTTTGAGGTTGAGCCGGCGCAAACAAAGGAGACAGGAGAGCCAGAGAAGGCGAAGGATGAAGAGAGCTGCAAGAAGAAGCAGAAGACGGGGGCGGAAAAGATGGTAAAAACACTTGACTTGTATAAAAATGATAAAGTATAATAACGAAGTATGGTGGTAATCCATACATATAGATGGAAAAAGCGAAGACGAAGACAGTAGAGCAGAGGTCAAAAGCTGTCAGCGAGCCGGAGAGGGTGGAAGTCCGGTGCGAGTAGAGCCTGTTTGAAGATCACTTCCGAGCTGCAGATGCTGAACGGGAAACTTACTAAGCGCTGCCGGTATTCTGCCGTTATCAAGAACTCATATGAAATGTATGCAGTAACAGGTGGTACAGCGAAAGATGATACTCTCGTCCTATTACAGGACGGGAGTTTTTTGATTTTGGAGGCTCATTTTCGGAACTACATTTAAAATAGAGAAGTCTAATAAAGGAGAGGAAAGCATGTATCAGAAAGTTTCAACCGATTTAAAATTCGTTGACAGGGAAAAGGAAGTAGAGAAATTCTGGGAAGAGAACCAGATTTTTGAAAAGAGCATGGAAAACAGAAAGGAAGGGGAGACATACACCTTTTACGACGGCCCTCCGACCGCTAATGGAAAGCCGCATATTGGTCATGTTCTTACCCGTGTTATCAAAGATATGATCCCGAGATACCAGACCATGAAAGGGAAGATGGTTCCGAGAAAGGCCGGATGGGATACCCACGGTCTGCCGGTAGAGCTGGAAGTAGAGAAACTTCTGGGATTGGACGGAAAGGATCAGATCGAAGAATACGGACTGGAGCCTTTTATTGACAAATGTAAGGAAAGTGTCTGGAAATATAAAGGAATGTGGGAGGATTTCTCTGCTACAGTCGGATTCTGGGCGGATATGGAGCATCCTTACGTTACCTACGACAATAACTTCATCGAGTCCGAGTGGTGGGCGTTAAAGCAGATCTGGGAAAAGAAGCTGCTCTATAAGGGCTTTAAGATCGTTCCGTACTGTCCGCGCTGCGGAACTCCGCTCTCCGCCCAGGAAGTGGCGCAGGGATACAAGGACGTCAAGGAACGTTCAGCCATCGTTCGCTTTAAAGTAAAAGATGAGGACGCTTACATCCTTGCGTGGACGACAACTCCGTGGACGCTGCCGTCTAATGTGGCACTCTGTGTGAATCCAGAGGAGACGTATGCCAAAGTAAAGGCAGCGGACGGCTGTGTATACTATATGGCAGAGGCGCTTCTTGATCAGGTGCTTGGCGGACTTGCAAAAGAAGAGGGCGAGGCGGCTTATGAGATTCTGGAGAAATATGTCGGGACTGATCTGGAAGGGAAAGAATATATCCCTCTCTATGACGGAGCGGCAAAAGCAGCCCAAAAGCAGCATAAAAAGGCATTTTATGTGCTGTGTGATACCTATGTTACACTGACTGACGGTACTGGCGTGGTTCATATCGCGCCGGCATTCGGTGAGGACGATGCCAAGGTGGGACGCCGCTATGATATGCCATTTGTACAGTTTGTAGACGGAAAAGGGGAAATGACAGAGGAGACTCCGTTTGCAGGCGTATTTTGCAAGAAAGCCGATCCTATGATCCTGGAAGATCTGGAAAAGAGAGGATTGCTCTTTTCCGCGCCGAAGTTTGAGCATAGTTACCCTCATTGCTGGAGATGCGATACTCCGCTGATCTACTATGCAAGAGAGTCCTGGTTTATCCGTATGACAGAGGTGAAAGACGACTTGATCCATAATAATAATACGATCAACTGGATCCCGGAGAGCATCGGAAAGGGCCGCTTTGGAGACTGGCTGGAAAATGTACAGGACTGGGGCATCAGCAGAAACCGTTACTGGGGTACACCGCTCAATATCTGGGAATGTGAATGTGGACACCAGCACGCTATCGGCAGTATTGAAGAGTTGAAATCCATGTCGGACAACTGTCCGGAGGATATCGAGCTTCACCGTCCGTATATTGACGGGGTGACGATTCGCTGTCCGAAATGTGGAAAAGAGATGCACCGTGTACCGGAAGTGATTGACTGCTGGTTTGACAGCGGTTCCATGCCATTCGCACAGCATCACTATCCATTTGAAAATAAAGAGCTCTTTGAGCAGCAGTTCCCGGCAGATTTTATCTCCGAGGCGGTAGACCAGACACGAGGATGGTTTTACTCTCTGCTTGCGATTTCTACCCTCATCTTCAACAAGGCTCCGTACAAGAATGTAATTGTCCTTGGGCATGTGCAGGATGAAAACGGACAGAAAATGAGTAAATCCAAAGGGAATGCGGTCGATCCGTTTGAGGCGCTTAAGACTTACGGGGCAGACGCGATCCGGTGGTATTTCTATGTAAACAGCGCACCGTGGCTGCCAAACCGTTTTCACGGAAAGGCGGTACAGGAGGGACAGCGTAAGTTCATGGGAACCTTGTGGAATACCTATGCATTTTTTGTACTGTACGCGAATATTGATGAGTTCGATGCTACAAAATATAAACTGGAATATGAAAAATTGTCTGTTATGGATAAATGGCTGTTGTCTAAGCTGAACACGCTTGTAAAGACTGTGGATGAGAATCTTTCTAATTACCGGATCCCGGAATCCGCAAGAGCGCTTCAGGATTTTGTGGACGATATGAGTAACTGGTATGTAAGAAGATGCCGTGAGCGTTTCTGGGCCAAAGGAATGGAGCAGGATAAGATCAATGCGTATATGACACTGTACACGGCGCTTGTGACGGTATCAAAAACGGCGGCTCCGATGATTCCGTTTATGACAGAGGAAATCTATCAGAATCTTGTAAGAAGCCTGGATCAGACAGCGCCGGAGAGTATCCATCTGTGCGATTTTCCGGAAGTAAACGAGTCATGGATCGACAGTGAGCTGGAACGCTATATGGACGAAGTACTCAAGATCGTTGTGATGGGACGCGCCTGCAGAAATACGGCTAACATCAAGAATCGTCAGCCGATTGGCAAGATGTTCGTAAAAGGTGTAGAAGAGCTTCCAAAGTACTATCGGGAGATCATTACCGAGGAGCTTAACGTGAAGGAAATGACGCAGACAGAGGACGTCAGGGCGTTTACTACCTACACGTTCAAGCCACAGTTAAAGACTGTAGGACCAAAATACGGCAAGCTTCTTGGGGGTATCAAAAAAGAGCTGGAAAGTCTGGACGGCAACCAGGCGATGGACGATCTGGAGAGCAACGGCGAACTGAAATTTAACGTCAATGGTGAGGAAGTTGTCCTGACGAAGGATGACTTGTTGATCGATATGACGCAGACAGAGGGCTATGTATCAGAAAGCGATTATGGCATTACAGTCGTACTGGATACGAATCTGACGCCAGAACTTCTGGAAGAAGGATTTGTGCGCGAGATTATCAGTAAGATCCAGACCATGAGAAAAGAAGCAGCCTTTGAAGTGACAGATAAGATTCATATAACATATACTGGCAGTGAGAGGGCAGAAGCCGTCTTTACAGACAACTGTACTGAAATCTCAGATGATGTGCTTGCCGTCTCTTTGGAAAAGGCAGAGCCATCAGGCTACGTCAAAGAGTGGAAGATTAACGGCGAGGCTGTTACCATTGGAGTGGCAAAGAGAGACGAAGCATAGGATATGTAATATGTTCAGGAAGGGAATAGTAAGATGTACAGTAAAAGATTTGAGAAAGAAGCTTTTAAAGAGGAAGTAAAGAATAACATTAAGAACCTTTATAGAAAAACAATCGAAGAAGCAACCGGCCGGCAGATCTTTCAGGCGGTATCCCTTGCGGTAAAAGAGACGATCATCGATTACTGGCTGGCAACCCAGGCAGAGATGGAGAAGAAGGATCCGAAGACCGTGTACTACATGTCCATGGAATTCCTGATGGGACGAGCGCTCGGCAACAACCTGATTAATATGACGGCCTACCAGGAAGTGAAGGAAGCACTGGATGAGATGGGAATCGATCTGAACATCGTAGAAGACCAGGAGCCGGACGCAGCCCTTGGAAATGGTGGTCTTGGCAGACTCGCCGCCTGTTTCCTTGATTCACTTGCTACACTGGGATATCCGGCATATGGCTGCGGCATCCGCTACCGTTACGGAATGTTCAAGCAGAAAATTGAGAACGGCTATCAGGTAGAGGTGCCGGACAACTGGCTGAAGGACGGCAATCCGTTTGAGATTCGCCGGGATGAGTACGCAAAAGAGGTCCGCTTCGGTGGTGACGTCCGGATCGAGTATGATCCGGTGACAAAGCGCAACAATTTTATTCAAGAGAATTACAGTTCGGTGCGTGCGGTGCCGTACGATATGCCGATCATCGGATATGGAAACCATGTAGTCAATACACTGAGAATCTGGGATGCGGAAGCGATTACTGATTTCCATCTGGATGCATTCAACCGTGGAGATTACCGTCATGCGGTAGAGCAGGAGAATCTTGCCAAGATGATCGTAGACGTGCTCTATCCGTGCGACGATCACTATGCTGGAAAAGAACTGCGTCTGAAACAGCAGTATTTCTTTATTTCCGCAAGCCTCCAGGCACTTCTTGTGCGCTATAAGAAGAAACATGATGACGTTCGCAAACTGCACGAAAAGGTGACGATCCAGATGAACGATACCCACCCGACTCTGGCGGTTGCGGAGTTGATGCATCTGCTCATTGACCAGGAAGGTCTGGAATGGGATGAGGCATGGGATGTGACGACAAAGACTGTTGCGTATACAAATCATACCATTATGGCGGAGGCGCTGGAAAAATGGCCGATTGACCTCTTTTCCAAGCTGCTTCCTCGTATTTACCAGATCATTCAGGAGATCGACCGCAGATTTATCGAGCAGATCCGAGTGAGATTCCCGGGCGATGAGGGCAGAGTGGCAAGAATGGCAATCATCCGGGACGGACAGGTGAAGATGGCGCACCTTGCGATTGTGGCAGGATATTCTGTAAATGGTGTGGCAAGACTGCATACGGAGATTTTGAAACATGAAGAGCTGAAGGATTTCTACGACATGATGCCGGAGAAATTCAACAACAAGACAAATGGAATCACACAGAGAAGATTTCTTCTCCATGGGAACCCGCTTCTTGCGGACTGGGTGACAAAGCACATTGGGGACGGATGGATTACCGATCTGTCTGAGATGAGCAAGCTGAAAAAGTATGTGGATGATCCGAAAGCGCTTGCTGAGTTTGCAGAGATCAAGTACCAGAACAAACTGCGGCTGGCAGAGTATATCCGAAACAATAACGGTATCGAGATTGATCCGAGATCCATATTCGATGTACAGGTAAAGCGTCTCCATGAATATAAACGCCAGTTTTTGAATATTCTTCATGTAATGTATCTGTACAATCAGATTAAAGACCATCCGGAGATGTACTTCTATCCCAGAACTTTTATTTTCGGAGCAAAGGCGGCGGCAGGTTATGTGCGTGCCAAGGAGACAATCAAGCTGATCAACTCTGTTGCGAATGTGATCAATAACGATAAAAGCATCAACGGCAAGATTAAAGTCGTATTCATCGAGGACTATAGGGTATCCAACGCAGAGATTATCTTCGCGGCGGCGGACGTCAGTGAACAGATTTCTACAGCTTCCAAAGAGGCGTCCGGTACCGGAAACATGAAATTCATGCTTAACGGTGCTCCAACTCTTGGAACAATGGATGGAGCCAACGTGGAGATCGTGGAAGAAGTCGGCATGGAAAATGCATTTATTTTCGGCCTTTCTTCTCAGGAAGTCATTCACTTTGAGAATCACGGCGGCTACAATCCGACGGATATCTATTTTAATGACTGGGATATCAAGCGTGTGGTAGACCAGTTGATTGACGGCACCTATGCAAACGGTAACCGGGAAATGTACCGGGATCTCTACGATTCCCTTGTGAACACACATGGTCGGGAACGTGCAGACAGATACTTTATTCTGAAAGACTTCCGTTCTTATGCGGACGCACAGAAACGTGTGGAAGAGGCGTATAAAGACAGAGAAGCCTGGTCCAGGAAAGCGCTTATGAATGTGGCTTGCTGCGGGAAGTTTTCATCCCCCAGAACGAACGGACCATT
>OCAT01001260.1_pt1 | contig 16784 bp, 12 predicted proteins | sample 1538311 | NCBI WGS metagenome assembly OCAT01 (sample SAMEA2580287, study PRJEB22360) | human gut metagenome | biome: human gut; feature: human-associated habitat; material: faeces | place: Denmark | collected 2008/2010
CTGGGCCGGCGCCATGCAAAGCTGGTTTCCCATCGTGTACGCCGGCATCGGCTCGGCCGGCGTGGCATATACGTTGCAGGTGGTCGGACAGCAGCTGGTGCCGCCGTCGCGCGCGGCCGTGATCATGTCGCTCGAATCGTTCTTCTCCGCGGTGGGCGGCGCGTTGCTGCTCGGCGAAGTCATGACCACACGAGCCTACATCGGCTGCGCGCTGATTTTCATCGGCACCGTGCTCGCACAGGTTCCGGTGAAAATACCACGATTGCTGCATAAGCGCGAATAACGTTCGATATCGTCGAAAAATGGCGATTGACAGGCAATGATTTGTCCGTCAATCGCCATTTTCCGAAAACATCAGTCCGCCTGCGGCGCCTCACCCACACGCGGGGCGCTGTTGATGTCGCGATGGATGTTCTGCATCTGCGTCTCGATGTTCTGCAGGCTGCGCGCGCAATCCAACAGCGTCTGCGAATGCTCGGCAAGCTTCGCGTCCGGCAGATCCGTCTTATACCGCAGCGCATGCTCCAGGCTTGCCCAATAATCCATGGCGATGGTGCGTAGCTGAACCTCTACCGGCGTGTAGTGCGGTCCGGATGACAGGAACACCGGCACCGCGTAGATGACATGCAGCGAACGGTAACCGTTCTGCTTCGGGTTCTTGATGTAATCCTTGACACGCAGCACTTGGATGTCGCTTTGCGCGGACAGATAATTCGCCACGGAATACACGTCGTCGCGGTAGTTGCAGATCACGCGTACGCCCGCCACGTCGAACAGGTTGTCCTTGATGGCGTCGACGGTCAACGGCAGGTTGCGGCGCTGCAGCTTGCCGAGGATCGAGTTAAGCGATTTGAGACGGCGTTCCATATGGTGAATTGGATTATGGGAGAAGCGCACCTGGAATTCCGAGTCAAGAATCTCCAATTTGGTGCTGATCTCGTACATCGCACCCTCATACACCTGCATCTGGTCGATGAACTCGGTGATCTGTTCGGGGGAAAGGGATCCCTCGCCGACGTCGACGTTCTTCAGACGCATCTGCAATTCGGTGGTGTTAATTCGATTTTGCCTGTCAAGTATCACGGAAGAACAGTGTACCGCCTCGCTTTCCGCAAAACTGAACGTATGCTGTGTATCGAAGAGGGTCAATGCCCTGCGATTGCGCCGAGAACGGAGCGTTCCCGCGTTCCGAAACGCCTGTGCCGCCCTGCCGATAGCATGGTGCGTTATGAACGAAGACATGATGACCGAGGCGGAGCGCGCCTCGAAACTGGCCGAACCGGCGGCGAACGATACCCCCACGCGCGGCAAGGGCGTGTTCTACGTGCATACGCTCGGATGCCAGATGAATGTGCATGATTCCGAACGCATCGCCGGCGTGCTTGAGGCCGACGGCTACGTGCCCGCCACCGAGGAACAGTATCTCAACCATGACATCGACCTGATCGTCATGAACACCTGCGCGGTGCGCGAAAACGCCGCCGAACGCATGTACGGCACCATCGGACTGTGGGCCGAATTGAAGAGGGAACGCCCGAACCTGCAGATCGCGGTCGGCGGCTGCATGGCGCAGCTCGACCGTGAGAAGATCGCGAAAAAAGCCCCGTGGGTCGACGCCGTGTTCGGTACCAAGAACATCGGATCCCTGCCTCAGCTGCTCGACCAGGCCCGCATCGAAGGCCACGCGCAGGTGAAGGTGCAGGAGGAACTCAACTACTTCCCAAGCCAACTGCCAACTGACCGTGCGTCGAAGGTGTCGAGCTGGGTGGCCATCTCCGTAGGCTGCAACAACACCTGCACCTTCTGCATCGTGCCGACCACGCGCGGCAAGGAACATGACCGCCGTCCCGGAGACATCCTCGCCGAAATCCGCCAATGCGTGGACGAAGGCGCCAAGGAAGTCACGTTGCTGGGCCAGAATGTGAACTCCTTCGGCTACGGCATCGGCGACCGGTTTGCCTTCTCCAAGCTGCTGCGCGCGTGCGGCGAGATTGACGGTTTGGAACGCGTACGATTCACCTCGCCGCATCCTGCGGCCTTCACCGACGACGTGATCGCAGCAATGGCCGAGACGCCGAACGTCATGCACCAGCTGCATTTCCCGTTGCAGTCGGGTTCCGACAGGATTCTTCGTGCGATGCGCCGCTCCTACCGTTCCGCCAAGTTCCTCGACATTCTGCGCAAGATTCGCGAGGCCATGCCGGACGCGCAGATCTCCACCGACATCATCGTCGGCTTCCCCGGCGAAACGGAGGAGGACTTCCAGGAAACCCTGCGCGTGGTGGAGGAGGCGCGATTCGCTTCCGCGTTCACGTTCATCTACTCGCCGCGTCCCGGCACGCCGGCGGCTGAGATGGAGCAGGTTCCGCATGACGTGGTGCAGGACAGGTTCGAACGTCTTGTGGCGCTGCAGGAACGTATCACCGAAGAGAATCTCAAGACTTTCGAAGGCCGTGACGTCGAGGTGATGGTCACCGGCGCATCCGGCAAGAAGGATGCCGCCACCCATCGTGTTACCGGACGTGAGAAAACCGGCGTGCTCGTGCATGTCGGCGTGCCGGAAGGCGAGCCGATGCCGCAGGTGGGTGATTTCGTGACCGCCACCGTCACCCATGCGGGACGCCACAATCTCATCGCCGATCCGAATCCGGAAGCGGGGCAAACCTATGCCGTCCGCCACTGAAAGCAAGCCCGAAACCCGTAAGGTCGTGTCCATCGTCGGTCCCACTGCGTCCGGCAAGACGGGACTTGGCATCGCCATTGCCAAGGCGTTGGAGGCCAAGGGCGAGCAGGCGGAAATCGTCAACGCCGATGCCTACCAGATGTACAAGGGCATGGATATCGGCACCGCCAAGGCGAGTCCTGAGGAACAGGCCGAGGTCAGGCACCACCTGATTGACATCATCGAACCGGACGACGCCATGTCCGTGGCACGTTTCCAGGAGATCGCCCGCGCCAAAATCGCCGAACTGCAGGCCAGGGGAGTGCGCCCTATCCTCGTGGGCGGTTCCGGTCTGTATGCCCGTGCCGCCATCGACGACATTTCCTTTCCTGGCACTGACCCAGAGGTGCGCAAACGCCTCGAGGAACGTGAAAAGGTCGAAGGCGCCGGTGCGCTGTTCGACGAGCTCAAGACAAAGGATCCTGAAGCCGCGGCCCGCATGGATCCGCACAATCCTCGACGCACCATCCGCGCGCTTGAGGTCATCGAAGTGACGGGCCGGCCGTATTCGGCGAGCCTGCCGCATTACCGGTATGTGATTCCCACCGTGCAGATCGGCCTTGATTTGCCGCGTGAGGAACTTGACCGCCGCATCGACATCCGTACCAAGCAGATGCTGGAGAACGGTTTCGTCGAGGAAGTGGAGCGTATCCGTCCCCGGCTTGGCATCACCGCAGGCAAGGCTCTTGGATACCAGCAGGTTGTCGACTATTTGGATGGCCTGTGCGATTTAAATGACACGTTCATGAGCATCGCGCAGAAGACGAAGCGTCTGGCACGCAAACAGATGGGATGGTTTGGCCGCGATCCGCGTATCCACTGGCTGCAGGCTCTCAACCCCGCGCTGCTGGGCAATGCCATGGCCATCATCGAGCATGCCGACGCCGGCGATTACGACGCGATCGACGCGCAGGCGGATGCGTACACGCAGCATCATCTTGGCGATATCGTCTAGCCGAAGCGCCTGACGGCGTGAACGGCAAAAACTTTCGATAAGTATCGGATGTCGTCGTGCCATGGCGGTGCCCATGGGTAAAATCGAGTCCTGTTATGGCACGAACAGCATCTTCCAACCCGAAATCAGGCGGCAAGGGTTCCGCAGGCAAATCGCGTTCCGGCGATACCAAAGTCATGGACGAGGTCGATTCCTCGCCGATCGCCGGCATACTGCGTAAATATCGCCGCGACATCGCATGTTTCATCATGGCCATTCTCGCGGTGCTGTTCTGCGCATCCGAATGGTTCCGTGTCCAGGGCGCTTTCGGACAGGTCCTACATGCCATGGCCTCCGGACTGTTCGGATTGACCAGCGTGATTCTGCCGGTATTCCTGGCGCTTGTGGTGTTCAGTCTGATGCGCAAGACGCAAAACAAGGATGAGAACCTCCATATGGCCCTCGGATGGTTCATGATCCTCTGGTCTGTCTGCTCTATTCTTGACGCGGCGATTGCCTCCGACTCCCAGAAGTTCGATATGTCTTTGCTGCAGCGGGCAGGCGGCCTGCTTGGCTATGTGCTTGGCTGTCCGTTGGCGTGGGGGCTTTCCAAAGGCTTTTCCATTGCGATTTTCGTAGTCGTCATCCTGTTTTCGTTGCTGTTGATTACCCATACCCGGGTCACGCAGATACCGGACAAGGCGAAGGCTCTGGCGGCCAAGTTTGTTGGAACGCCTAAAAACCGTGATGACATTGACGATGAGGCCGAACAGTTTCCGAACGAAGTCCGCGTTGGGGGCACGACACTCGCCTTCGCCGAAGGCGTTCCCGCCCACGACGGCACCGATGCGGATGGAGAAAACGACGATAGGCCGGGCTTCCTTACGCGTATGAAGCAACGCTTCGCATCCCATAAGAGCAAGAACGTCGATGATGGCGACCTTGACCATTACGCCGGCGACGAAGCGTTTCTTAATGCCGCCGAACGGCACGGACAGACCGCGGAAACCATCGTCGACGAGCCGTACCAACAGGTCGATTCGCCACGCAGCATTTCTTCGGACGATTATCGTGCCGATGATTATGATTCAGATGATTATTCCGCCGCTGCGCCGTCCGGCACCACGGCCATGCCACAGAACGGTCGCGGACGCTCCTTCTCGTCCGCGCCGATCGGCACCGCGAGCGGCACCATGCCCAGCGTCGCCGAGCCGGTGCCGTCCAGCGAAATCAAGCCGGTTGGCGTCGCTCCAAACGACCCATGGGCCGTCATCGACGAGGACGGCACCTCCAACGGCAAGGAAGTCATGGTGGATGCCGCGACCGGCGAGGTCCTTGACGATATGCCGGCTGCTGCCGTTGACGGGGAAGCGGCGGATGACATTCCCGAGGGACCGTATCATCTGCCTGACCTCAACATTCTGAAGAAGGGCGCGCCGCACGCCGCGCACACTCCGGAGAACGATCGTGTGATCCGCGCGCTGACCGGTACCTTCCAACAGTTCAACGTCGATGCGAAGGTCATCGGCTTCCTGCGCGGACCATCCGTCACCATGTATGAGGTGGAGCTTGGCCCTGGCGTCAAGGTCGAGAAGGTCACCAACCTGCAGAAGAACATCGCCTACGCGGTGGCCAGCTCCGACGTGCGCATCCTGTCGGTGATTGAAGGCAAATCCGCCATCGGCATCGAAATTCCGAACTCCGACCGCGAAACCGTGGTGCTGGGCGACGTGCTGCGCTCCGACAAGGCCCGGAACGATCCGAATCCGATACTCACCGGCGTCGGCAAGGATGTGGAAGGCCATTTCGTGACCGCCGACCTGACCAAGATGCCCCACCTGTTGGTGGCTGGCGCCACCGGCTCCGGCAAGTCGAGCTTCATCAACTCCATGCTCACCTCCGTGATCATGCGCGCCACGCCTGACCAGGTCCGCATGATCATGGTCGATCCTAAACGAGTCGAACTGTCCGCCTATGCGGGCATTCCACATTTGCTCACCCCGATCATCACCGATCCGAAGAAGGCCGCACAGGCTTTGGAATGGGTGGTCAAGGAGATGGACGCACGATACAGCGACCTCGAATTCTTCGGATTCCGCCACATCAAGGACTTCAACGCTGCCGTGCGCGCTGGCAAGGTGCATGCGCCCGCAGGCTCCAAACGCAAGGTCGCACCATACCCGTATATCCTCGTGGTCGTCGATGAAATGGCCGACCTTATGATGGTGGCCAAGAACGACGTGGAGAGCTCCATCCAGCGCATCACGCAGCTCGCGCGAGCTGCCGGCGTGCATCTGGTGCTCGCCACGCAGCGCCCGTCCGTTGACGTGGTCACGGGCTTGATCAAGGCCAACATCCCGTCCCGACTTGCTTTTGCCACCTCATCCGCCACCGATTCGCGAGTCATCCTCGACGCCACCGGTGCGGAAACGCTGATCGGCCAAGGTGACGCGTTGTTCCTGCCGATGGGCCAGGCCAAGCCGATCCGCGTGCAGGGCGCATGGGTCGACGAGTCCGAAATCCGTCGCGCGGTGGAGTTCGTGCGAACCCAGCGCAAGCCGCATTATCGCGAGGATATCGAGGAGATGGCCAAGGAGGCCGAAAAGAAGGCCATCGAGCCGGATGAGGACATCGGCAACGACATGGACGTGCTGTTGCAGGCGGCGGAACTGGTGGTCAGCACGCAGTTCGGCTCAACCTCCATGCTGCAGCGCAAACTGCGTGTCGGATTCGCCAAAGCCGGCCGACTCATGGATCTGCTTGAATCGCGTGGTGTGGTCGGTCCGTCCGAAGGCTCCAAAGCTCGCGAAGTGCTCGTCCAACCGCAGGATCTGCCGCAGGTGCTCGCCTTCATCAAGGGCGAAACCTCATCGCTTACCGCAGGTTCTACCCAGCCGGCCGACGCTGCGGACACGCGATGATGGAACGCGACAACCGCACGCATTGCGCCAAGTAGTGGTATCGGGGTAACGTGAACGGTATGGAAAAGCAAGAAGAACGCAAATCGTCCCTGCTTGACGGGTGGAACGCCCCGCCGAACATCGTCACTTTCTCTCGTATCGTCCTGGTCGTCATCTTCCTGGCGTTGTACGTCATGGCAGGCGCATGGGGTACCAAAAACACGACTATGCGCTGGGTGGCGGCGATTATCTTCATCATCGCCGCCTGCACCGATAAGCTCGACGGTTGGATGGCCCGCAAATATAACCAGGTCACCGAACTGGGCAAGCTCATGGACCCAATCGCAGATAAGCTGCTCACCTGCGGCACGCTGATCGTCGCCGCCATCTTCAACGAATTCGGCAACGCAGTGCTCGGCTGGGTCGTGACCGCGCTGTTCCTCATCCGTGAGATCGGCATCACCATCATGCGTTTCTTCGTCATCGACACCGGCGGCAAGGTCATCGCCGCATCCCAAGCCGGCAAGTACAAGACCCTGTGCCAGTGCATCGGCCTTGCCATGCTCATGCTGCCGATGTGGAGCCTCGCTGATGGCATGAACACCACTCCGCTGTGGATGACCGTTTATTACACGATCACGTACGCCCTGATTTACCTGGCGTTGATTCTATGCCTGTATTCGGGCGGCGAATACCTCGTCAACACGTTCGGCGGACGTAAGAAGACCGCAAAATCCGAAAAGGAAACCAAGTAAATCCCGATGAGCGAATCCGAAAATTCGTCGACCGCGGCCAGCCAATCGCAATGCGATGAGCTGGCCGCAGCCGTTTTACGCTATTGCGAAGCCAACCATTTCAAAATCGCCGCCGCCGAATCGCTGACGGGAGGTCTACTCGCCGACGCCTTCGTACGCATACCAGGCGCATCGAAAGTGTTCCTCGGCTCGGCGGTGACCTACGACATTCGCGCCAAAGCGAAGATTCTCGGCGTGAATGCCGACCTGCTGGCCCGAGAAGGGGCGGTCCACCCCGAAGTGGCGCGGCAGATGGCTGCGGGAACCGCGCAACTATACCGACAGACCGAGGATGGAGACTGTGTCATCGGCTTGGCCACTACCGGTGTTGCAGGGCCAGGACCGGATGGTGACAAACCTGCCGGCCTGGTGTACATCGGCTGCTCCCTGCCCTGTGGCTTCAATGGCATTCGTGCGCGTCAAACAGCTGCTTATGAGCTGCGTCTGAAGGGTGATCGGGAAGCCGTGCGGCACGAAACCGTGCAATGTATTCTGGAAAAACTGAGGACTCTTTCAGCACTTTCACAGGAATAATCCACGAATATGGGTGTTGACCATAGTGGACGTACGTATGAAAAGCGAAAGGGGCTGGCGGCATGGACACGATGACACTCACCAAGGAACAGATGGAACTCAAGGCGATGGTTCCCACGGTGCAAAGCGGTAACGCCCGCGTCAGGGAACTCACCCCAGCCCAGCGCCGCGCGGTGATGTTCGCCCAGCAGCAGGTGCTGCGTGCCCGCGCGGCCAAAAAGGCCAAAGACGAGCGCCAGGCCGCATTGACCCGCATATGGCGGGAGGAGGACGCGGAACGCGTTTCCGCACGATCCATGTCGGCAGCCACGGAAACCACCGACGAACCCAGAGAGGTATCGCTTCGCGAGGCCATCGGCCATGTACTGCGCGATCTGCGCACCCATGACCACAAAACGTTGCGTGAGGTGAGCGAAAAGGCCGGAGTGTCGTTGGGCTACCTCTCCGAAGTGGAGCGTGGCCAAAAAGAGGCCAGCTCCGAGCTGCTGAGCTCGATTGCGCAATCGTTGGGCGTCTCCACGGCGCAGATGCTGCGCATGGTCGCCGATTATCTCGATTCCGTCGCAATCTGATTCCTGTTGGACGTCTAACGCCCGGCGGCTTGTTCCGTCGGGCGTTTTCTTTTGGTTGCGCTTGCTGTGTACACTTGGGCGCGTGCAGGAACGTGAATTTTGGCAGTTGCTTGAAGAGGTACTCGGCCGTAGCTATGGCCGCGCGCTCGCACGCGACCAAGTGCTTGATCGATTGAACGGTCTGACAGCCGTCGAAGCGCTTGAAATGGGGGAGGAGCCCCGCGTGGTATGGAACGTTCTGTGCGACCAGATGAACATTCCTGACTCCAAACGTTGGGGAAAGGACCATAACGCGCCACCAATGCCGGTGCGTTAGGCGGAGTTCGGCTATCGCAAAACACCGATTTCGAACAGATGTTCGGATAATGGGGTATAGTTATCCACAGAAGCACGGATTGGGCAGGTCGTCAACGGCTCGCCGCGAAGTTTCAGAATGCTGGAATTTCAAGGGAAAGCGGTCTTCGGCGTGTCGAAATGCATGTTCTTCGACCACAATGGCCGATTGAACTTGCGCAGATGGATGATGCGGTTTTACGGTGAATCCATTCATTCGTCTCGGTCAACAACAAGGAGTAGTCATGGCACAGACGAGCGCGGCAAAGAACGCCGCACAGAACAAGTCCGCGAATGGAATCGATCCGCGCCGTCAGGCCGCGCTCGACACAGCGCTCGCGCAGGTCGAGAAAAGCTTCGGCAAGGGATCGGCCATGAGACTTGGCGACCGCCCGGAACAGGATGTCGAGGTCATTCCGACCGGATCCTTGGCTTTGGATATGGCATTAGGCATCGGCGGCCTGCCTAAAGGCCGTATTGTGGAGATTTACGGACCGGAATCCTCTGGTAAGACCACATTGGCGCTGCATGTGGTGGCCAATGCCCAGAAGGCCGGCGGTGTGGCCGCATTCATCGATGCCGAGCATGCGCTCGATCCGGTCTATGCCCGTAAGCTGGGCGTCGACACCGATTCGTTGATCGTCTCTCAGCCGGACAATGGCGAGCAGGCATTGGAAATCGCCGACATGCTGATTCGTTCCGGCGCGCTTGACGTGATTGTCATCGATTCCGTCGCGGCCTTGGTGCCGAAAGCGGAAATCGAAGGCGAGATGGGAGACAGCCATGTCGGCCTGCAGGCGCGCCTGATGAGTCAGGCGTTGCGTAAGATGACCGGTGCGCTGGCGCAAGCCGGTACCACCGCCATCTTCATCAACCAGTTGCGTGAGAAAATTGGCGTGTTCTTCGGTAATCCGGAGACCACCACCGGCGGCAAGGCATTGAAGTTCTACGCGTCCGTACGTATGGACATCCGCCGTATCCAGACCATTAAGAACGGTGATGAGGCTGTCGGCAACCGTACCAAGGTCAAGGTTGTTAAGAACAAGATGGCTCCGCCGTTCAAGACCGCCGAATTCGATGTGCTGTACGGCGAGGGCATCTCCAAGGAAGGTTCCGTGCTTGATATGGCGTTGCAGGCCAACGTCGTCAAAAAGTCTGGCTCGTGGTTCACCTATGAGGGCGACCAGCTGGGGCAAGGACGCGAAAACGTGCGTCAGTTCCTCAAGGACAATCCGGAACTCACAGAGGAAATCGAGAACAAGGTCAAGGCGGCATTCGGTCTGATCAAACCTACCGACCAGTTCGCCGAGGACGATGGGGCGGAGGACGCCGCGGGCGCGCCGGATGATGGTAAGACGTCCAAAACTTCAAAAGCCGCCAAAGCCTGACATATGATCAGCGCCGAACGTTTCCTTAAAGAACAGGGCCTTCAGCCGGCGTCGGCCGATACTGGGGGTCTTGCCCTTTCTTCAGAGGATCCAGAACGCACGAACGTTCAGAGGTGGAACCGTCGAACGAAACCTGACCGTTCCAGTTTGTTCGCTGGAAGCGCAAATGCGACGAAAACGCCACGACACGCGCGACACGCTGGGCGTGTCGGGAACGGCGATTCTACTGCCGCAAAGGATTCAAATGATCTTGACGCATGCAGGGAAGCCGCATTGCGATTGCTGGACGCTGCGCCTCGACCTTCCGGCGCACTGCGTGAGCGCCTGATTGGTAAGGGCTATACCTCTGAAGTGGTTGACGACGTCATCGAAAGACTGACAAGGGTTCAACTGATTGACGATGAAGCCTACGCGCAATCCGCGGTGCGCTACTGTGCGACCCGTCTTATGGGATGTAGGGGCGCGGTCGCTGAGCTTATACGGAAAGGCGTCGACCGTAGGCTGGCCCAACAGGTTTGTGATGAGGCGGAATCCTACGGCGTGTTTACTGAAGCCGCATGGGAATTAGGCCGTAGAACCGCGAGAAAAACCGCCGGTCTGGAACGCGATGCACGTAGGCGCCGCTTCTGGAGCGCGGGCGGCAGAAAAGGCCATAATCCTGAGATTCTGCGCCAAATCGCACAGGAACTGTTTGATTGACGGCGACCGTTGACCAAGGGCGTGACGTCAGTTTCATAAAGAGGCTGGTGTAAAGAAATCCTCAAAACATAAAGAGTGGAGAGTGAGACCTCTTATACCCCGGGTTCTGTCGTGCCAACGGCACGGATGGCCATCCATCTCGACCTGGCGTTGCCGTCAGGCTCTAGCAGCCTACCCGAAGGCTTCGGACGAGCAGTCCTCGAGCGCCTTCTGCTTGGCCTTGCTCCCGATGAGGCTTGCCATGCGGCCAACTGTCACCAGCGGCCCGGTGGTCTCTTACACCGCCGTTTCACCCTTACCCACCGGCCGAAACCGGTAAGGCGGTCTATTCTCTGCTGCGCTATCTCTCAGGTCGCCCTGGGCGGACGTTATCCGCCATCGTGCTCTATGGAGCCCGGAAGTTCCTCAACCGACAAAATCGGTCGCGGCCATCAAGAGGTCTCAAACGCACAACTATAGCAAGAGAATCGTCGAAAGCAAAGCGTAAAAAAACTTTTGTTTTCTCGGGGAGTTTTCCAGCAAATCACCAATCTTATGGATACAATGATGACTACCAAGCAGCGATGCAGCTGGTTGGTCCGTATATAGCGGTTAACACCGCTTGAGTCTAGGGAGGTCCACATGGAAATCGTCGTTACCGGACGTCATACGCAGATCAAGCAAAGGTTCCGTGACGTTGTCGAAAGCAAGATGAATCGTGTGACCGCTATCGCCCCGGATGCGCAGCGTGTTCAGATTGTGCTGTCCCACGAGGGCAATCCGCGCCAGGCCGACACCGCCAAGCGCGTTGAGATCACCGTCATCGCAGGTCGTACCGTGGTGCGTGCCGAAGCCTCCAGCGCCGATGAGTTCAGCGCGCTCGATCTGGCTCTCGACAAGCTGACGCTTCGTCTGCGCCGTACCCGCGACCGCCGCAAGGACCATCGTCGTGGCTACACCCATCCCGGCCCGGCCGAGCTGGGCCCGGTCGAGCCGGTCGTCGTCGAGGAGCCGGAGCCGGAAGCGCCGAACAATAGCCCGGCCGACGCCGTTTCCGCTGATCTCGGCCCTGGCGAATCCGTCGAGGTCCAGGTCGGCGACACCCCAATCGTCATCCGCCGCAAGCTGCACATCGCCGAGCCGATGACCATTGACGAGGCCCTGTACGAGATGGAGCTGATCGGTCACGACTTCTTCCTGTTCGTCAACAAGGAAACCGGTCGTCCATCCGTCGTCTACCACCGTCACGGTTGGAGCTACGGCGTCTTCGAAATCGACACTCCGGAGAATGTGGCCAAGAAGTAATGGCTAATGGCTGAAAACTGAACGATAAGAGGCTCGCATGTCATACATGCGGGCCTCTTTTCTTATGCGAAAAACAAGATACGTCAAAACTTACGTAAAATGGACGGAGCTTTTCGGAAATCGCGAGAAAGCGACTATCCTCAATCGAGGAAAGTCACCATACACAAAGGGAGTGATTGTGGTAGATATCGTTGACAAAGCCCTACGCATGGGTGAAGGCCGACAGATCAAGAAGCTTGAGAACGTGGCCAAAGCGACGAACGCCTTGGAGGACGAGATCGCGGCGCTTGACGACGAGGAGCTCAAGGGCCAGACCGCCAAGTTCAAGCAGCGTATCGAAAACGGCGAGTCCCTTGACAAGCTCATGCCGGAAGCCTTCGCCACCGTGCGTGAAGCTTCCAAGCGAACCTTGGGCCTGCGCCACTTCGACGTGCAGCTCATGGGCGGCGCCGCTCTGCACTGGGGCAACATCGCCGAAATGAAGACCGGTGAAGGCAAGACCCTTGTGGCCACGCTGCCGGCCTACCTGAACGCACTCGACGGTCAGGGCGTCCACGTCGTCACCGTCAACGACTATCTGGCCAGCTACCAGGCCGAGCTGATGGGCCGTGTCTACCGCTTCCTCGGCATGAGCACCGGCTGCATCATCACCAACCAGAAGCCGCCGGAGCGTCGCAAGCAGTACAACGCCGACATCACCTACGGCACCAACAACGAATTCGGTTTTGATTACCTGCGCGACAACATGGCGTGGGAGAAGTCCGATCTCGTACAGCGTGGCCACCACTACGCCATCGTCGATGAGGTCGACTCCATTCTTATCGATGAGGCTCGTACCCCGTTGATCATCTCCGGTCCGGCCGAGGGCGACGTGACCCGCTGGTACCGCCAGTTCGCACGCCTGGTTCTGAAGCTCAACCGTGACGAGGACTATGAGGTCGACGAGAAGAAGAAGGTCGTCGGCATCCTTGATCCGGGCATCACCAAGGTCGAGGACTATCTCGGCATCGACAACCTGTACGAACCGAACAACACCGCATTGATCGGCTATCTGAACAACGCCATCAAGGCCAAGGAACTGTTCCTGCGTGACCGCGACTACGTCGTGACCGGCGGCGAAGTGCTCATCGTCGACGAGCACACCGGACGTATCCTGCCGGGCCGCCGTTACAACGAGGGTCTGCACCAAGCCATCGAAGCCAAGGAAGGCGTGGAGGTCAAGGCCGAAAACCAGACCTTCGCCACCATCACCCTGCAGAACTACTTCCGCATGTACGACAAGCTGGCAGGCATGACCGGTACCGCAGAGACCGAAGCCGCCGAATTCATGGGCACCTACAAGCTGGGCGTGCTGCCGATTCCGACCAACAAGCCGATGATCCGCGAGGATAAGGACGATCTGATCTTCCGTACCAAGAAGGAAAAGCTCGCCGCCATCGTCCGTGATGTGGCCAAGCGCCACAAGAAGGGCCAGCCGGTCCTGCTGGGTACCGCATCCGTGGAATCCTCCGAAGTCGTGTCCTCTCTGCTTGACGTGGCCAAGATTCCTCACCAGGTGCTGAACGCGAAGCAGCATGACAAGGAAGCCGCCGTTGTGGCCGTCGCAGGCCGTAAGGGCGCCGTCACCGTGGCCACCAACATGGCAGGCCGTGGTACCGATATCATGCTCGGCGGCAACGTCGAGTTCCTCGCCGATGCGAAGCTCAAGTCCGAAGGCTATTCTCCGGATGACACTCCGGACGAGTACGAGAAGCGTTGGCCGGGCACTTTGGCCGAAATCAAGGACCAGGTCAAGGACGAGCATGAGGAAGTCGTCAAGCTCGGCGGTCTGTACGTGCTCGGCACCGAGCGCCACGAATCCCGCCGTATCGACAACCAGCTGCGCGGCCGTTCCGGCCGTCAGGGAGATCCGGGTGAATCCCGTTTCTACCTGTCCCTCGAAGATGATCTGATGCGTCTGTTCAACACCCAGCTGGTGGCGCGTGTCATGGCCAAGGGCATGCCGGAAGGCGAGCCGATCGAAGCCAAGAGCGTTTCCAAGGGCGTGCGCACCGCACAGAAGGCCGTCGAATCGCGTAACTTCGAAATCCGTAAGAACGTGCTGAAGTACGATGACGTGATGAACAAGCAGCGCACCGTCATTTATGCGGAGCGTCAGGCTGTGCTGAAGGGCGCCGACATCCACGAGGACATCCTCAAGTTCATCGACGACACCGTGCTGAGCTACATCAAGGGCGCCAACAACGGTTCCGACAAGCCGGCCGATTGGGATTGGGACGGCCTGTTCAAGGCCATCTCCTCCGTGTACCCGATCGCCGTGGAGCAGGAAGCGGCCAAGGACGCCGTCGACAAGCTCAAGGGCGACAAGGCCGTTGAGGCCCTGAAGGAGCTCATCGTCTCCGACGCCAAGGACCAGTACTCCGATTTCGAAGACAAGCTCGGCAGCGAAGGCCTGCGCCAGCTCGAGCGCCGCGTGGTGCTCGCCGTGCTCGACCGCAAGTGGCGTGAACACCTCTACGAGATGGACTACCTCAAGGACGGCATCGGCCTGCGCGGTATGGGCCAGCGCGACCCGCTGGTCGAATACCAGCGTGAAGGCTACCAGATGTACAACTCCATGATCGAAGCCATCAAGGAGGAAACCATCCAGCTGCTGTTCCACGTGGACATCGAACGCGTGGCCATGACCGAGGACGAGGAGACCGAATCCGATGAGGATGAGGCCGTGAACGCCGCCGAGGCCGTAATGGGTCTGGACGGCGAAGCCGCCGCGACCGGCGAAACCGCCCCCGCAGAGCCGGAGGACGATCACTGCTCGGAAAAGACCACCATCGATGAACTGGCTGACGAGCAGAAGAACGAGAAGGGCATCGTCGGCATGCAGCCGATCAGCCATGCCGAAGGCAAGGTCCCGGCCAACAAGCGTCCGAAGAGCGAGGAACTCCACTCTCCGTGGGCGGATGGCCGCACTTTCCCGGGAACCGGCAAGAACGCCCAGTGCCCATGCGGTTCTGGTCGTAAGTACAAGATGTGCCACGGCCAGAACGAGCAGTGATTCGCTGAGTCGCTGACTTGCTCATGACATAACCTCCCCCGACCGTAATCGGGGGAGGTTTTCTTTTTTGAAGAATCTTCGATGGGCCGTTTCGTGATATGGACGTGCGGACGTGGGGAAACGTCCAATCGTTACAATTGGCGGCATCAGAACAACAATAAAGGCGTGCGACAGCGCCAAGGAGGGCATCATGGCCGAAATCACATGGAAGTCGATCCTCACCAAGCTGGTCGGAGGGGACCACTTGAGCGCCGAGGAATCCGAGTGGTTCGTCGATGACCTCATGAACGGCAATGCCGATCCGGCGGCCGTTGGCGCGGTACTCGCCACCCAGCAGCAGTTGGGGCTGACCCCCGACGAAGTGCGTGGCGCGGCGAAGGCCATGGTGGCCCATGCCATTCCGCTGTACATCGACGGTGAAACCACCGACATCGTCGGCACCGGTGGCGACGGAGCCTCCACCGTGAACCTGTCATCCATGGGGGCCGTCGTAGCCGCGGCCGCAGGCGTAAAAGTCGTCAAGCACGGCAATCGTGCGGCCTCATCCAAGTGCGGCACTGCTGACTGCTTCGAAGCGCTCGGCCTGCCCATGGATTTGACTCCGGAACAAGTGAGCGAAGTCGGCAACGAATGCGGCATCGCATTCGCTTTCGCACGCACCTTCCACCCCGCCATGCGTTTTGTCGGTCCGATTCGCGCCGCGCTCGGCGTGCCATGCGTGTTCAACGTGCTTGGTCCGCTGACCAACCCGGCAAGCCCGAAGCATATGGCCGTCGGCTGCGCTAATCGCAAGATGAGCCCGATCATGGCCGCCGTATATGCGGCGAACGGCCAGATCGGCATGGTCTACACTTCCCATGAGGGCCTTGACGAGATGGCACCGACCGGTCCGGTCTCCATTTGGGAATTCAAGGACGGCAAGGTTACCGAAAACAAATTCGATCCGACCGTCGAACTCGGCCTCGCCAAAGTCACCATCGCAGATCTGAAGGGTGGCGAACCGACGCTCAACGCGCAGCTGGCACGAGACTTCTTCGCAGGCAAGGATGTGTCGTTCCGTACCACCGCGCTGCTGAACGCCGCTTCCGCAATCGTCGCCGACGGTCATTTGGTGCCGGGCGACGCAAGCTTGGCTGACCGGTTCAAAGCCGCCTACGCCATCGCGGAGCAGACCGTCGACTCCGGCAAGGCCACGGCGCTGCTTGACAAGTGGATCGCCACCGCCCAAGCTGCGAAGAAAGCCTGAAAACGCTGACAACGTATGTGTATGTGAAGGCCCCGGCGTAAATATGAACCGCACCCCGATTGTTGGACTGAAGAAATTCAGATTCGATGATCGGAGGTGCGGTTCTTTCGTATGCGTGAGGATCGAAGGAGACGTTACGACGACGGGTTCCGGCGCGAGGCGCTGGAGCTCATCAAGTCCGGAGCCGGCAAGGACGCGCTCGCCAGAAGGCTTGCCATACCGGTGTATACCGCGAGAAACTGGATCAGGCTGTACAGGTCCAACGGCGAGGAGGCGGTCATGGGAGGCGGCGGCAGGAGACGCTACCACCTGGTTCAGGTACG
>OCAT01001265.1_pt1 | contig 16743 bp, 16 predicted proteins | sample 1538311 | NCBI WGS metagenome assembly OCAT01 (sample SAMEA2580287, study PRJEB22360) | human gut metagenome | biome: human gut; feature: human-associated habitat; material: faeces | place: Denmark | collected 2008/2010
CGCAAGCCCTTTCCTTTCCATTGCGGAACAGCTTCGATCAGAAAAAGCGCGGATCGCTTCCAAATACCGAGGCCACGCCTACATTGCCTATTTTCAGGCTTATACCAATACATACGGTCCCGTGAACGTTCTGGAACGTACCTTTTTCCAGGCTATTGAAGATCCGGAGGTGAAGGTGCTTTCCATCGCCACCCGGCCGGACTGTCTCCCACCTGAGATTCTTAATCTTCTTGAGAGACTGAACCGGATCAAGCCAGTCTGGATTGAGCTTGGATTACAGACGATTCATGCGTCCACTGCCGCCTACATTCGACGGGGCTATCCGCTTTCTGTATTTGAGGAGGCAGTGCGAACTCTTCGTGCCATCGGAATTTCCGTGATCGTCCATACGATCTTATATCTGCCTGGTGAATCGAAAGCCCAGATGCTGGAGACAATAGAATATCTGAACCTTCAGGAGATCCAGGGCATCAAGCTGCAGCTTCTCCACGTTCTTAGGGATACCGATCTATATAACGATTATCAAAGATATCCTTTCCCGCTCCCGTCCATGGAAGAATATCTGGATTTTCTCGGGACATGCCTGTGTGCGCTGCGGCCCGACATTGTCGTCCACCGTCTGACCGGTGACGGCCCCAAGCCCCTTCTTGTGGCTCCGCTCTGGACCAGTAACAAGCGGCTGGTGCTCAATCAAATGGGAAAGGTGTTCAAAGAAAAGGATATCTGGCAGGGAAAAACCTGTCGTACTCTTTAGAAAGGAAGTGTACACTATGTCAGAAACATTTACTCTGTATAAGCTGATCATCCTGTACATGCTCAGTAAAGTGGATTTTCCTCTTACCAACGCACAGATTTCCGATTTTATTCTCGGAAAGGGATATACGACCTACTTCACTCTCCAGAAGGCGCTCTCCGAGCTTACGGAGTCCGGCCTGATCCGTGAGGAAACAACGCACAACCGAACACTGTATCATCTGACGGAGGAAGGCGACGAATCCATCTGTTTCTTTGAAAACAAGATCTCCGACGCCATCAAAAAGGACATCAGCGACTTTTTCATCGAGAAGAAATTTTCCCTCAAAAATGAGGTTTCTGTCAAATCTGACTATTATCGGAATACAAACGGGGAATTTTCCGTTCACTGCCAGGTAATCGAACACGCTATGCCGCTCATCGATCTGACCGTCACCGTCCCGTCACGTGAGGAGGCCGAGACCATGGCTGCCAACTGGAATGCACGAAACCAGGAGATTTATGCTTATATTATGACGCATCTGCTGTAATAATTGCTCTAAAAACAAAAGATGTAAACTGGGATTGGAAGAAGTCTCCATTTTAAAAAGGAGCGGCACCGACAGCGACTGACAAGCTGTGGTACCGCCCCTTTTTATGTTCTTTTCTATGTTCGAATATATTGAAGCCAGTCTTTGATTTCTTTTTCTTTCCCCAAATCTCCCGGATGATAAAAGACAGATCCCTTGATCTCGTCCGGCAGATACTGCTGCTTTACATAGTGGTTCGGATATTCATGGGCATACCGGTACCCAACGCCATGACCCAGATTCTCGTGTCCTCCATAATGGGCATCCTGGAGATGTGCAGGTACAGACGTCCTTTTTGTCTGGACGCTCTCCATTGCTTTGGAGATCGCCATTACCGCCGCATTGCTCTTCGGTGCGGACGCCACGTAGAGCACTGCCTGGGAGAGAATAATCTGGGCCTCCGGCATCCCGATCCGCTCCACAGCCTGGGCCGCGGATACCGCCACCGTAAGTGCCATGGGATCGGCATTTCCTACATCCTCGGAGGCACAGATCATAATTCTGCGGGCAATAAAGCGGATATCCTCCCCTGCGTAGAGCATCTTTGCCAGATAATAGACCGCCGCATCCGGATCAGATCCCCGCATACTTTTGATGAATGCGGAAATTGTGTCGTAATGATTGTCTCCATCCTTATCATAGCGTACAACCCGCTTCTGAATACATTCGGAGACGACCTCAAGCGTCAGGTGAATCATCCCGTCTACACTCCTCTTCGTCGTCAATACTGCAAGTTCCACCGCATTCAGAGCAAGTCTTGCGTCTCCTCCCGCCATATCAGCCAGAAACTGAAGGGCATCCGCTTCGATCTCGGCGTGATAGCTTCCCATTCCTTTTTTCTCATCGTATACCGCCCGCCGGATCAACACTTCGATTTCCTCCAGAGAAAGTGGCTTTAATTCAAAGACCGTAGATCTGGAAATCAACGCCCGGTTTACCTCAAAATACGGATTCTCCGTCGTAGCTCCGATCAGAATCACCGTCCCATCCTCCACAAATGGGAGCAGGTAATCCTGCTGCCCTTTATGAAATCTGTGAATCTCATCAATGAACAATATCGTCTTCTGCTGGTACATCCCCCGTGTCCGCTTGGCTTCCTCAACGACCGCTTCCATATCCTTCTTCCCAGCCACCGTGGCATTGATCTGGCAGAATTTTGCGCTGGTGGCATTTGCGATCACCTTGGCGAGGGTCGTCTTTCCCGTTCCCGGGGGACCATAAAAAATGACAGAGGTTAATTTATCCGCCTTAATCGCCCGGTAAAGCAGCTTGTCCTTCCCGATAATGTGCTGCTGTCCTACGACTTCTTCCAGGGTCTCCGGTCTCAGCCTTGAAGCCAGAGGCGACTCTGTTTCCTTTTGCTTCTCTCTCGCGTATTCAAATAAATCCATCTCTTCGTTTCCTCCTTATGCACATCCACTGAGATTTCGAATCACTTCTCCTGCGATCATCAGTCCTGCTACCGGCGGCACAAAAGAGACACTCCCAGGGACAGACCGCCTTTCGCCCTTATCTTCCTCGCTGGCCGCCTCAGAAATATCGATGGGTTTTTCTTTGGAATAAAGAACAGTAAGACCTTCGATTCCTCGTTTTTTCAGCTCTTTTCTCATCACACGGCAGAGCGGGCAGACGGATGTATTGCGGATATCATCAATCTCAAAGAGCTCCGGATGGAGCTTGTTTCCTGTCCCCATGCTACTGATGAGAGAGATCCCGTGCTCCTTCGCATAACGGGCCACCGCCAGCTTGGCTGTCACCGTGTCGATAGCGTCCACGATATAATCCGGACGGATGGCAAACACCTGCTTCAGATTGTCTTCTAGCACAAACTCCTCGTACGTTGTCACCGAAATTTCCGGTGAAATATCAGCAATCTTCGCCTCCATAACCTTTGTCTTATATTGCCCGATGGTGCTGTGAAGGGCAATCGACTGGCGGTTGATATTTGTCAGCGACACCGTATCGTGATCCACAAGCACAAGGTGTCCTACCCCGCTTCTTGCCAGCGCCTCGATACAATGAGATCCTACCCCGCCCACACCAAGCACGGTAACGGTCGCCTCTTTCAGCCTGTCCAGTCCTTCTTTTCCCAATAATAATTCTGTCCTTGAAAACTCATACAGCATGTTTCTTCCCGTTCCTTCATCTATCATAAATTCTATGATTCGTCCACAATTAATCCATAATCAGTTCATCGACTGTGACGAACTGATATCCCTCCTTCTGTAGGGCATCAATGATCTGAAGCCCTGCTTCTACTGAGGTGCCGTAACAGTCATGTAATAAGATAATACCATTTTCTTCTGCCCTCGTCACTACCTTTCTGACGATTTCCCCGGTACTTTTCGTACACCAGTCCAGCGGATCAATATCCCATTTGACCGGAATCAACTCCACATCCTTTAGTGTTTCTTCCCTCAGTTCCCCATAAGGTGGACGGATATAGGTGACTTTCTCTCCTGTGATCCCTTCGATCACTTCGTTTGTCTTTTTGATCTCTTCTTTTTCAGTCTCCATATCCACCCTTGTCAGCTCCACATGGTGATATGTGTGGTTCCCGATGAGATGTCCCTCCTTATACATCCGTAAAATCAGCTCTGGATGTTCCTCTGCTTCCTTTCCGATCACAAAAAAGCTCGCCTTTACCCCCCGTTCCTTAAGTCCGTCCAGAAGCTGCGGGGTATAGGTGCCATCCGGGCCGTCGTCAAAGGTAATGGCGATCCTTTTCTCCTCTTTCTTTGCCACATCGCTGATACTCTCCATCGTCTTCTTCGTGTTCTGCCACATACCAGTCAGACAGACCGCCGCAATCAAAAGGATCTCCCCGATCAATTTCCACCATCTTGTTTTCTGTTTCACTCGATACGCCACTCTCCTTTTCTCTCCTGTAAATGTATTCCGAAGAAAAGACAGATAGAACCCGGAGTACTGGCGCCCTTGCCTGCACTCCGGGTTCCGGATGGATCTTTATTATTTCTTTTTCTTCTTTCTGACGCTGTAGCCAAATGTGCCGATCTTCTTTCCCAGTCCCAGATATTCTCCATGGGAATAGGCCAGAAGTCCTGTTTTGTTCAGCTCAAACTTTCCATTTTCATTCATGTACCTGCTGCTTACCTGCACACCCGTCACATCCGCTAAAAACATATCATGTGTTCCCAGACGCAGAATCTTGCGCACTTTGCACTCGATGTTGACCGGGCACTCCGCAATGGCAGGAGCATACTGAAGAGAGACGGCCGCTTTTCTCGTCAGACGCGTCTCCTCCCACTTATCCACATCTCTTCCGGATCGGACCCCGCAGAAATCTGTAGCTCTTGCAAGCTTCTCCGTCGTCAGGTTGACGACAAATTCTCCTGTTTCCTCGATCATATGGTGGGAAAACCGTCCCGGACGGACCGAAATGTAAAGCATGGGCGGATCCGAGCAGACCGTCCCGGTCCACGCAACCGTAAGAATATTGTCCTTTCCTGATTTATCCGCACAGCTTACCATGACAGCCGGAAGCGGATAAAGCATATTCCCCGGTTTAAAAATCTCTTTCTCACTCATTTCTCTCTCCTCTACTGCTGCATCTCGCTGACCAGCGTTGGGATAAGCTGCTTCTTTCTGGATACTACACCGTTTAAAATGATATCCTCTGTATCCTCGGAAAGCTCAAAGGCATCCATCACAGTCTCTCTAGCATTCCCACCGCTGCATAGCAGTTCTGTGGACTGTTCTACAATATTTGTCAACATAAAAAAAACCATATCAAGTCCGCTTTCCTTGAGCACTTCTACCAGCTTTGGACAGATCTTTTCTTTGATCTCCTCCAGTTCCTCTTTGTCCATAGAATTGATCTGACCTACACCGAATGTCAGCTCATTGACGTGGAATTCCTTAAAATCCTGAAAGCAGATTTCTGCAACAGATTTATTAGCAAGATTGCTGCCCGCTTTAAACATCTCTTTCGCAAACTCCACAACGTCGATCTGCGCGATCTTTGCCAGCGTCCGTGCAGTTGCTTCGTCCATCGGCGTACAGGTCGGCGACTGGAATAAAAGCGTATCCGAAAGGATGGCAGCGCACAGAAGTCCCGCAATCTCTTTGGGCGGCTTGATCTGATTTTCCTGGTACATCTGATAAATAATCGTCGCTGTACAGCCAAGCGGCTGGTTCCGGAAATAAACCGGCCCCATCGTCTCCAAATTGCCAATTCTGTGATGATCGATGATTTCCAGGATCTCCGCCTCCTCAATACCGTCCACCGCCTGGGTTTTTTCATTGTGATCCACTAAAACGACCTGCTTGCGCTTTGGCTTTAACAATCTCCGTCTGGAGATGAATCCGGTAAATCTTCCTTTCTTGTCAATAACAGGAAAATCCCGGTAGCGCTTTTTCGTCATCACTTCCTTGACCTCTTCCAGATAGTCATTTACGTGGAATGTGGTCAGGTGATCCCGCGTCATAAAATGCTTTACCGGAATACTCTGGTTAATCAGGCGGGCCGTCGTAAAGGTGTCAAACGGAGTACTGATGATAACAATATCCCGCTCAGACGCCAGCTTTTTGATCGTCCTTGACACCTCCGCTCCTTGGCAGATCACCAGACAGCTTGCGTCCATCTCAATGGCGCAGAGTTGGGACTCATAGCGGTTTCCCACAATCACCAAATCATCCGGTTCAATAAAATTCTCCATCATATCCGGGGAGGACGCGGCAATCACGACTTTCCCCTTAATGAAGTAAGCGTGCTCATTTCCCGTAATGATCTCCCCGCTTAAAGTATCCTTGATACTCCGGTACTGTGTTCTGGCTTCGGACAAAAGATGACTGTCGTGGAGCTCCATGTAGGAATTAGCGATATCGCCAATCGTGATAATCCCTTCCAGCTTTTGATCTTTTAACACCGGAAGGGTTCGGATACTATTCTCTTTCATCATAGCCCAGGCTTCCTTTACAGACGCCTGACTGGATACTCCGTCAATTTTGCGGATATCCACATCTTTAAGCTGCTGGAAAACATTCTGTAAAAGCGCCGGTTCCTGGACATGAAACTGATTCAGCACAAAGAGCGTCTCCTCGGAGACGGTTCCCGCCCGCTTTGCCACATAATTCTTTCCTGTGACCCGCCTTTTCAGCTCCGCATAAGCGATAGCAGAACAGATCGAATCCGTGTCCGGATTTTTATGTCCTACCACATATACCTTTCTGTCTTTCTGATTATCTGACATATGATTTTTATTTCCTCCCACAAAAATCTGCCGTATCGGCAGATCATTTCCTTGATATAAACTTAGATTATCATTTTTTTGATGCCCCGCCAACTGTTTTTTTCTGATTTCGCCAAAATAATCCTCCGCTGTGCCAAAAACTATGATATACTTGCTAAAGAAAACACGAAAAAGGGGTGTATCACCAATGAATGAAGAATTAGAAACAACGACACCGGAAATGGAGACCCGGACAGAGTGCATGAAAGATTATGAAGATCAATTTGATATGTCTGATCCATGGCATATTGTACAGAGATATCTGGATGAAAAGACGAACCTCACCCTGAAGGTGGAAGGTGTTGTCAACGGCGGAGTCATTCCAGCCTCCCGCCTGTCTCTTTCCTATATTGAAGACCTCGAATCTTACCTCCTCAAGGAGATCACTGTCCGCGTCATCGAGGTGGATCCGGAAGAACACCGGCTTGTGCTTTCCGCACGGGAAATCTTAAAGGAAAAAGAGGCAAAAGAGCGCTCCGCACGCATCGCCAGTATCCAGGTTGGAACTGTGATGGACGGTGTAGTAGAGTCTATCCAGTCCTACGGTGCTTTCGTCCGTTTTGAGGATGGACTCTCCGGTCTGGTTCATGTTTCTCAGATCTGTGAAAAGCGTATCAAGACTCCGGCTGACGTCTTAAAGATCGGTGATCCGGTCAAAGTAAAGGTCATTGGAATCAAAGATGGAAAGTTGAGTCTGAGCATCAAGGCACTCCATGAAGAAAAGGACGAGGAAGACGAAAATCTCCACGTAGAGATTCCGAAATCTGAAGAGATCGGGACAAATCTTGGCGATCTGTTCAAAAATATTCGGTTATAGGAAAAGAAAAGGCGGACGCCCCGGGATCTTCCGGATGCTGCATCCGCCTTTTCTTTTTACTGTGCTCTCCTCGCTTACGTTCTACCGTTCTTCTTTTTCTATGCGCTCCAGATCGGAGATCCAAACCGCCGCACAGGCGTCGCTTGGCATCCTCCAGTCTCCTCTCGGCGAGAGGGCGACGGTTCCTACTTTCGGTCCGTCCGGCAGACAGGAGCGCTTGAACTGCTGGGAGGAAAATCTCCAGTAAAACTTCTTCAGCCACTTCAGGATTGTTTCATCGTCATAACTTCCAGCAAACGCTTTCTTCGCGATCCGGTAGATCTTGGATGGCTCGTACCCGAAACGTAGCACATAGTAAAGATAAAAATCATGCAGTTCGTAAGGTCCCACCAGATCCTCCGTCTTCTGGGCAATCTCTCCCTCTTTTGGCGGAAGCAGCTCCGGACTTACCGGAGTGTCCAGCACATCGAGAAGTACCTCCCGAAGCTCCCGGTCCCTGCACGTATCCGCATAATATTGAACAAGATGACGCACCAGTGTCTTCGGTACAGAAGCATTTACTCCATACATGGACATATGGTCACCGTTGTAGGTTGCCCATCCAAGGGCAAGCTCCGACATATCCCCGGTTCCGATGACGAGACCTCCAGATTTATTGGCAAGATCCATCAGCACCTGAGTACGCTCCCTGGCCTGTCCGTTTTCGTAGGTCACACTATGATCCTCAAGGTCCTGGCCGATATCCCGGAAATGCACTGTCACCGCCTCCCGGATCGGAACCTCCATCAAAGTAGCTCCAAGCTTTTCGGACATCCGGCAGGCATTCTGGTAGGTGCGGTCAGTCGTCCCAAAGCACGGCATCGTCACCGCATGGATATTGGCTCTTGGAATTCCTGCCATATCGGAACCGGCTCGCCTGGAGGGATATTGTCTTGAAAAATCCCTGCCATATCGAAGGCTTTCGCTGTCACTAAAAGTGCAAGCGTGGAGTCCAGCCCTCCGGAAATTCCTACGATCGCACTGGTAGTCTTTGTATGAAGAAGCCGCTTTTTCAGTCCCATGGCCTGAATCATCAAAATCTCCTCACATCTGTCTGCTCTCTCACGCTCATTTTGAGGAACAAAAGGCGTCGGCGAAAATTCTCTCGTCAAAACAGTCTTCTCCTCCTTTGCGGAGAAGAACACAGCCGGCAGCGTCTTGTGCAGCGCCGAGCGGAAAGTCGTATTCTTCCGACGCTCCGACAACAGCCTTCGAATATCAATCTCACTGTAGATCGTCTCGTTGACAAACCGTCCGGACGATTTTAAAATCGTCCCATTTTCCGCAATCAGATTGTGTCCGCCAAAAACGACATCCGTGGTAGACTCCCCTTCTCCCGCATTGGCATAGACGTAACCCGCGATCAATCTTGCCGACTGCCCGGAAATCAGTCCTTCCCGGTAACGGTCCTTTCCGATCGTCTCGTCACTTGCAGAACAGTTTACAAGAATGAGCGCTCCTTCCAGCGCCGCCCGGATACTTGGCGGAACCGGTGACCAGACGTCCTCACAGATCTCTGCCGACACAACCAGATCTTTGGTCTCCCGGGAAACAAACAGAATTTGGGGGCCAAACGGTACTCTCTTCCCGTCAAAAGCGATCTCTCTTGTCACATCCGGTCCCGGCGTAAACTGACGCATCTCATAAAACTCTCCATAATTTGGCAGGAACGTCTTGGTCGTAAACCCAAGGATCATACCTTTATTCAGTGCCGCCGCCGTATTATACAGCTCTCCATCCACCGCAATGGGACATCCTACAAAAACAAGCGCCTCCAGATCTCTCGTCGCTTCAGTGATCTTCAAAAGACCGCCCTTTGCCGTTTCCAGGAGAGCATCCTGGGTAAACAAATCCCCACAGGTGTATCCGGTCACACACAGCTCTGGAAAGACGATGATCCTGGCGCCGTTTCCCGCGGCCTCCCGCATTCTTTTGATAATTTCTTCCGTATTAAACGCTACGTCTGCCACACGGATATCAGGCGTAGCTGCCGCCACTTTGATAAAGCCCTGTTTCATGCCCTATTCCTCTTTTCCATTTGATTTTTCAGTCTGACTGATGCTCCTAGTTTTTCTTTGCATGGTGTAAAAGCTTTTCCAGCTCTTCCACGGTAAAGGTATATGCCGTATTACAGAAATGACATTTGACCTCAATGTCCTTCCCTTCCGCAATCATCTCTTTGATGTCCCTCTCCCCGATACTTACGATCGCTTTCTCGATCTTCTCTTTTGAACAGTCGCATGCAAATGCTGTCGGAAGCGTATCCGTGATCTCAATATCCATACCTTTTAATACTTCCTGAAGGAGAGACTCCGGTGTATGACCCTGCTCTAAAAGCGCGGTCACAGAATGAATCTTACTGATATTTTCCTCTAGCCGGACGAGTACCTGCTCCTCCACAAACGGCATGACCTGTACGATGAACCCACCTGCACAGCGTACTGTATTATCCTTTTCCATCAAAACACCCAGTCCCACAGAAGACGGTACCTGCTCGGAATTGGCGAAATAGTATGTCAGGTCATCCCCGATCTCTCCGGTCTGGAGAATCGTCTGACCTATATACGGCTCTTTCAGTCCCATATCTTTGATGACATTTAAGATACCAAGACCCAATGCTCCGCCTACATCCAGCTTGCCGTTCTTTGGTGGGAGCATCACGTCCGGGTTTTCTGCGTAGCCCTTGACGTTCGCTTTGCTGTCCGCTGTCACGGTAAGTCCCTGGATCGGCCCGTCGCACTTGATCTGGATCGTCAGTACGTCCGTATCGTTTTTCATCATACTTCCCATCATACCGCCCGCAGTCAGAAGACGTCCCAGTGCCGCTGTTGCCACCGGGCTCGTATTATGGTATCTTCTTGCCGTTTCCACCAATTCTGTGGTGGACGCGGCAAAAGCACGGATCTGACTGCCTGCCGCTGTTGCTCTTACAATATAATCTTTCATCGCTTTTCCTCGTTTCTTTTTATTTCCTGTATTGTATTCTGTCCGGCATTTTTATCTGGACACTTCGCAGCACTTCCGGCACTCTCTTGCTACTACGCAGACGCGGGCGCTATCTTCCCCCGGTTCTTCTCTCGTGAAATCATCATATAAGGCGACCAGTTCAAGACCCGCCTCCCTCAGTGCATCTGCCACCTCTGAAACAGTGTACCCCCTTTGAAAGTGTGTCTCCTCAAACTTCCGGTACAGCTCTCCCTCCCGCACAAAAATCGTCAGATCGTATTCATTGATCCGCTCTTGGAGATCATAGTAGTTTTCCCAGATAAAGCTGCACTCCTCGCGATTCTCCGCAATGGTCGTATCCCCGAGAAGTTCTCTGTACTTATACTCCGTATTGAAGTCAAACAGGAAGAGTCCTCCCGGATCCAGATAATTATTCACCAGGGAAAAGACTTTCACAAGATCCCCCGGTTCTGTCAGGTAATTCACGGAATCGCAGGCACTGATAACCGCCCGGACCGTGCCGTAAAGCTCGAACTTACGCATATCCTGAAGAAGATATAGGATGTCCTGTCCGGACGCGGCGCGCTTTTCCATCGCCAGATCCAGCATCTCCTCGGAATTGTCCACCCCGATCATATCATAGCCCTGCTCCGCAAGCAATTCTGTCATACTCCCGGTTCCGCATCCAAGATCGAGAACGATCCCGTCCATGATCCCATGCTCCCGCAGAATCTCCTTATAATAGTCCGTCCACTCTTCGTATGGAACGTTGTCCATAAAGGTGTCATACACCTGTGCAAATCCTGTATATGCCTCCATCCAATCATCTCCTGCCGACTATAAATCCGGCTTATTATAGCACGATTTTGCCAGTTTTAAAAGGGGCAAAATCCTCCGGACTTTTTGTTATCCGGAGGATCTGTCTGATTTCCTTATTCGATTACATGAATCCAGCCTTTTGGTGCTTCGATGCGTCCCATCTGGATTCCGGTCAGTGTATCGTAAAGCTGCTTTAGTACCGGCCCCATCTCATCCATACCGCTTGCAAAGCAGATCTCCTTGCCGTGATCCACGATCTTTCCTACCGGGGAAACGACAGCAGCCGTACCGCAAAGACCACATTCCGAAAATTCCGGTACTTCCTCAAGCGGCACTTCCCTCTCTTCTGTCTCCAATCCGAGATATTCTTTTGCCACATAGAGCAGGGAGCGCCTTGTGATAGACGGAAGAATCGAGGAGGACTTTGGCGTTACGATCTTTTTATCCTTTGTCACAAAGACAAAGTTGGCTCCACCTGTCTCTTCTACCTTCGTCCTGGTAGCTGCGTCCAGATACATATTTTCCGCATAGCCTTCTTCGTGTGCCGTTACAATGGCATGAAGACTCATAGCGTAATTGAGACCCGCCTTGATGTGTCCAGTGCCATTCGGCGCCGCTCTGTCAAAGTCAGATACCTTGATCGTGATCGGCTTTGCCCCGCCTTTAAAATATGGTCCGACCGGAGTGGTCAAAATACGAAACTGATACTCTTTTGCCGGACTGACGCCGATCACCGGACTGGACCCGAGCATGTACGGCCGGACATAAAGGGTAGCACCAGAACCAAACGGAGGCACCCACGCTGCATTTGCTTTGACAGTCTGTGTGACGGCATCGAGGAAACGATCTTTCGGAAACGCCGGCATCTCCAGCCTCTTTGCGGAATCCATCATACGCTCGGCATTTAAGTCCGGACGAAACGTGACGATTCTTCCATCCTCTGTCGTGTAGGCTTTCAGCCCCTCAAACACGGTCTGTGCGTACTGGAACACACCCGCACATTCATTCAGCACCACATTGGCGTCTGATGTCAGACTTCCATCGTCCCATTTTCCATCTTTATAGTTGGAAACATATCTCTTATCCGTCTGAATATATTCAAACCCCAGATTTGACCAGTCTAAATTTTTCTTTTCCATTTCGATCCACTCCCATCTTATTATCTTATTTTTCTAGTATAAAACTGTTTGAAAGAAAATTCAAGAGTGCGCTCTGTTTTTATGTAGCGATTCAGCCGTGCAATCTGAAGCAATCTGGTCTGTAGCAAGCTTGCAAATCTGAGCCGTATGGCCGAATCGTTACCTTTATCGCTCAGCCATACTGATGGCTTCGATTCCAACGCTTCCGCCACGCACAACTTCCACATCCCGAAATTCCTCCCGTAAAAGCTTCACCACAGCATCGTTTTTTGTGGCTGTCTGGAGAAACTCCAGAAGCATACTGTCCTTACCGTAGTCAATCACTTCTGCCCGGAAAGTCTGTGCAATCTGAAAGAGCTCTGTCTTATCCTCCAATGTACATTTACGGATCTTGACATAGAGTATCTCTTTCATGCAGACGGATAGATCCGTAAAATCAATGACCTTAATGACTTCCACCATGCGATTTAACTGCTTTTTGATCTGTTCAAATGTCTCCTCGTCACAGTGAGTCTCTATTGTCATCCTGGAGATTGTCGGATCTTCTGTCCGTCCTACTGTAAGGCTCTCCAGATTATAACACTTTGCCGAAAACAGCCCGGAAATCTTAGAAAGCACACCAATCTGGTTTTCCACATAAAGAGAGATCCATCTTTTTTTCAACATTCCAATCATCTGTCCATCCTCCTTATCTTAGCAGTCCATCAGCATTTCCTGTAATGTTCCGTTTGGCTTTACCATCGGGTATACGACTTCTTCCGGATCAATGAGAAATTCGATCAAGGTCGGCACCTTTGTCTCGGCTGCTGCTGCCCGAAGCGCCGTTTCCACGTCTTCCTTTTTCTTTACACGGATGCCCTTTGCTCCGTAGCTCTCGGCAAGCTTTACAAAATCCGGCGTATATTTTGGAAGCTCCTCATCACCTCTCCGAAGTGCGGCCCCTGCAAGAAGGTTCGTCATGGCGTATCGTTTCCCGTAGAAGAGCTTCTGCCACTGACGCACCATCCCAAGGTAAGTATTGTTAAGAACGCAGACTATGATCGGAAGCTCCTCTAACACTGCTGTCGCAAATTCCTGAATGTTCATCTGCATCCCGCCGTCCCCGGAAATGACAATAACCGGTTTATCCGGATTGCCGATCTTGGCTCCGATACCGCCCGGAAATCCGTATCCCATCGTTCCAAGTCCTCCGGACATGAACAGACGTTTCTTTTCCGTAATCTCAGAATACTGAGCCGCAAACATTTGATGCTGTCCCACATCGGTTACGAGGATACCCTCCTCGAACACACAGTTAATTCCCTCTATAATATCTTGAGGCAACAAATTGTTGCCTTTTCTTTTCATTTGCAGCGGATGTTCTTTACTCCACCCGATGATCGCCTGCATCCATTCTATTGTATCCTTCTCCTCGGCATACTCCAGCATCTTCTCAATCGCCTCTTTGGCATCCGCTACGATTGGTACATCCACGTGGATATTTTTAGAGATAGAAGCTGTATCAATATCAATATGGACAATCTTTGCGTTTGGAGCAAAGGCGTGCAGCTTTCCTGTAATCCGGTCATTGAACCTCGTTCCGATGGAGAAGAGGACATCGCACTCTTCTACCGCCATATTGGCCGCGTAGGCACCGTGCATTCCGAGATTTGCCACATAGTAAGGATGATTTGTCGGAATGGCTCCTCTTCCCATAACCGTCGTCACAACCGGGATCTTCGTCTTTTCCACTAATTTTGTAAACGCTTCGTTGGCTCCTGCGATATTGACGCCGCCTCCTGCCAGAAACAGTGGCTTTTTCGCATGGTTTAAAAGCTTGACCGCTCTCTTAAGCTGTCCGATATGAACGTTTGTATTTGGCTTATAGCCTCGGATATTGACTTCTTTCGGATATTCCGGAGATCCAAGCTCTCCCATCACATCTTTTGGCAGATCTACAAGCACTGGTCCTGGCTTCCCGCTGCGTGCAATGTAAAATGCCTCCTTGATGATCCTGCCCAGTTCTTCCCTGCGGTGTACCGTCACCCCATACTTTGTAATACTCCTTGTGATTCCTACGATATCCACCTCCTGAAACGCATCGTTTCCAATCAGATGACGCGCCACCTGCCCGGTAAAGCATACAAGAGGTACGCTGTCATAATTGGCCGTGGCAAGCCCTGTCACCAGGTTCGTTGCTCCCGGTCCGCTTGTCACCAGACAGACGCCGACTTTTCCAGTGGATCTTGCATAGGCATCGGCCTCGTGAACAAGTGCCTGCTCATGTCTTGGGAGAATAACCTTAATGTCTCCCTGTTTGTAAAGCTCGTCGCTGATATCTATTGTACATGCACCGGGATAGCCAAAGAGCGTATCCACCCCTTCCTCTTTTAAAGCCTTTACCAGAAGCTTATTTCCACTGATCTTTCTCATGCCGTTTCCTCCTTCTACATTTCTTTCCCCAACTCCGCCATGCTTCCGAGTCAGACAGCGACTCTGCCATACGTATCCGTCTGCAATATAAAAAATCCTGTTTGGCAGGATTCTCCGCCTGCGGCGGGCCGCTTGAGCGGCAGCTTCTACTCCGCCGCAGTGCGATCCGTGCGGAGCGTTTTTTATTTCATAGGAACGCAGTTCCCTATGAAATAAAAAAGACGCCCCAAGCATATGCTTAGGGCGAATAAATCCGTGATACCACCTAACTTCAGAATCTCTCTGCACTCAACCAGTACTTCCATACTGTCTCCGATAACGCCGGAACCACGTCGGAGCCTACTCACATCTTACTTCCTCTATGGAATAAAACCCTTTCAGTCCGCTGCTCGTGGGCCAGTTCCCACCCGCCTTCACGGAAACTTCCACCATCCGTCTCCTCTCTTTGCATCCGGTCGCGAGGTACTCCTCCCAGTCACTACATTTCTCTGTCTCGTTAAAGTAATTACTGCCATTATACGAGGTGGCAGGATCAGTTGTCAAGCTTTTTCTCGGCCTGTTTTCTTCTATATCTCGTAAAAACATATTCCAAGTCAAAATATGTCTGCTCCTCGCTCTCATCTTCCAGCTCCCATTCTGGATCCGCATCCAGATCCGGGAAATAGGTATCCGCCGCATAGCTGTGACGGATCCTTGTGATATACGCCTCCTTGCAGTATGGAAGCAGCATCCGGTAAATGCTCTCCCCTCCGATGACATAGATGGATTCCTTCGGAAAAGACTTCAATTGCTCCAGAAGCTCTTCTAAACTGTGAACGACAACGGCGTCTTTCACCTGATAGCTTTCATCCCTTGACAAGACAATATTCGTTCTCTTTTTCAAAGGCTGTCCCCCCGGAAAACTCTCCATTGTCTTTCTTCCCATGACAACAACATTACCCTTTGTCATCTCCCGGAAAAACTTCATATCAGCAGGAATACTCACCAGAAGCTTATTTCGGTTTCCAATCGCCCAATTTTCATCTACCGCAACAATCAGATTCATCTTTGTCTCCTCCATTTCCTAAACCGCAATCGGAATATCCTTGATCTGCGGACCTGTCACGTAATCGTCCAGGCGTACATCGTCCGGTGTAAAATCATAGAAATCTTTCACATCCGGATTCAGCCAGAACTTCGGTGCCGGATGCTGTTCTCTTTGAATCAACTCCTGCACAAGCGGGATATGGCGGTCGTAAATATGAGCGTCCGCAATCACATGGACAAACGCCCCCACCTGCATATCGCACACCTGTGCCAACATATGCATCAGCACTGAGTATTGGCAGACATTCCAGTTGTTAGCCGCCAGCACATCCTGGGAACGCTGGTTTAAAATACCGTTTAAGACAAGTTTATCGCTTTCCGGCTGTTTTGTCACATTAAATGTCATGCTGTACGCGCACGGATACAGATTCATCTCATGCAGATCCTGGTGTACATAGATATTGGTCAGAATCCGTCTGCTGTACGGATTGTGCTTTAGATCGTAGATGACCCGGTCCACCTGATCCATCATGCCCTCCTTGTACTGGTGCTTTACCTGCATCTGGTATCCGTAAGCCTTTCCGATAGATCCGTCCGGATCCGCCCAACTGTCCCAAATATGGGGCTTTAAGTCGTGAATATTATTGGACTTGCGCTGCCAGATCCAGAGCATCTCATCGGTACAGCTCTTGATCCCGGTTCTCCTAAGGGTCAGCGCCGGAAATTCTTTGGAGAGATCGTATCGGTTTACCACCGCGAACTGTTTGATTGTGTAGGCCGGGGCGCCATCCTCCCATTTCGGGCGTACCTTCTCTCCCTCCGTACTCGTACCGTTATCGATAATGTCTTTGCACATACGGACAAATATCTGATCTGCATAACTCATCTTCTTTCCTCCATTCTGAGATGTTTATTGCGATTTCATCAAGGCAAAAACTTTTGCCCTGGCTAGTGTCTTTGCTACGAGGTAA
>OCAT01001266.1_pt1 | contig 16712 bp, 13 predicted proteins | sample 1538311 | NCBI WGS metagenome assembly OCAT01 (sample SAMEA2580287, study PRJEB22360) | human gut metagenome | biome: human gut; feature: human-associated habitat; material: faeces | place: Denmark | collected 2008/2010
GGCCGATTCTGGTGGCTGATTTCGGCACGGCCACCACGTTCAACTACGTCACCGCGGACGCGTCGGTGATTTCCGGACTGATCACCACCGGTATCCGCACCGCCGCGGCCGCACTGTGGGAAGGGACGGCGCAGCTGCCGGAAGTGGAGATCACCCGTCCGAAGTCGATTCTGGCGAAGTCCACGAAACCGGCCATGCAGGCGGGCCTGTACTACAACTTCCTCGGCGGCATCGAACGCACGATCGCGCAGTTCCATAAGGAGATCGACGAGGATTTCCGTGTGGTGGCGACGGGCGGATTGAGCCGCGTGTTCGCCGACGACACGGACATGATCGACATTTACGATCCGGACCTGATTTTCAAGGGCATGCGGCACATCTACGACCGAAACGTCCGCTGATTCAAGAGCCAGCGACGGGAACCGGCGATCATAGCCCGGCAATCTGAAAACCGACGGCCTGCGGATAATGCGCTATCCGCAGGCCGCAATCGATTAAACCAATTACACAGACGCTATTGGATGGTGAAGCCCTGGTTGGCTCCGTATTCTTTCAGGTCCTTCTGCCATAGGGCTATGCCGCCCTTAAGTTTGATGCGGTCGGACGATTCGGTGTTCTTCAACGCATCGCCGATGTTGGAGGTGTCGGAGACCTGACCGCCTGCGGCGATGATGTTGAGCCTGTTCTGCTCTTTGCGCAGCAGACTCGACCATTTGTAGGCCTTGCCCACCGTGGACCGGAAGTCGCTGCGCGCATACACTTCGAACGGCAGATACTGGTATCCGGTCGACACGTTCTCCGCGGCCTGGGACAGCACGCGGTTGTATTCCTGCCCGCCGAAATAGGGCACTTCGATGCCACGGTCGTCGGTCACCGTGGTCTTGCTGAGGAATTTCGAGTCGGATAGGGTGTTTTTGTCGGCTGGGAACGCGCCGCCATCCACGCGGGTTGTGATGCCTTTGGCATTGTGGCAGGCGTATTCGATGAAACGGTATGAGGCTTCGGGTTTGCGGGAACGTTGCAGCACGGCAAGGGCCGAACCGCCGTTTTCCGATGTGGTGGCCTTGCCGTCGGGCGTCGGCATCTGGGCCACGCGCCACAGGCCGGCCGCGCCGGGAATGTCGGACATGAGCAGCGAAGGCAGCCATGCGCCGGAGAACAGCGAGGCGACTTTGCCTTGTCCCACGGCCGATTTCCATCGATCCGACCATGACGTGAGGTTTGTTGCCACCAAACCCTCATCGATCATCTTCTGCCAGAATTCGGTGAATTCGCGGGTGCCTTTATCTTCGGTGAGTCTGATGGTCACGTTCTTGCCATCGTTGGACGTGGAGAACGGGCGTCCGCCGGCGAGCCAGATCATCGTGTCGTAGAAGCTGGCGTCGCCGGAATCGGCGGTGATGTACACGCCGATTTTCTTGAGTTTTTTGGCGGCCTCGTAGTAGTCGTCCCATGTGCGGATCTTGGACGCGTCCACGCCAACCTGTTCGAACACGCTGTTGTTATAGAAGAAGGCCATCGGGCCGGAGTCCATGGGAAGCCCGTACACCCGTCCGTTGAGCTGCACCGACGCCCAGGTGCCGGGCGTGTAGAAATCGGCATAGCCTTCGGTTCTGCCGGTGATGGGCACGAGCTGGCTGCTGACCGCGTACTGGCGCAATGCGTAATATTCCAGCTGCACCACGTCGGGAATGCCATAACCGTCTTGGATGGCGTTGTTGAGTTTGTCGTAACCGCTGGTGTTCTTCCAAACCACGTGGATGTCGGGATTGTCTTTTTCGAAGCCGGCGATGACCTGTTTCATGCTCGGCTCCCACGACCATACGGTGATCTGTGTGCGTGTGTCCGTATTGGCCCCGCATGCGGCGGCGCTGGCCGCCATGACGCCCACGCAGCAGATGGCGGTGAGCTGCTTCACCAGTTTCGCCGATTTCAGCACCACGCCCACGGACCTCCGTTTTGTATTTCGCCTGCGATTACCACCATAAGATTATACGGGTCATGCGGAAGCCACGCACAAGCCTGGAAAGACTCCCCATATCCACCCAAATACGCCGAATGCGGAAGAACCGCTCCGGAAGCGAACTTCCAAAGCGGTTCCCTGCGATATCGCATCGGCGGCTAAGCCGGTACGCAATCAAGCTTCGATGCCGAGCTTGGCGCGTTCCTTCTTGGAATACATGAAGGCCGGCAGCTGACGGCCCTGCTTGAGCCAGGCATGGTATTCGGCGGTGGCCGCGAACTCCACATCGGACGCGGAGTTCAGGCAGGTTTCCACGGAATCCTGGATGACGCCGATGATGAAGCCGACGCCCACCACCTGCATGGCGATGTCGTTGCTGATGCCGAACAGCGAGCAGGCCATCGGGATGAGCAGCAGCGAGCCGCCTGCCACGCCGGACGCGCCGCATGCGCCGAGCGCGGAGACCACGGACAGCAGGATGGCCGCCGGCAGGGAGATCTGGATGCCGAGCGTGTTGGCGGCAGCCATGGCCATGATGGTGATGGTGATGGCCGCGCCGTTCATGTTGATGGTGGCGCCCAGCGGAATGGACACGGAGTACATGTCCTTGTCAAGCCCGAGCTTCTCGCACAGCTGCATGTTGACGGGGATGTTCGCAGCGGAGGAGCGGGTGAAGAACGCGGTCAGGCCGGATTCCTTGAAGCAGCGGTAGACCAGCGGGTACGGGTTGCGGCGCAGGAAGATGAAGATGACGAGCGGGCCGAACACGAGCACCATGAGCAGCATGGTGCCGACGAGCAGGAGCAGCAGGCTGCCGTACTTGGTGAATGCGGACAGGCCGTTGTCGGCCACGTTGGTGAACACGAGGCCCATGATGCCGAACGGGGCGAGGTTGATGACCCAGCGGATCACCTGGGACACGGCGTCGGCCACGTTGGCCATGAACGCTTTGGAGCTTTCGTTGGCGATGGACTTCATGGCGAGTCCGAACAGGCAGGCCCACATCAGGATGCAGATGTAGTTGCCATCGATGATGGCCTGGATCGGATTGGCCACGATGTTGGTCAGCAGCGTCTGGATGACTTCGGAAAGGCCTTGCGGCACCACGTCGGCTTTGGCGGCCTTGCCCAAGGACAGGGTCTGCGGGAATAGACGGGATGTCAGCACGGCCACGACCGCTGCCAGGAACGTGGTGAACAGGTACAGGAACAGCACGGTGCCGAAACGGCGGTCGAGTTTCGACGTGCCCTGCGCAAGGGCGCTGGCCACCAGTACGAACACCAGAATCGGTGCCACGGCCTTCAACGCGGCCACGAACAGGGTGCCGAATTCGCCGATCCAGGTCACGTGGGGCATGGTCAATGCCAGCACGGTGCCGATGATCAGGCCGACGATGATACGGACGATCAGCGATGCGCCGTTGTAGATGTCGGCGACGCCGCGGACGGCTTTCGAGATTTTACCCATGGTTCTCTCTTACTCTCGTGATGCCGGAAACGCTCCGGCAAGTCAACAGAACGCCATGATAATCGGGCGTGTCGGGCGAGATAGGGGAATGTCCAAAATCGTGGGTTTCTATAAGCCCGCGCCCAACGGCACGTGCGATACGAATCGACGTGGCTCGCCGTTGAGCGGGTCATCGAATCGCAGTTCGCGCGCCACCAATTCCAAGGGTTGCGAGAAGTCGTCGTACGCGCGCTGCACGATGTCCGGGTAGAAATCGTCGCCCAATATCGCCAGTCCGAGCGAATTCATGTGCACGCGCAACTGGTGCGTCTTGCCGGTTTTCGGATGCAGCGTGTAATTCACGTACGGTCTGCCGGCAACGAAGCGGATGCCGCTTCCCCGTTCGATCAGCGTTTCCGCGTTGGGCACGTCGGCGCTTTCGTACGCCTGCAATCGTCCGCGATCCTTGTTGATATGCGACCTGCGTACCAGCGGAAACGGCAGGTGCCGGTCGATGCGCACCGCCGTTCCATATCGCGGCCGCTGCGTCGGGGCGAGCGGTGCCAGGCATTCGTAGGTTTTGACGGTTTTGCGATTTTGGAACAGCATCTGGTACGCGCCTCGCGCAGACGGATTACGTACGAACACGACGACGCCTGCGGTCAGTCGGTCCAAACGGTGCGCCGGCGTGATGTTCGGCTCGTCGTACCGCTCGTACAACCGGACCAGCGCGGTTTCGCGATACCACATGCCGCGTGGCGTGGTGGCGAGGAAATGCGGCTTGTCGATGACGATGATGTTCTCGTCCTCGTACAGAACCTCATATTCGAAGGGAATATGAGGTTCCTCGAGCACGTACCGGTGCCTGCGTTCGTTACTCAACGGTGACGGACTTGGCGAGATTGCGCGGCTTGTCGACGTCGTAGTTCTTGAGCTTGGCCATGTCCATGGCGAACAGCTGCAGCGGCACCACGTCCACCAGCGGGCTCATCAGCGTCGGGCATGCGGGACGCCAGAAGACCACGTCGGCGTAACGTTCCACGTCCGGATCGTGTTCCTCGGCCACGGCGATGATGTAGGCGCCACGGGCCTTGACCTCTTCGATGCCGGAGATGACTTTGGAGTGCAGCACGTTGCGGCCGCGCGCCGGCGGCACGATGAATACGACCGGTTCGCCTTCGTCCACCAAAGCGATCGGACCATGTTTCAGTTCGCCCGCGGCGAAGCCTTCGGTGAACGTGTAGGCGATTTCCTTGAGCTTCAACGCGCCTTCCATGGCCACCGGATAGCCCACATGGCGGCCGAGGAACAGGAACGATTTCGCATCCACCATCTGTTCGGCGGCTTCCTGCACGGTCTCGGTCTGGGTGTCGAGAATCCACTGGATCTTGCGGGGCATGTCCTTCAGAGATTCCAAAGTCTGGGCGATTTCGTCTCGATACATGGCGCCCTTGACTTGGGCCAGATACAGGCCGAGCACGTATGCGGCGGTGATCTGCGCCACGAACGCCTTGGTGGAGGCGACCGCCACTTCCGGACCGGCGTGGGTGTAGAGCACCGCGTCGGATTCGCGTGGGATGGACGCGCCCTGCGTGTTGCAGATGGCCAATACCTTGGAGCCCTGTTCACGCGCGTGGCGCAACGCCATCAGCGTGTCCATGGTCTCGCCGGACTGCGAAATGGCCACCACCAACGTTCGGGGGGTGAGGATCGGGTCACGGTAGCGGAATTCGTGGGCGAGTTCCACTTCTACCGGAATGCGCACCCAATGCTCGATGGCGTATTTGGCCACCATGCCCGCATACGCGGCCGTGCCGCAGGCGATGACGATAATCTTGTCGATGGCTTTGAAATCATGCTCGTCGATGCGCACCTCATCGAGGTTGATATTGCCGTTCTCGTCGAGACGCCCCAGCAGAGTGCGCTGCACGGCGGCCGGATCCTCATGGATCTCCTTGTCCATGAAGGAGTCCCAACCGCCCTTTTCGGCGGCGGACGCATCCCAATCCACGGTGTAGGTCTTCGGATGTTCCACGATGTTGCCCATGAAGTCGGAGACGACGACCTTGTCTGCGGACACCATCACGGCCTGGTCCTGGTCGATTTCCATGGCGCGCTTGGTGTAGGCCACGAACGCGGCCACGTCGGAGCCGAGGAAGTTCTCGCCTTCGCCAAGACCGACCACCAGCGGCGAATCGTGACGGGCGCCGACCACGATGTCCGGCTGGCGCACGTCCGTGGCGAGAATGGTGAACGCGCCTTCCAGCATGCGGGCCAGACGGCGGATGGCCTTGAACAGGTCAGGCTTACCGGTTTCCTCGATGATCTTGTCGCTGATTTTGCCCAGCAGTTTCGCCGCGACCTCGGTATCGGTTTCGGAGACGAAACGATAGCCCTCCGTCTGCAGGTCGAGACGAAGCTGGGAAGCGTTTTCGATGATGCCGTTGTGGATGATGGCGACCCTGCCGTCACGCGACGTGTGCGGATGCGCGTTAGTGTCGTTCGGCACGCCGTTCGTAGCCCAACGCGTATGGCCGATGCCCACGGTGGCGTCCGGCATCGGATCACGTTCGATGTCCTGCACCAGGTTGGCCAGACGTCCGGCCTTCTTACGGACGGCCACACGCTCCATGCCAGGCGCCGTCAGCGCCACGCCGGCCGAATCATATCCGCGGTATTCCAATCGCTGAAGTCCTTGGAGACACACCTCCAAAGGCTTGCCGCACGCGGTCCGAACATTTCCTGCATATCCTACGATTCCACACATAGCTCACCAGTGTATCGGACGGATATGTCACCTGCTCACGGCAAAAACCACTTTCACACAACCCGCCAGCGGGAGAACGGTGGTGCAAGACTTCAGGCTTCTGTTTGGCACGCAATGTACTGTTTCGCCTTTGCAGCATCGTACCCGGGTACTGATTCATCGAAATACTTGCCAAACACGTCCCTGTCCTTGCTCTCGTCGCTGACAATCGCCTTGTAATCCTCCACGGTCATGGATTGCTCGGCGAGTCCGTATTGCTTCAGGCACTTGAGCAACGGCACCACGGGATCCTCGTTGTTGGGGTTGCTACTCATGTCGCCGCGCAGCATATTCATATCCGTGAAATCATTGTCCGCATCGCATTGCTTGACAATGGCATCACCGTCGGCCTCGCTCATTCCCGACGGATACGAGGTTGACATGCCGCCTTGTGAATCGACGGTGACTTCGACATTTTGCTGTTGCGCACAATCGCTGAAATGCTGGCTGAGTTCAAGGAACTCCTGGTCGGTGATCTTGCTGTCCTTGAGTATCTTCTTAGTCAAGGATTGGTGTGCGTTATCGTAGGTGCGTTTGATTTGCTGCGCGTATGGCCCGGTAAACACCGTGCCATCCTGGGCCGTGGCGCTGCTTGATGCGCCGGTAGCGGTACCGGCAGATGAATCGATATGCGTCGCTCCCCCACAACCGGACAGCAACATCAGGCAGCATGCCGCCACGCACACGAAGGTCGTCACACCGGTGTGACGATGCCGCGCGATATTCGAAGTTCCCATGTGCTCTTCTCCTTGCGAATCCTTGTCTCTTCCATTCAGCCGGCCCGCGGCAGTAGGTGCGTGCCACGCTAGTTACGACACACACCCACTACCGACGCCGGGGTGTCAGTTCGACAGATGGGTGTCATCTGGGTGCTCATGCCGGTACACATACTGCGACAGGTCACTGAGCTTGTACCCGTCGTAGCGTTCCATGCATTCCTTTGCGACCCTGTTGTCCTTCTGCGCGTTCGCCCCCGTGTACGGGACCGGTGTCAGCGCACCGTCGGTCAGATCGAAGGTGGGGAAATCATCTTCGCTTTGAGCCTGTGCGCAGATACAATCCATGACTTTACTTTCCAACGCTGCGATGTCCTTCTCGCTGATTTTGCCGTCTTTGATGAGGTTGCGGGCGAAACCAGTCTGAAGATTGTCGTACGTGTCCGCGAACCTGCGGGCGTAGGCGCCTGTGAACTCAGTCCCGTCCTCGGCTTTCGCGGTGGTTTGCGACGGGCTCGGAACCGCGTCCTGACGCCCCGTACCGCACGCGACGCATGCCAGACATGCAACAATGATGCCGAAAATCGACACTATGCAGCGAACACGGACGACAATATCAGTCAGCATCGGTTGCCAATCACTTGTACACACGCCAATTCGCCGTGTAGAACTTCAGCGGTTGCCCGTGCGCGTTTGCGTATGACTTTTGATATGTTGGAGCCCACTTGCCGTAAGCTTTCTTCAGCGTTCCATCGTTTAATGAGTACGTCAGCACATGCTGCGAATACACCCCCTGTGCTGTAGCCATGGAATATGTCCAGTACACTACCCCGCGATTCCATACATCTTTTGCGTTCGCAGTACCTGCAAGCCCGGTAGCGAGCAACAACGACGCAGTAACCGCCGCCAATGCCGTTTTAGCTTTTTTCTTCATTGTGGATACTCCTTCTTGTATCTAGGTGACGCCCCGTTGACGCCATGCTTGCATTGTTTCGCGCTTGAGCAGACGATACAAATCCTTGTCGTTAAAATTGCTACAAGGCCCAGGTTGTTGGTTATCGGTTCTTGAAATACCGGAACAAGTCACGTTCACGGGTGATCAGCATCGCCATCGAGGCTCCGGCAAGTACGCCGACGAGTGCCGCCGCCGGAATCCTGGCGAGAATGCCGACAAGCGTCGTCGGCGAGATGATGACGCCTGTTTCCATATGGGTCAACGCCCACACGATCAACGGTGTTGTCACGATTATCGCCGAGCAGCACCACATCAATGTTTCAAGCAACATTTGCAGCCAGAGCGCGATTTTCGGCTCCCCGCAATGCATGGCTGACGCCAGTTCGAGCCGCCGAGCACGCACCGCGGCATATCCTGCGAACAACGCGGCGACGAACATCACAACGGGAGCGAGCGCGCTTTGCCTCCCCCGGAATGTCTTGACGGCATCGAGCTGCGTGCCTTGCGTGCTGTTGAGCTGGCTGATTGTAGGCTGCTGCGAGGCGTCCGATGGCCACGAGGATACCGTGGATTGGAGCAATGACTGCATGGCGTCAGGCACCGGCCAGGCCTTGACCAGGCATTGGTCGAAATCGTCCGCAGCTGCGGGAACTTGGCTAAGCGCCACATAGTCGTAGCTGGTTGATCTGCCGTCATCCGGGTATTGGAACACCCCGGCGACGCGCACCCTGCCGCCAGCACGCAATGCGAGCCGGTTCCCCGCCCGAGCGTGCACAGACCGCGCGGCTTGCGAAGACAGCCAGATGCCGTCGTAGTCCCGTGCAGTCAACGTCGCCCCACTGGACCGTGTCGAGGAGGCGAAGACGCCAAGCGCCCCCGTGGTGGCATCGAGCGAGGGGATGCCCGCAGATGGCAGGACGGCGGATGTGACCTTGTCGTTCCTCGACCGTAACGCGCCGGATGCGAGCACCCCGTCCACACTGGACAACCGTTCGCATGCTTCACCGCTAATCCTGCCTTTGAACTCGATGACGTACGTCGACGCGCCCGATGCGATATACCGGTCAACCTGCTGCGCTATTGACCGAATGCTGAACAGGTCGGCAGCAGACAACCCGCCGACCAACGCGGCGAGAATCAACATAAGCATGAACGCATGCGAGGTTCCGGACACGATATCCCGCCATGCTTCGTCCACGACACCACGCAGACGCATACGCCCTGTCGCAGCCGTATCCCGGTCAATGGCAGGCGCAACGGTATCTTGTTCCCGGCTCACTGGTAGTCCCTCAAATCGATGATGTCCGTGCACGCGTCGCGGGTGCGCGGATCATGTGTGGCGACCACGACAATCGCCCCTGATATCGACAACCCGTGCAAGGTTCGGTTCACGCTCGCCGCAGTCGCCAAATCAAGTTGTGCTGTCGGCTCATCCACAAGAAGCAGTCCCGCGTGGGAGGCGACCGCGCGCGCAAGCATCAGCCGCTGAGCCTCGCCACCGGACAGGTCACGGAACTGTTTGGCGGCAAGATGGTCAAGCCCGAACACGCGTAACAGTGACAAAGCGTGCTCTTCGGCTTCGTTCCTGCGTTCCCCGCGAGAAATATAGGGCAGTGCCACATGGTCGATGACCTTCCTACGCGCTACTCCATGAGGATTCTGCAATACCCAGCACACCCGACCGCATGAGACGCGTATGACCTTGCCCTGCGCTGGCTGCTGCCAGCCTGCGACAATGGACAATAGCGTGGATTTGCCCGAGCCGGAAGGACCGACCAGCGCATAAACGCGCCGGGGATACAGCGTCATGGTGATATGCCTGAACAGCCAGTCGTCCCCGTCGAAGCTGTGCCCGACATCGTCGAGCTTGACATGGGCAGACCGCTCATCACAGGAATTGTCCTGAACTGTACTGGTTCCCGCCAATCCTGCAACCGCGGGTCGTATGGACTCGAGCCGGTCTTGCCCGCTCATCGGCACGCCTTGCCTGTGCTGGCGGGAACATCGACGGAAGTCAGGGATGCGCCGGATTGCACGCTGACCATCGATTTGCCAAGCTGGGAGGCGACCACATAGACGGCGACCGGCTTGCCGCGCGAAACCACGCATGCCGAATCCGCAGAGACATCGTACATCGCCGCCGGCGGCACCGAGACCACGTTCAGCGCTTTGGCGAGCTTCCAGCGATATGTAACGTTGATGGTGTTCGGAGCGGTGTCTTGTCCCGTGTCGCTTTGGGCCCCTCCGGTATCGGAAGCCTGCCCGGAGGCTGTCGGCTGTTGGGCGGCACGGTATTCGTTGCTCGCACCGATGGCTGAGAGCAGGGAGGCGTCAGTGCTGTCTGCTGTCTGATCGGTGATGGTGAACGTCGCACCGTTGACTTCCATGACCCGATCACCTTGCACCATCGAGGAATCATTGCGTCGGAACGTCGCACGGACCGGTTGGCTGGTAGTCGTCAGCACATCGGCTCCCTGCTCGACCTGCCCGCCATATCGGGCTTGGCACTCCTTGACAGTCACCTGCTGTTGGGGCAACCATGCGAACAACGACGTATCGATGCTCCACTGGCGCTCTTGCGTGGTTCCCTGCGTCCCGGCGGTTGTGGCAAGCGCATTGAAAGCTTTCACCGTATCCCACGTCATCACGTCCGAATCCGGAGCCGCATATCCGAGCCGTCTGAGCTCCGCATTGAGCGCCGCGATATCACCGCCCTTCATGCCACTGGTCATCGTCCGATACGGTGGTGTTCTCAGATACAGGGCGAGTTGGAGTTGTCCGTCAATGGCAATGAACGCGGAGCCTGATTCGATGTTGCTTCCGGCCGCGCACTGTCTCAACTCCGTAACCACTCCCCCAACCGGAGCGGCTACGGAACCGGATTCACTGCGTTCCACCGTGACGGTGACGGAACGCTCGTCATCATATGGTTCCGATCGCACGGCGAGTGTGCCCGCGCGCGTAGCCGACTCGAACGCGGCGGGTTCGGGCTCACGGGTGAGCAGAAACCCGCCGCACACGCCGGCCGCCAGCATGACGAGCGCGAGCAGGACAGTCACGGAGACGGACACAGTGTTGCGGCCAACGTTCCGGTTTGTACCGGTTTTATAGTGATGCAGCTGCATTCTGTGCTCCTTCGTGCAGAATCGAAACGTTGCCATTATCGGTGGGGAGGAATCCGCAGGCAAATCCTTGTCGTGCAAATACCTACACGGTCGCGATACTGGCACTCGCGCCAAACATGGCTTTGCGGCACGATTACCCGTTTTTCGTTGACTTTCCGCCGATACAGCGCCTCATCTCCCAAGCAAATCATGATTGCGCGTCTCACATATTGGCGCTGTTTTTGGAATATCCTGCGGAACGGTTTCCGTGAAACCCATTGTTGACGCCAATCCGGCGGCACCGACACAGAGCTATGCTGGTGTATGAATACCGTATTCGAACAGGCACGGAGCCAGGCACCACCATGAGCCAACAGCAGACACCATCCGCGACCGGCAGCGACCAGACGACGGGCACCGTGCAGGTCGTGCTCGTCGACAACGACATCCTGGCGCTGAAGATGCTGCGCGAGATCATGTCCGCGTGGCCGCGCGTCGCCATCACCTGGACCGAATATAACGGCTCGGACGCCTTCGACCACTACCGACAATGCGAATCCGGCATCCGCGATCTGCCGGACCTGTTCATCACCGACATCTCGATGCGCGGCCTGTCGGGCGTCGATATGAGCCGAGCCATCCGCTACACCAACGGCACGATGCCGATACTCGGCATCACTTCATACGAGCCGACCCAGTTCTACCATGATGCCGCCGACGCCGGCATGCAGGCGGTTATCGGCAAGAACGAGCTGTCGGCCCTCAAAAGCATCATCATGGAGGTCGCGGACACCGGCGCTCTCGCCGTCCGACCGCCCTTCGAGGCACCGGGGCGGGCGCATCTGCGCATCCGGCAGGAAGGCCTGCCGTACATCCTCTCGCTGAGCCAGCAGGAAAAGCAGGTGCTCACCATGTGTTCGCACGGATATAGCAACGCCGATATCGCGCAGGTGCTCGACGTTAGCCCGTCGACCATCAACACCTACATCACACGCGCGTCGCGCAAGATGGGCGTGGCCAGCAAACGGGAGGCGGTGGCGTTATGGACGAAAACCATCGGACTGTAGGCGGCTCGCCAATGGCGAACATCAAGACCATGATCGCGCCCCGGGCCACGCAGCGGCTGCATCACCATAAGATGCATATCGCCCTATGCCTGGTGGCCACGATACTCATGGCCGCAGTACTGACGTTCCTCCCCGCAACGACACCCACACAGTGGATCATCTGCATCATCGCCTGCTGCTGCCCGCTGGGCATCGCCTTCGCACCGGTACCGATGTCCGTCATCTCATTCGCCGTGGTACTGCTACTGATGTTCACCCCCGGGATATCGCTATCGGATGCCGGCTCCATCATTCACATGCTCACACCGCTGGCCATAGGCACGCTCGCGTATTCGACACCCACCCAATGGTCGATCTGGGGTCTTGTCACTTCGATCGTCACCTTGCTGCTGGCTTTCGACCCCCGCGAAGCGCTCTCGCAGGGGGACGCGCTCTCCTTCTTCGTGCTGCTCGCCTTGTACATCGTCACGTATGCGATGTGCGCGTCCATCCGCACCATCGCCATCGACGATCGGCAACGGCACCGCGACGCCGAGCTGGAGCTGTTGCAAACACAGCAGGCACATCAGCGGGAAGTCACCAGATTCGCGCAAATGACCCATGACGCGGTCACGGCAAGCCTGTCGAGTATATTCCTGCTCGCGCAACAGCATATTGACACGTTGGACACGGCCGGCAAGACGGCGGATGCGTCAGACGAGGATTGGCGGACCGTCCGGCAGCTCAGCGAGAGCGCCCTTGCCAGTATCCACTCGGTCATCAGGACCATGAACGCCTCGGACGAACGCCCTGAGGATCATCTGGATGGCGCTTTACACAACCTTCCGCTACCGCAGCGCATCGGCATCGCGATCGAGCAGGGGCAGCATCTGCTGGCCCCGCACCATATGCATGTCGATGTGTATACGTCAGGGCAGATATCATCTCCCGCCTGCACACGGTCAGGCGACGAGGCGGTGACCCTCATCGGGGAGATCTTCACGAATCTGCTGCGGCACGCGTCCCCTGACAGCGCGCCCATGCTCACCATCAGCTACGATGACGACAACATGTCGCTCATGCAGACGAACGCGCTGACGCACAAGAACACGCGCAGACACGGCACAGGCCGGCAATCGCCTGAAGCCTCGCAAGGCCCGGCCGCGAGCGGTGACGCCCTGCCGCGATCACAGAGCGGACTGCTCCTCCACCGTGGCGTCATCGAGTCGCTGGGCGGCGAACTGCGCTTCAACAGCGAGGACGAGACGTGGACGCTCTACGCGCGTATCCCCCTGCACCCCAACGTCTAACCCCAAAGCCTAGGCACAGTAGGCTGCTCGGGCACAGCAAGGCCGCTGCGCCCGAGCGTCGTTCAAAATGCTCCTGTCAGGCGACGCACCATGGAAGCCACTTGGGGCATGTCCCCAACAAGACGCTGATACTTGCGGGAGCCGGCGTCGCAAGCGCATCATCATACCGGGCACCGGTGATTCCCGTGGACAGCCCGCAGACACCGACGGCGATGGCAAGGCACATCGCCAATGCCGCACGACTGTCATGGTTGCGGATTGCAACCCCACGAACGATTCGCATCATCAACACCACCTGTTCGTTCATCTTGACACGTGTCACAGCACGTGCTGCAGAAAGTCCTTGAAGCGCGGCTCGCTCGGATGGTCGATAATCTCAGGACCACCATGCTCAACCACCACGCCGCCATCCATGAACACCACCTGGTCGGCGACCTCGCGCGCGAAACCGATCTCATGGGTGACGACCACCATGGTCATGCCTTCCTTGGCGAGGTCGAGCATGACGTTGAGCACTTCGCCGACCAGTTCCGGATCAAGCGCGGATGTCGGCTCGTCAAACAGCATGATCTCCGGCTTCATGGCAAGCGCGCGTGCGATGGCCACGCGCTGCTGCTGACCGCCGGAAAGCTGCGCCGGATAATAATCGAGGCGCTCCCCCATGCCGACGCGGTTCAGCTCCTGAATGGCGAGCTTGCGAGCTTCCTTCTTGTCCATGTGCTTGACGTGGACCGGAGCCTCCATGACGTTTTCAAGAGCCGTCATGTGCGGGAACAGGTTGAAGCGCTGGAACACCATGCCCAGTTTGGAACGCTGTTCGGCCACTTCCTTGTCGTTCAGGGTCTGCAGCACGCGTTCGCCGCCCTTGTCGACGTATTTGTAGCCGATCATCTCGCCGTCGACGTCGATTTCGCCGCCGGTCAGCGTTTCCAGCTGGTTGATCAGACGCAGGAACGTGGATTTGCCGGAGCCGGACGGACCGAGGATCACGGTGACGGTGCCCGGCATGACGGTCATGTCGATGCCTTTGAGCACATGCAGATTGCCGAAGGCCTTATGAACCTGCGTCGCCTTGACTGCAGGAACGATTTCGTTGGTTGTGATTTCGCTCATGGTCGTTCCCCTCACGCGGTCATTCCCGCGAACGTGGCTTCGTTCTGCTTGTCGATGTCATCCTTGGGCTCGCCGAAGGTCTTGCCTGGCAACGGCGTGCGCTTGCCGCGGGCGCCGGCCGGACGGGCGTCGAAGCCCTTGCCGAAGTGCTTTTCGAGTCGCGACTGGATGACCATCAGGATGGAGGTGATGACCAGGTACCAGATGCAGGCCACGATCAGCAGCGGAATCGGCTTGTACAGACGGGTCGCGATCGCCGTGGTGGCGAACTGCAGTTCCAGCGTGAACGGCACGGCGTTGACAAGCGACGTGGTCTTCAGCATGCCGATGAACTCGTTGCCGGTCGGCGGGATGATGATGCGCATGGCCTGCGGCAGCACGATGCGACGCATGATAAGCGTGCGCTTCATGCCGAGGGCCTTTGCGGCTTCCGTCTGCCCCGGATCGACGGCCTCGAGGCCGGCGCGCACGATTTCGGCCAGGTAGGCGGCTTCGTTCAGGGCCAAGCCCAGCCATGCGGCGTTGAACGCGGTGATGACAGACTGGGAGTCAATGCTCCAGAATTCGATTGAGGTGAACGGGATGCCCACGCCGATACGCGGCACCAGCACCGCGAACAGACCCCAGAAGACCAGCTGCGTGTACACAGGGGTTCCGCGGAAGAACCAGATGTAGAACCAGCTCACGCCGCGCAGCACCGGGTTGATGGATTTGCGCATGACCGCCAGAATGACCGCCAGAATGATGGCGATGACCATCGAGATGACGGTCAGCAGCAGCGTGTACTTGATGCCTTCCAGTACGTTCTCGTTGAACAGGTATTTCCAGACCACATTCCATTCGAAACGCGGATTGGTGACCAAAGCCTGCACCAGCATCGCGGCGAAGAGCGCGACGATGATGGCCGCCACGATCGGACCCGTACGCTTGACAGGCAAGGCTTTAATGCGATTGGGAATATCGAGGCCGTCGCCGTCGACTTGTTTCTTCGCCATGATGCTGTTTCCTTTTTCTATCTATCTGATGAGATCAGTTGAGGTCGGTCGGATTGATCTCAGCCTTGTCGAGAGCGCCGGACTCGACGCCCCAATGCTTGAGGATCTTCATGTACGTGCCGTCATCCATCAGCTTCTGCACGGCCTTCTGCACGGCCTCGTCGAGCTGCTGGTCGCCCTTCTTGATGGCGATGCCCTGCTTGGCCACGCCTTCAACGTCGCCGAGCGCCTCAAGCTGGCCGTCGGTCTGGGAGATCGCGTAGCCGGCGACCGGCGAATCGGCGTAGAACACGTCGGCCTTACCGGTGGCCACTGCGGTGGCGGCTTCGGCCTGACGCTTGTAGGACATCACTTCGGCCTTCTTGTCGGCCTTGCAGCCCTTGGCGATCTTGTTGGCCTCGTCCTCCTGGACGGTGCCGGTCTGCACTGCGATCTTCGCGCCGCACATGTCGGAGGTGTCGAGCTTCTTCGGGTTGCCCTTCTGCACGGCCCACGTGGAGCCGGCGCGGTAGTAGCTCACGAAGTCGACGGACTGCAGACGCTCTTCGGTGATGGTCATGGCGGTGATGCCCAGATCGTACTTGGAGCCGATGGACGGGACGATGGTGTCGAACATGGAGGAGACGATCTTCGGCTTCAGGCCCAGCGTCTGGGCGATGGCCTTGGACATGTCCACATCGTAGCCGACCGGGGTCTTGCCGTCTTCGGCGTAGAATTCGGCCGGAGCATAGGACAGTTCCATGCCGACGGACAGCTCGCCGTCCTTGACGGTCTTCGCAGAGGCGGCCAGCTTGGCCAGCTCGTCATCCTTCTTGATGGTGCTCACATCGTAACCAACGGTGGTGTTCTTCGCCTTCGAGTCGCTTTTGGCGTCACCGGAATCCGTGGTGCCGCATGCGGCGACGGAGAACATCATGGCCGCGCTCAGCGCGAGAGCGGCAAACGATTTGAATTTCAACGACATAGTGGGTTCTCCTTCTATTCTCTTCCCATCCACTGAACGGTAATCGTCCATTTGCCAATCAGACGTCCAGTATTCCAAAGGCACACGATAAAACCGCAATGCTACGCCGACGTTAATCGGCAAAAAGCGTAGGGGCATCGATCTATATACGTCCGATGCCCCTACGCCCGCAGCGTCAGTGCGCCGATCAGCCCAAATCGGTCGGGTTGATCTCGGCCTTGTCGACGGCGCCGGATTCGACGCCCCAATGCTTGAGGATCTTCATGTACGTGCCGTCATCCATCAGCTTCTGCA
>OCAT01001270.1_pt1 | contig 16690 bp, 13 predicted proteins | sample 1538311 | NCBI WGS metagenome assembly OCAT01 (sample SAMEA2580287, study PRJEB22360) | human gut metagenome | biome: human gut; feature: human-associated habitat; material: faeces | place: Denmark | collected 2008/2010
TAGGCCCTTGGGCCGCATAAGAAGAACCACCGGCTATGCCGGTGGGTTTCTCTTTTGAGTAAAGGATTGTGGAGTGTTTTTGGAAATGCAATGAAAATGAGGCGCAGCTTGATAATGACAGACTCAACGATCTTAATAGAAAATGGCAGATCGGATAAGCTATGAGTGGATTTGCCCCGATAACCCGATAATGGGTATTCAGGGCTTTGGAATCTAAATAGAGAAATCCTAAAGATTAACTATAAAATTTACACAGATGCTGTCAACGGATATCTTTGGCCTGATTTAACAAGTGAACAATTGTCCTGCAAATATGTAAGTGAAGCGGATGTGCTAAATGTTGTGTTGTTTAATAAACGTGCAAAATAGTGGTGTGAGGAAACTCCGGGTCTGAAAAGAAGCATGAGGGATTATGCAAATTTGTATGAACCATTGACCCTTGCGAATATGGAAAGCTGTAATACGGTTTTAATTGGTAAAAAATTAATCAGAAAGAGCGAATGGTCGTGCTTAGAAAATTGGCAAGAACCTAATTATTTTCTTTGGAGAATTTGAATACTGAAAGAATGAAAAAACTGAAGGTTTTGGATAATGAAAAGTAAGAATGATCAAAATATTCATGAAGCTGAGCTATAGAAAAAGCAGTACGGCAAATGTATCCATGCTAAGAACATTTTGTGGTTGCTGTTTATTTTTATCATGGTGTACAATATAGACAACTGCTGGATCAGCAGCTTAGAAAATATATAGAATGATTATTATCTGCCGCATAGGCAGCCTATTTTGGAAAGGTGGTTCGACTATTTTTATAAATCCATGTATAGAATTATTCACGCATTTAAAGAGGAAAAGAAAATAATGACGATTGAAAAAGTTCATGAACAGCGAATTAAGGAGAGGAGAAAAATGGAACATAACATAAATGATACAGATGACATTGTGGAAAAAATGAGATTACTGGTGGCTGATGGTACGATATGGCTGACACAAAAGGAAATAGCGGAGCTTTTTCAAACGACGAAACAAAGTATAGGCATGCATATCAGGTTCATCCTGAAGCATGGTGAATTGGATGAAAGAGTGGTGGTCAGCTATCGGCTGGCTGACCGAAAACAGGGGACGATGCAAGGGAAATTGCAAGTACGAAAGACAGCCCATTATAACTCAGACATGGTATTGGCGGTTGCGCGCCGTGTGTGCTCACCAAGGGGGAGGCAGTTCAGGAGGTATGACACAGCGGTATTAAAAGAGTATCTTGGCAGGAGATTCTGCCAAGGATAAATAACATTTGAGAGGTTGGGGCGGAACAATCCTTTGTAAGGAGTTATCCTGCTGTATCAGGGGAAATGCCAGAGTGATCTGCAGCCGGTATGGATTATGGTTCTGAAAAGGAGGATAATGAGTTTCAAAATAGCATAAGCTTCATGAGAAAATCATAGGTCTGTTGATTGGCAGACGGTCATTGCAGGATGTATTTGACGGAGGTTTCTGATGATAGAGGATATTGTCAAGTCGGATTTGAAAACGATTCTTCATTCTAAACGGGCGAATCTGTATTATCTTGAAAAGTGCAGGATCATGCAGAAGGATGGACGTATTGTTTATTTGACGGAGACGAAAAAAGAGAACTTGTTTTGGAATATTCCGATTGCCAACACAACAGTAATTCTTTTGGGCAGCGGTACTTCTGTGACACAGGCGGCAATGCGGCTGCTCAGCGGCGCCGGTGTACTTGTTGGTTTCTGCGGTGGTGGGGCTACACCGTTATTTGCCGGTACGGAGGTGGAGTGGCTGAATCCGCAAAGTGAGTACAGGCCGACAGAATATGTGCAGGGGTGGCTGTCTTTTTGGTTTGATGAAAAGAAACGTCTTGCTGTGGCAAAGGAGTTCCAGAAAAAGCGTATCCGTTTTCTGCAGACAGTCTGGGATAAAGACAATGAATTGGCCGATGAAGGTTTTTTTACCGATGATGCTTTGACAGAAGAAGCGATTTCCGTTTTTAAGAGCCGCATGGAAATAGCGGGGGTGTGACCCATGTATTGGCGGCGGAGGCGGAATTCACAAAAAAGCTCTACAGGTACGCGGCACAGAATACGGAAACAGTCGATTTCAGGAGGGCGCGTAATTCTGACCAGCCTGCGAACAGGCTTCTGGATCATGGGAATTATCTGGCGTACGGACTGGCGGCAACGACTCTCTGGGTACTTGGTATTCCTCACGGCTTCGCGGTGATGCATGGTAAGACAAGACGAGGCGCTCTTGTTTTTGATGTGGCGGATTTGATCAAGGATGCCATCGTCCTGCCATGGAGCTTTATCTGTGCCATGAGAGGGCAGAGAGACAGAGAGTTCAGGCAGATCTGCTTACAGAAGTTTACCGAACATAAGGCGCTGGATTTTATGTTTGATGAAGTGAAACGGTGCAGCAGACTATATGCGGGCGGTGAACGGTCATGATGGTCATATTTACGAGCAGGAGCGAGAAGAAGGCTATTTATACGGTGCGGAGGATTCTGGATAGTTTTGCAGACAGAATTGGGAATGATACGTGGAAAACGGTCATTACGCAAGAGGGGTTGCTGACGGTGCAGGCGCTTTTGCGACGGACTGCTACCAAAAGTACAGCAGTGGCGTGTCATTGGATCCGGTCACGGAGCCATAGCGAGCTGGTCTGGATTGTAGGGAAGCGGGACATGTTTAATGAAGAAGGCATCGTGCCTGTCCACTCCACACAAAAGGAAATTCTTCACCATGAGTGGGAAAATGACTGGCAGTATCTGCCGTTGATAAAAGCGCTGGCAGCGGTGGCGGCACTCTTTCATGACTGGGGAAAGGCATCAGCGTTATTTCAGAAGAAACTGGATGAAAAAACATTGAAAATGGATCCCTTCCGTCATGAATGGGTATCCTGCAAGCTTCTTGAAGCGCTTGTTTTTGCTGCAGGTGCGGAGGAAGACGACAGAAAATGGCTGAAAGTACTGGCCGAAGGAACGATAAAGACAGAGGATATAGAAAAGAATCTGCAAATTGACGAAAAAGGAAACGGGCAGGCAGATATGAAAAAGCTGGATGCAGCACATTTGCCGCCGATTGCAAAATTTTTGATGTGGTTGATCTTGTCTCATCACAGGCTGCCGTCTATGGATAAGGATGGCTGGGTGAATGTAGAGAAAAAAAGTTTCCACAGTATATTCTCCAGTCTGAATGCGTGCTGGGGATATGAGAGTGAAGCGGAGGAGGCTATTATGTGCCGCAGGAGCTGCTTTGTATTTCCGGAGGGACTCCTTGTGGAGAATGCGGCAGCCTGGCGGAAGGCCATAAAAAAATGGTGCGGCCGATTATTAAATGATTATGACAGACTGATGGATATTATGGGAGGGGAAACATATAAACCATCTTTCAGGGCTATCGCCCACTATACGAGATTGTCTCTTATGCTGGCGGATCATTATATTTCTTCCCTGCCTGAGGAAACAGATAAGGGCCGATGGGCAAAAAATGATTTATGGGCGAATACAGACGGTAAAACCGGAAAGAAAAAGCAGTTTCTGGAGGAACATTTGGTTAGGGTCTGTGAACAGGCAACCCATATTGCCCACAGACTTCCTTATTTCAGTGATCAGATGGAGAGCGTCTATGATGTAAAGGCGTTGGCAAAGAAAAGTCCGGCAGTTTTCAGATGGCAGGATACAGTTGTCGAGAAAATCAGAGCATTCCGGGAGAAGAATGGGGATGGTGCCAGGTATTTTATAGTCAATATGGCAAGCACCGGCTGCGGCAAAACGTTTGCCAATGCAAAGATCATGCAGGCTGTATCGACGGACGGAAAATCGCTCCGGTATATCCTTGCCCTCGGCCTCCGTACGTTGACGCTGCAGACCGGTGATGAATACAGGGAACGGATACATTTGGACAGGAATGATCTGGCCGTCCTTATCGGTTCCAGTGCCGTAACCAAATTGCATGAGGAAAATAAGGAAGCAGATAAAGAGAAAGAGGAAGAGAAAAAGGGAAATAGAAAGGGGTATTTATCGGAAGAGCCGCTGCTGCCGGAAGAATTGGAGTATGTGGATACGGAAAGCGAGGAGCAGTCCCGGTTTCTGGATATCTTCTTCAATAAAACAGATAAAAAAGGAGTGGCGGTAAATCAAAAGACATCAAAAAAGAATAAAGCCTTTCTATACAAGCCTGTCCTTGCGGCAACTATCGATCATATGATGGGGGCTGTGGAGACGACACGGGGAGGAAGGTATATTTTGCCTTCATTGCGGCTGATGTCATCGGATCTGGTGATTGATGAAATTGATGATTTCAATTCCAAGGATCTCATCGCCATAGCAAGGCTTGTTCATCTGGCGGGATTGTGCGGAAGAAATGTGGCGATCTCTTCAGCGACGATACCGCCTGATCTGGCGGAAGGGCTGTACAGATCATATCAGGCAGGACTGAAAAGTTACAATTCCTTCTTTACGGGGAAAAAACAGTGTGCTCTTGTGCTTTGTGATGAGTTCAGGACAGATGTGGAACCGATGGACAGCGGGGATGATTCAGCTTATCGAAAGATTCACGATCGATTTATCCGTAAACGAGTGGAAAATCTGGGGAAAGAGCCGGTAAAGCGTAAGGGATATATACAGCCCTGCGGAGCGGATGATAATGACACTGACGCCACAAAAGAGACTTCCTATTTTGAAAATATAAGAGAAGCCATAGAAAAACTGCATGAAAATCACCATGTTATTGATAAGAAAACAAAGAAGAGGGTTTCTTTCGGTGTGGTTCGTGTGGCAAATATCACACCCTGTGTGAAAGTCAGCCTGTACCTCATGAAATGCGGATGGAGCGAGGGGACAGCTGTCCGAGTGATGACTTACCACAGCAGGCAGATCCTTCTTCTCCGTCATGAGCAGGAGCGGTATCTGGACAAGGTGCTCACAAGAAAAATGCAGTCTGCCACAGTGGATTTTCAGGATGAAACCGTGCGGAAGCATCTGGACAGCACACCGGAGGAGAATATCATATTTATTCTTGTAGCAACACCAGTGGAGGAAGTCGGCCGTGATCATGACTTCGATTGGGCAGTGGTGGAGCCGTCGTCGTACCGATCCATCATACAGCTTGCCGGCCGTGTTCTTCGTCATCGTCAGCCGGTTTCAGGGACGCTTGAAAAAAAGAATATGGCAATCATGGCATATAATCTGAAAGCCTGGCAGGGAAAAGAGCTGGCTTACAGCAAACCCGGGTATGAAACCGAAAAGCGGAAATTGAACAGTTATGACATGCATGATCTTGTGGATGAAGAAGAGCTGGGCAGAAGGATTGATGCGGTACCGAGAATTTTAAAACCGGAAATGCTGGATAAGGAGCAATTCTGTCCGGATGATAAAAGATATTTCTCAAAACTCTCTGATCTGGAACATGCGAGCATGATGGATTTTAACTGCGAGGAAGATTGCGGGCCGCAGTGTATGCACGGATGGATGGAAGAATACTGGTGGATGACGGCACTTCCGCAAGGCTGCAGCCGCTTTCGTGAAAGTTATGGGGAAGAAATCAAGGCCTGCGCGGTGTATGAGGAGGGGAAACGAAAATTTCTTGTGTATGAGGGAAAGGAGAAGACTTTGCTTTCAGATAGTGTAGGAATTACCGACTACAGTGGTATGACAGAGGGAATGGAGGGACGGTTATGGATTATTCGTGATTATGAAGCTGCCTTGAGGCGGTACGTATCAGATACAAGTGATGTGCCGGAGGATGTGCAGATGAATGAGATTTCCTGCAGATATGGAGAAATCACTATACCCTACGGGAAATCCAGTACAGTGGATGAATGGAAATATTCAGATCAGTTAGGTATGTTCAAGTTAACGGAAGAAAACAGACAGGAGGGATGATTTTGAGCGGGTTGACAGCGTACATATCGGAAGCGGCTGCAGGGAAAAAGAAAACGCCGCAGCAGTGGCTGGCGGATACGGTTTCTTTGCTTTCCAAATGCGATATGGCGACACATGTCGGGAAATTTACCCATCCCGATGTGAAAGTGTATTTGCAGAGAAAAAATAAAGCGGGACAAAATGCCTATGTACTGACGGAAAATGTGGACTGTGAAACGGATATCGTATATTCTTCTGCCGCTTACATGGGCGCAGCGAAATTGCTGCTTTATGCATTGGATGACGGAAGACCATTATGGAAGCATATCTATGAAAATGATGAAAACGTTAGGAGAGAAGTAGAATCTTTGGGCGTATCCTTCGATACCATGAGACAGGAAGTGGAACGCATGATGGCGACTGCCGATCCGGCAGCGACGGACGGAAGGCTGCGGCAGATTTACTTTCCTGCCGGAGAAGGGACGTATCATCTGTTGACCGTATTGCCGTCCTCAAGCCTTCTGCAAGTGCTGAACGGCAGAAGCAGGAATATGAGGCAGCACAGGTTTGACTGCCGTAATGAGAAAAGCGAGTTTTATGGGAATGCATGTGATGAAATCATGGAGAGGACAGTCATCGGCTTTGGGGGAACGAAAGCGCAGAATATCAGCGCCTTTAATGCACGGGTAGCGGGAAAAGCGGATCTGCTCATGTCTATGCCGGCTCTGCTGGAAGGGGAAAAAATACGTCGCCCCCACCGTAATTTCCTTGAGGAAACAGTGCCATACCGGGCCTATTTCTTCCTGTTCCGAAATCTGCATGAGTTGTTTCTCATGGAACGGAATAATGCGGAAATTCGGAATAAGAGGGAAGCACTGGTCTGTGACCTGATTGATGTCATACTGCAGTCCTGTTATCGTTTACGGGAAGAGCCTGCCGGCTGGAGCAATGGCGAGGAGTTCCTTAATCTGCCGCAGATCCAGAAAATATGGCTTGATGAACAATATAGAGAGGAACGGACAGATGAATGGGCAAAGGAAACAGGGAAGTATTTTGCAAAATGGTTTATTTACAAATATAGAAGGATTAAAAAAGAACAGCGTGTATCATTAGGCGAGGAGGAAATGAAATATATTCGGCACGCAATGATAGAGGTTCTTATGGAGGAGGTGAGAAGTTTGTCATGAAAGCATATCTGCTTATATCCCATCTGCGTATTCATAATGCCAATGCCATGAGCAGTACCTTAACCATCGGAGTACCTGCTATGACAGCATGGCTCGGTGCAGTCCATGCACTGGAACGAAAGTTGGGAGAAAGGAGGGAGCCGGCTCTGGAGGGGATACGACTTGTAAAAACAGCGGTATCATATCACAAGACAAATCTGCAGATTTATAAGGGACTCGGAGACTATGTGAATTCCCTTGTAGGAACGGCAAATCCACTTAATGAAAAAGGAGAAAGACCGTCATTTATTGAAGATGCGAGAATCCATCTTTCCGTATCCCTTCTGATAGAGGCCGAAAGGGTAGACGGGAATAACATGGAATTATTGGAACAGGCAGTAAAGGAAATATTGCCCCGGATGAAAATGGCGGGGGGAGACATACTGGATATTAGAAAAATCCAAGTCATGCGTATAAATGAAGACAATCCTATATCAGTTAGGAAAGTGATTTCCACACTTATGCCCGGTTATATACCTATTGAGCGCAGGGATCTCATGGAAGCGAAAGAGCTGGAAGGAAAAGACAGTCTGGACAGGCTGCTTCACTATCTGAAAGTACATCAGATGGCAGAAAAAGATGAATCCGGTAAGGTAACAGACTGGAAATATGAAAAGGCGGCGGCCGGATGGATTGCGCCGCTTGCTGTAGGATTTAAGGGATTGTCTCCGCTGGGGAAAGTGAAAAATCAGCGGGATCCGGATACGCCCCATCGATTTGCAGAAAGCATAGTCACCCTTGGTGAATTTAAGATGGCTCATCGGTTCCGTGACATAGATGAAATGATGTGGCACTATGCCTATGAAGAAACCAATCAATTATATCTTTGTAAAAATAAGGAATGATCAGGAGGAAATGAAAATGGCGAAAAAAGAATCAAATCTGGCATCTGTACTTTCTTTTGAAAAGAAACTTGTTTTATCGGATGGCTATATGTATGGAACAACCTGGGAAAAAAGAAATGAAACAGCCCGTCCCGTTATGCTGGTAGAAAAATCTGTAAGAGGAACCATTTCCAACCGATTGAAGGATAGTGTAAAAAATGATCCCATGAAATTGAATGCGGAAGTGGAAAAAGCAAATCTGCAGACCGTAGACAGTGCTTCTATTTCTTTAAACGATGACACATTGAAATTATCCTTTACAATCAAAGTCCTTTCCGGTGTAGAGCATCCTTCTGCATGCAATAACGAAACTCATCATAAAAAGATAGAAGAAATAGGAAAGAAATTTATTGAGCAGAACGGATTTAAAGAGCTGTCAGCCCGTTATGCGATGAATATAGCCAATGGACGCTTCCTTTGGAGAAATCGTGTAGGGGCGGAAAAAGCGGAGGTCATTGTATCCATAAAAGAAGAAAATAAAAAATGGATATTTAATATTTATGATTTCAGCTTGAAGGATTTTGATAAGAATCGTGAAAAAGTGGAAGAATTGGCATCTTTTATTGCCGAAACTCTCTGTGGAAAGAGGTCATCCCTTCTGATCGAAGTGGAAGCCTTCGCACTTATGGGAAAAGGACAGGAAATTTATCCCAGCGAAGAACTGATTCTTGATAAAGGAAAAGGCAAGAAGAGCAAGGTTCTTTACCATGTGGACGGTACGGCCGCTATGCACTCGCAGAAACTCAGCAATGCCATCAGAACCGTCGACACTTGGTATCCTCAGGAAGAAGGCAGACGGATACCGATTGCCATTGAACCCTATGGTGCGGTCACCACTCTTGGGAAAGCCTACCGCACACCAAAAGAGAAAAAAGATTTTTATACCCTGTTTGATCAGTGGTCAACCGGCAGTGAACCGGACGATGAAAATGACAAAAACTATGTCATGGCTGTTCTCGTCCGCGGCGGTGTTTTTGGTCAGAGCGAAAAGGAATAAGCCATGGAATACTATCAGGAAATCACCTTGCTCCCGTGTGCGGAAGTATCGCTTGCCTTCCTTTGGACCAAAGTGTTTACCCAGCTCCATATTGCTTTTGCAGATGAAAAAAATAAAAGCGGACATAACCCCTATGCCGTTTCATTTCCCGAATACAGGGAAACAGGTCTGGGAGAAAAAATCCGTGTCTTTGCGGAAGCACAAGAATTGGAAAGACTCAACCTATCCAAAGTACTGGGACGCCTCTTTGATTATGTGCACTGTACAAGCATAAGGAAAGTGCCGGAGCGCAAGCTGCGGGGGTATGCCGTGTATAGCAGGTACCAACCGGAAGGTTCAATCTGGGTGAAAGCGAGACGCTATGCAAAAAGACATCCGGGAGTAACGATCGAAGAGGCTGCCCGGCTTCTGCAAGGAAAGAGAAAATCTGTCAGACTGCCGTACATACAGATGAAAAGCCTTTCCCGCGGAGGAACATTTAGCCTTTTTATAAAAAAGCGGGTAGAAAAAGAATCCGTCTTGACAGAATGCGGAACCTATGGTTTAAGTAATAACAGAACCGTTCCGGAATTTTAACCCAAATTTTTACGGCGTTTGAAAAATGCGATTAAATCAATATATTTCAAGGCAGGAATAAATTTGGGTCAAAGTGGGAAAAAGATGTATAAGCGCACGTGCTGTCGGATTCTTTTTCCGCTCCGGCATCGTTAACTGCCGCATAGGTAGTTTAGAAAAGTATCATTATCTTCTGTCGGATTCATCTTAAGTTAACTGCCGCATAGGTAGTTTAGAAATACCGCAATACCAAAACTGCCGTTAATTAAGAGTTAACTGCCGCATAGGTAGTTTAGAAATGTTTGGGATCAGCATCAGTAAGAATAGATCCGTTAACTGCCGCATAGGTAGTTTAGAAAAGAATGTGACGAAGCGTCTGGAGAAGAACCACGTTAACTGCCGCATAGGTAGTTTAGAAAAATACGGCAAGTAAACGGTTCATCAATGACTTGTTAACTGCCGCATAGGTAGTTTAGAAATCTAACAGAGTGCAGCACAGTGCATAAACATTGTTAACTGCCGCATAGGTAGTTTAGAAATGGAACAATTGAATCCCATGAAGAAGGAGACTGTTAACTGCCGCATAGGTAGTTTAGAAAAATACCGCAAAGATATTCGAGCTTTAGGAAAAGTTAACTGCCGCATAGGTAGTTTAGAAATACCACCAATAAATCTGCAATCGTATCTCCTTGTTAACTGCCGCATAGGTAGTTTAGAAAATAATACTAGATATCCTGACTTAGAAGAACGTGTTAACTGCCGCATAGGTAGTTTAGAAATGGTATTCCTGTACCTCCCGATTTTGTCAGAGGTTAACTGCCGCATAGGTAGTTTAGAAAGAACACACCCGACGGATTCGGTGTAGACTTCGGTTAACTGCCGCATAGGTAGTTTAGAAAATTATCATCACCCCCTTTCAGTGTTCCGTTCTGTTAACTGCCGCATAGGTAGTTTAGAAATGTACCTTTTGCCGTGAGTTCCTCCACTTTCGGTTAACTGCCGCATAGGTAGTTTAGAAATTTTTCCGCATTTCGGGCAGTAGTAGTCCGATGTTAACTGCCGCATAGGTAGTTTAGAAAGAAGATCCTCGGCCCGGACGGTGAAGAAACTTGTTAACTGCCGCATAGGTAGTTTAGAAATCTAAAATGACAGTTTTACCGTCTTCCAGCGTGTTAACTGCCGCATAGGTAGTTTAGAAAATTGCCACCCATCCGGGCTTATTGTCACTGGCGTTAACTGCCGCATAGGTAGTTTAGAAAGATGAATTGATAGCTGGTCATCCGGAAATAGAGTTAACTGCCGCATAGGTAGTTTAGAAAATTAATAAGCAGTGGGGGATGCGAAAAGACGGGTTAACTGCCGCATAGGTAGTTTAGAAAATGTTATCTTCTCTTCATGATTTCTCTCACTTGTTAACTGCCGCATAGGCAGCTTAGAAAATCATCACGTCTTGATTAACGACTGCGGAATAGTTAACTGCCGCATAGGCAGCTTAGAAAGTAGATAGTACGGTAGGACATATTCATATGTTGTTAACTGCCGCATAGGCAGCTTAGAAAACTGCCGTCCAGTTAGTCTTGAACATGTTCCTGTTAACTGCCGCATAGGTAGTTTAGAAACGTCCGCAGGCGTTAAAGAACGGTCTTTTTTGGTTAACTGACGCATAGGTAGTTTAGAAAGGAAACACTATTCGGCACAAAGTTTGAGGGATGTTAACTGCCGCATAGGAAGCTTAGAAATTTGACTTTCCTGTTATCTTTTTCTACAATGCTGACAGGTGAAAAAGTCTTAGAATCCTTGCCCTTTATCTGGCGGGGAGGCTAAGGCTTCTTTACATTAACTGCTATATAAAATGGCGCGATCGTTCAGTTTTTAATGAAGAAGATTTATTTACAGAATGAACCAATTTCGTGATTTGCATCTTAAATCACATTTGACTATTGCATTTCTTTTTACTTACAATAATAAGAAAGGAAGAGAGTGGTAAATAGAGAGGCGCTATGGGAAATACAGCTTTCGGACGGATGGGTGAGGATCGGGCTTGTTTGTACCTGGAGGAGAAGGGGATGACTTTGGTCACCCGGAATTTCAGGTGTAAACATGGGGAAATCGATCTCATCATGAAGGACGGAAGCGTTTTTGTATTTGTCGAGGTGAAGACCCGGCGGAGCCGTTTGTATGGGGAGCCGATTGAAGCGGTGACTGTGTATAAGCAGCGGCATATCCGTTATACGGCGGAGGTATTTCTTTTAGCGCGTCATTTGCGTGATATCCGGATCCGTTTTGATGTGGTGGAAGTCATGATGGCGCCGGGGCGTGCGGTGCGGTTGCGTCATACGAGGAATGCGTTCTGAGAGAGGGAGATGCTATGTTTGCGCAGGTGTTTGGGACATGTACGTTTGGTTTGAATGGACATGTGATTACTGTGGAGGTGGATATCAGCCGTGCGTCACCGGCTTTTGATATTGTCGGGCTGCCTGCGGTTTCCGGGAAGGAGTCGAAGGAGCGTGTCCAGTCGGCGATACGGAATTCCGGATATTTTTTTCCTATCGAAAAGGTGACAGTGAATTTGGCGCCTGCGGATTTGAAGAAGGACGGTTCCTGTCTTGATCTGCCGATTGCCATGGGGGTGCTGGCGGCAAGCGGGGTGATTCCGAAGGAGGTTCTTGCATCGGTGATGTTTATCGGCGAGCTTTCTTTGCAGGGGGAAATACGCTCGGTGCCCGGTGTGCTTTCCATGGTTCTTGCCGGGCGGGAAGCGGGGATCTCTACTTTTTTTATGAGCCCCGCGGTTGCCGGAGAGGCTCTTCTTTGTGAAAATGTGACTGTATACGCACCCAGGACACTTGGCGAACTGGTGGAGTATCTTTTGGGGCATAGCCCGATGGCTCCTGCCAAGCGGCGGGAAGCGGCGGAATCTAAGTTGAGTGATGTGGATTTTGCCGAGGTGCAGGGACAGATTATGGCGAAGCGTGCTATGGAAATAGCGGCAGCAGGGTCCCATAATGTCCTTATGACGGGGCCGCCCGGATCAGGGAAGACGATGCTGGCACGCCGCATCACAACGATTCTTCCTCCGATGACGCGGGAGGAGGCTCTTGAGGTGACAAAGATTTCAAGGCGGAGGATATCATCCGTGAGCGTCCGTTCCGCAGTCCTCATCATACGATTTCCATGGCCGGGCTTATCGGCGGAGGTACGATTCCCCGTCCCGGCGAGGTGACGCTTGCCCATAACGGTGTTTTATTTTTAGATGAACTTCCTGAGTTTCCACGGGCGGTGCTGGAAGTTCTCCGGCAGCCGCTGGAGGATCGGGAGGTGCATATTTCAAGGGTAAATGCATCTTTTGTATATCCTTCCGATTTTGTGCTGATTGCCGCAATGAATCCTTGTCCCTGCGGATATCTTGGCGATCCTGACCATCCCTGTACCTGCAGTGATGGAGAAATACGGAGTTACGGCAGAAAGATTTCCGGCCCTCTTTTGGACAGGATTGATTTGCATGTGTCGGTGATGCGGCCGAAGTATAGTGAGCTCACGGCAACGATTAAAGGGGAATCTTCGGCACGGATTGCGGAACGTGTGGCAGCGGCGAGGGCCATGCAGTCGGAACGGTTGTCTGAATGGCATATGCAGAATAATGCGCAGATGGGGCACCGCCAGCTTCGGGAGACCTGCCGTTTGGACGCGGAGGGGTCTGAGCTGCTCCGTGAGGTTTTTGAAAAGCTACATTTATCCGCGAGAAGTTATGACCGCATCATTAAAGTATCCCGTACGATTGCCGATTTGGCAGGTACGTCGGAGATTAAGCCCGAGCATGTGGCGGAAGCGCTCAGTTACAGAAATATGCTTCCCCGGAGGTCATGATGGATATATTTGCAGCGGCGCTCCCAGGTTGTCCAAGGCTGGGAGCCAAACATATGCGGACTCTCATGGAGGCGTTCGGAACGGCGGAAGATGTGTGGAAAGCTTCCGATAGGGAGATTGTGGGATCTCATTTGCTGAAGGGGAAGACGGAAGCGTCTTTTTTGGCGTACCGGAAAGAAACGGAGCCTGAAGAAATAGGGGAAAAGTTATACCGGCTGCAGATTCGCTGCGTGACATGGGAGGATGATTTGTATCCCCCACTTTTACAGACGACGGCAAATCCTCCGGCTGTTTTATTTTATAAAGGAAATGATCCTGTTTTTGAGAAGACGGTGGCGATTGTAGGCTCGAGGAAAGCGACACCTTATGGTTTGCAGACGGCAGAACGGATAAACCGCGGGCTGGCCGAAAAAGGAGTGAACTCATTCCCGCGCGGGGGATCGACAGCGCTGCGCATGAAGGGGCATTGCGCGGAGAAAGTCCGACGGTGGTGGCGCTTGCCTGCGGGCTGGATCATGTATATCCTCCGGAAAATAAAAATTTATTCCAAAAAGTCATTGATAATGGCGGTACGATTATTTCTGAATACCCGCCGGGGACGCCGCCTCTGGGGAGGCAGTTTCCCGCGAGGAACAGGATTATCGCGGGAATGAGCCGGGGTATCCTTGTGGTGGAGGCGGCAGAACGGAGCGGTGCCCTTATTACATCCGACTTTGCATTGGAAGAAGGACGGGATGTCTTTTCCGTTCCGGGAAATATTTGGCTCGATTCGAGCAGAGGAACCAATCATCTGATACGGAGCGGGGCGATTTGCTGTACGTCCTACGAGGATATCCTTTCTGAATACGGGTGGAACGAAAAGAGTATTTCTTCCAAGAAGGAATCTCCTGAACAGTTGACATTGGAAGAGGAAGTGGTGTATCGTTTCTGCTGTACAGGAGAGGAAGTGACGGCGGAGGATATTCTCCAGCAGTCAGGAATGTCGGTGATGAAGATTACGATGCTCCTGCTCCGGCTTCAGCTTAAAGGGTTTATAAAGGAAACAGGATCCGGCCGGTTTATTACAACAGGACGCGGATAATATAAATGAGATATATACTGTGTTTCATGTAGTATAGGGAGGGTATTTTGGCTATACAGATTACGATCACTGTGAAGGATAAGAAAAAAAGGTCTTCTGCCGGGGAAAAACTTTTCACAAGGAAACCGAATGCCAAGGGGAAACACCTGATTATCGTGGAGTCTCCGGCAAAGGCGAAGACAATTGAGCGTATTTTAGGCTCCAATTATAAGGTGCTTGCCTCCATGGGTCATTTACGTGATTTGCCGCAGCGTACGCTTGGTGTGGATGTGGAAAATGACTTCAAGCCGGAGTATGTTAATTCGGCGGAACGGGCCGATGTCATTGAAAATTTGCAGAAAGAGGCAAATAAGTCGAAAGATATTCTTCTGGCAACGGACCCTGATCGTGAAGGGGAAGCCATTTCCTGGCATTTGTCGAAACTTCTTGATGTGGATCCCCGGTCAAATGCGCGTATTGCTTTTCATGAAATCACGCCGCCGGCGATTAAAGAGGCGGTACTCCATCCCGAACCGATTGATTTAAACCGTGTAGATGCCCAGCAGGCACGCCGCGTGCTTGATCGTCTTGTGGGGTACAAGCTTTCACCATGGCTGTGGAAGCAGGTTTACCGCGGCCTTTCCGCGGGACGTGTACAGTCGGTGGCGACACGTCTGATTTGTGAAAGGGAAGAAGAAATACAGGCGTTTAAGCCTGTGGAATACTGGACGGTAGAAGGGATTTACTGTACGGAGGAAAAGGAAAGCTTCAAAGCGAAACTGACGCAGGTTGATGGGAAGGAAGCAAAAATCCATAATGCGGAGGAAGCGGATCGGGTTGTCAGAGGGATTTTAAAACAACCGGCAGAAATCACGTCGGTCACAAAAACGAAAAAGCAGCGTAAGGCAAAACCGCCGTACACGACTTCCACAATGCAGCAGGATGCGGTCAACCGTCTTAATTTCGGCTCCAAAAAGACGATGGCTCTTGCCCAGATGCTTTATGAAGGGATTGAAATACCGGGGCACGGACATGTAGGACTGATTACATACATGCGTACTGACTCGACCCGTATTTCCGATGAAATGATCAAGCAGGTACGGCCGTACATTGAACGTGTTTATGGGAAAGACTATCTGCCGCCTAAACCGAATGTATATGCCAGGGGGAAGGATTCTCAAGATGCCCATGAAGCGATTCGTCCCACGAATCTGCAGTTTGCTCCGGATATGCTGGCGGCCGTTTTGTCCCGTGACCAGCTCCGGCTGTATACATTGATCTGGAACCGATTCCTTGCAAGCCAGATGGCGCCCCAGATTTCCCAGGCAACGAATGCAGTGCTCCAAAGCGGCATTTACACACTTCGCGCGACAGGGACGCAGATATTGTTTGATGGATTTACGGTACTCCGGACGGTAAAAGAAAAGAAGCAGGATAATGAAGAGCTTCCTCTTCTACCGGCGCTCCATAAAGGACATACGGTACTCAATACAAAGGCGGAAGGAGAGCAGCATTTCACCGCGCCGCCGCCAAGATACACGGAAGCCAGCCTAATCAAGACACTTGAGGAGAAGGGGATAGGCAGGCCGTCTACCTATGCGCCTATTTTGGATACCATCCAGAGGCGTAAGTATGTGGAAAAAGAGGGAAAACAGTTTGTTCCCACGGATATCGGGTTTAAAGTGACAGATCTTTTAAAGAAATATTTTGCTGGTATTGTCAGTGTGGATTTCACCGCGCAGCTGGAAACCTGGTTGGATAAAATTGCTGACGGCAAAGCAACGTATAAAAAGGTCATGAGCGGGTTCTGGGATGTTTTTGAAAGGGAACTGCAGAATGCCAACCTGGAGGCAGCGAAAGCGAAGGAAGAAAATCAGGAAGTATCCGATGTAATCTGCGAAAAATGCGGTGCCCATATGATTGTGAAGATGAGCCGTTACGGAAAATATCTTGCCTGCCCGAATTTCCCTTCCTGTAAAAATATCAAGCCTTATCACACAGGAGAGGAGAAAGAAGAGGTTTCAGAAATAGACTGTGATAAATGCGGCGCGAAGATGGTGTACCGTCAGGGGCCGTACGGCAGATATCTGAAGTGCCCGGAATGCGGCCAGAACAAAGCGATCGTTATTGATACAGGCATAGAGTGTCCGAAATGCCATGAGGGGCATTTGGTGAAGCGCCGCTCAAAGCGGGGACGTTATTTCTATGGCTGGGGGCGCGTTTCCGGCA
>OCAT01001271.1_pt1 | contig 16684 bp, 10 predicted proteins | sample 1538311 | NCBI WGS metagenome assembly OCAT01 (sample SAMEA2580287, study PRJEB22360) | human gut metagenome | biome: human gut; feature: human-associated habitat; material: faeces | place: Denmark | collected 2008/2010
CTGTAGACACGTTTAACCGTACCATTGTCATTATATTCGTAATACCATTTATCCCAGTCGTCCGCAAAAGTGGCTATCCGATAAACTGTTACTTCAGAGGTTGTTGTAAAAGTGATTTCTGCATAGTCTGAATCTTCAAAATAGATTGATCCGGTTTTTTGAGCTTTTACTTTGAATGTATAACTTTTTTCCGGCTCTAAACCTGTCAGTTGAATTGTATTTTGGTCAGTACTTTGTTCACTACCGTTGTTCAAGCTATAAATATAAGCTGTTGCGTTTCCTATGGCTTTCCATGTAATAACAGCAGAACTCTCTTTTACATCAGGAACAGTAACTTCCGGTTTATCCAGAATGTTTGTACTGGGATGATTGTCGTCATCACTGCAAGCAGTCGTACCTAGTACTACTGCCAGCATGGCTAATAAGTAAAAATACTTTTTCATGTTGTTCTATTTAAGGTTAATAATTAGTTTCCGGCAACTACTATCATTCCCAAACCAACCAGGAAGAAGATAAACATCAAGGCCAGTAGTTGATTAACAGATTTCGTTGAACCTTTAAATTCTTTCCAGATAAATACTCCCCAAATAGCGGCAATAAGTGGTGCGCCTTGTCCTAGTGCATAAGATACCGCCGGACCAGCTTCTCCTGATGCGATATAGCTGAACGCGGAACCAAGTCCCCATATCGCTCCACCAAGCATTCCGCATATATGAGTTTTCGTGTTTCCTTTAAAGTATTCGGAGTAGCTGACTTTTTCTCCGACAAAAGGACATTTCATTACTAATGTGTTGAAAACAAAATTGCTTAGTAATACGCCTATTGAAAAAACAAAGATGGCAGAATAAGGAGTCATCATTCCTATAGCAGGAGAATTGAAGTTTTCTACGTCCATACCTTTCACTACGAACCTGTAGAACAAAGACATCAGTACACCGGCAATTAATGCAATGATAATTCCCTTTTTGTTGTTTTTCCTGCTTTCTTCTCCCTTTTGCATTTTTCCGGAAGCCACTCCATTGCAAATGATAGCAATAACAATGAGAGCTACACCGCCAAATAAAAGCAAAGGATTACCAGTTGGAATTCCCAGATAATTGACGATTACCCCTAATACCAATGCAATGCCAACTCCTAAAGGAAAAGCAACAGACATACCAGCCAAGGAAATAGACGCTGAAAGAAGAATGTTTGAAGCATTAAATATTACGCCCCCCAAGATAACCCAACCAATGCTGTCTCCTGATGCTTGTCCCAGATCTTCCAGGAATGAACGTCCGGTATCTCCATGACTACCCATTGTGAAGCCTAGTAAGATGGTGAACAATACCATTCCAATCACATAATCCCAATAAAAAAGTTCATAACGCCAATTTTTGGAAACTAGTTTTTGGGTATTACCCCAGGAACCCCAACAAATCATGGTTACGATGCAGAATATAACTGCCAATAAATAACTGTTTACTGTGAACATACTATTAGTATTTAATTGTTAAACATGAATTCTGTTATTTAAATATAGTATCCAATCTTCCCAATAAGTGAAAACATTGGCTTCTTTACATTTTCTTGACCGGAACTCATGTTCCAGGTCCGATTCTTTCAAAAGGATATGTATATTACTACTAAAACCATATTCTTTTGATTCGGGGAGTATCTCTATCCAGCATCTGGGATATCTTTTGTAAGAGTTGACTGCTTTTATAAGATTTTGAGCATCATTTTCGTTGCCGATGGCATTTACACAGACTATGCCGGTAAACAAATTTTCTCCCTGAATGGCTTCTATACCTTCTTTGATATTATCTCCCAAAGTGATTAAAGCCCGCATACGTTGGGAACCTCTGATGCCGGAGAGTTGCTTTTCTATATCAGAAATTGTTTCTGACAGGTCTGTGTTAGCTTTTACGAAACAAAGAACAGCAGGCCATGTTTTATTCTCATCTACCATTTGATGAAACTGACTGACGAGAACCTTTTGCTGTTGTTCGTTAATTTCTCCCTGTACATAGATAATAGGATATTTTCTTGTGCTTCCTTGAGCCTGTTCCGGATAATAGACCGTTGCATTGGCTGTTTGGATAAACGGAGTCTCATTCGGAAGACTACTCTCACTATTTCCTGACCGCTTTCCATTGAAATATTCGTTTATGAATCTGAATGCTTTGGGCAGTGCAGTATTCCAGCAGGTGAAATCATGTCCTCCTGAACGTACTTCCCATTCATGAGGTATTTGTCTTTCCAGTAATAATCGGTGCAGTTCTTCATTACTTTCGCAAAGAGTACCTTCTTTATCTCCAATATCCAGCATGATGCCAAATCCTTTTAAATCGGAATTGCGGAGGGTGGAAAGAATGTGGTAGGGTGAATGTTGTTTATAGTAACTGGTTAGGCGCTGCTTACCATTCTTTCCCACTCCTCCGAAAATCCGTCCCCATTGATTGTCCCATCCTTTTTGTGGCCCTTCTTCTATGTATTGTTTTTCTGTACGGATGGATGGCGATAACGCAACGACAGAGCCGAATAAGTGGCGGTTGCGCAGACTAACGGATAATGCTCCGAATCCTCCCATAGAGAAACCAATGATCGAACGTCCATTAATATCCTTGCGAGTGCGATAGTTGTTATCTATATATGGAACCAGTTCTTTGATAAAGAAAGTTTCATAAAGGGAGCTGCCATCATAAGTGTCACTGTAATAAGACAGGTAACCGTCAGGAATAACCATAATGAAAGGTTGAATCTTTCCTTCTTTTATCATTTTGTCCATTACACGGGCAACGTTGCCGTATTCGAGCCAACTGGTATAATCACCTCCTATTCCATGAAACATGTATAAGACTGGATATTCTGTATCTGAATGTTCATAACCTTCCGGTAAGATAATGGAGTAGGAGACTTCTTGCTTTAGGGACGGACTGTAAATACTCATCCCTTCTTTTTCTATGGGAAGTGCCCAAGCTCCATCTATACCTGATAGAAATAGGATAATATATAACAGTATCTTCTTCATATTATTTCTTTATTAACTGTTCACCAATATAATAACTCATTGAATAAATACCTGTTTGGGCGGACTGTTCACTATCCAGCCCGTTTCTGACACGATATTGCACCGGAGCTTCTGCACCTCGCAATCCATTGAACAGAGTAAAGATGCTATTGTAGTTGCTGCCTTCGTCTGTTATGTCCAAATAATAGATTTTGGCACGATTCTCGGCAGAAAGGTTGATAATATCTGCGTCTTCTGCAAAGAAAAAGTTGATAGCAGGGGCATTGCCTGTTGACTGATTGTATAAGTAATCAGCTTCTGAACCGTATGTTAATCCTAATCTGAAATCTGCATTGCTTTCCGTATGAACCGTCTTTTCCACAGCATCGGTAATAGCTGAAAAATTTGTTTCATTTAGAATCATTTCTTTCACATTAAAACCTGCAATTATCATACGTTTGATTTGCATAAGAGAATCTAATGCCACTGCTACCTTCTTTGTTGTAAGATCAACATTACCTTCTCCTTTGCTGTAATAAAGAACTTTGTAAGTTAGTTCGGAATTGTAGTCATCCGGTAACCATAGTTCGATATTGGAATTACCTACTTTTATGTTTTTATTAGTAGCATGTAATTCCTCTGTGAATTTTTTCAGAGTTTCCTGCGGATAGTTTTCTCCTTTGAATGAACGTTCGATAAAAGGCAGTGCCTCTTTCATGGATTCACGCCAATAACTGTCAGTATGGGCACCGTTTCGTACACGATATTCGTGCTTGATATTTTTGTCCCGTAATAGAGAATGTAATTCACCGTTTCCTGCATATAGTCTTTCTTCATCATCACCGCAGTCTATGTAATACCGTACTGTTTGAAATGTGGAACTTGGTTTATCCTTGAAAAAGTGTAGCGGACATTGGCTTTTATAATAGCTTGTCAGCCTGCCTGTCCCTGTCTGGCCGCTTCCTCCGAAGTTGTTTCCCCATTGAAGATTCCAACCGTCTTGTGACAAAGAGATGTATTGTTCATCTGTATTTAGAGAGGGACTTAATCCTATTGATACCGAGAATGTTTCAGGATGTTGCGATGCTATACTTAATGCCCCGAAACCTCCCATAGAGAATCCGGCAACAGCTCTTTCCGTCTTACTGGCTGTTGTTCGGAACCGCTTATCAATCAGGGGTACGAGTTCATTAATGAACATATCCATATAGTTGAACTTTCCGTCATAGCGGTTGCAAAAATAAGTGTTGAAACCTTCCGGCATGATGTAGATCAATGGGCGAATACTACCATTGCTGGTTTGCGCATCAGCTATGCTTTGAATATTCAGACCTGAAGGTCCCCATGAACTTTGGTTTCCTCCCCAGCCATGTAGAAGGAAAACTACTCCATATTTACCCGTACTTTCCGATAGATACTCTTGAGGCAGTAATACGGAATATTTGATTTCTTGTCCTAATATTTTGCTGTAAAAACTTTGATCGGGATTATAGCGTTTGGTAAACAGTTCCGGTGTATCGGTCTGTTCGCCTTCGGACGGATTGTTATCATCAGACGAACATGATGACAATCCGTAGGAAAATAATAATAAGGCTAATAATAGGAGTAGTTTTCTATTCATGGCTTCTCTCTTTTATTTATAAGGATTGATTGGCTCTGCCGGTGTGGATGAATAAACCACCATGTCTTTACATTGAACGGCATATTTTTCATTCGGATTAATCCATTTAATAACCAGTTTGTGAGGTCCTTCCTCTAAATCATAATTATAGAAAATGTCATACTTTCTTTTTATGTAGTCATAAGGCATTTCTATGGTTTCTACTTTCTTGCCGTCAATGTAGGCCTCCAGGATGGCGATGTAATTGTCATTACTATCTTTAACATCTTGCCTGATCATCCCCATTAAAACAACTCCCTTGCCATTGAACTCAAATGTTTTTTCTGTACCGAGATCATATTTGATAACTCTTCTTTCAGAAGGATATAAGCCTTCAAAAGAAACTTCCCATGCTACGGTTTTTGGCTTCTGAATCGTGGTATAGTATTTATCTCCTTTTATTTTTCCTCCGTTTGCTTTTAATACATCACTCAATAGTTTGAGATTAATGTCGTATACAGAACTTAAAGAGATATCTGTGTAAGGGAACTTAATATTTTCACATCTTTCGAGTGCCGGTTTCCAGTATTCGGGGATAGCCTTGTAGCCTTGTATGACTCCAAGAATTCCTGCGGCAGTTGCCGGGTTACAGTCGGAATCTTGTCCGCAACGAGTGGCTATATCCATTGTTTTGAAAAAGTCGCCGTTGCCATATAAAAGTCCCATCACACAGTAAGCCGCATTGATAGTGGCGTCAATGTTAAATGCATTGAATACCCCTTCCGGGCAGCCAATCTCAAAAGCATGCCGGTTTTCTATTTCCAGCCAGCATTTACGCCAGTCATCGGGATATTGTTTCCAATATTTAATAACGTCTGTGATGCAACGGTGAAATTTACTTTGTTCGGGTATTGTTTTAAGAGCTTCCGTGACAATTGTATAAATGTCGTTATTTACGTAAGCCAATGCATACATTGCTCCCATGTATACACCTCCATACCATCCGTCGCCGTAGTTCATGATATGCCCTATCTTGTCCGAAAAATTGGAGGCGGTATTTACCATCCCCGGACATATCATTCCAATGAAGTCTGCTTCAATCTGGAAATCAATATCGTCAGCGTGCGGATTATTTTTCCAATGTCCGGATGCCGGTGGCATAATACCGTGTAATATGTTATATCTGGCTGCCTGGTTGGCATGCCATAATTTGTAATCTGCATTTGCAAAGGCTTTGGCAAATGATTCGGCAGGGGCATTTATCCCTTCTTTTTGCATTACTTCCAGAAAGGTAAGATCCATATATACATCATCATACAATCCCGGATCTTCTGCAAAGATGTCCTTGCAATAGTCATCATACCAGATTATTGGAGTTTTCTCATGAATGATCGCTCCTCTGTATTTAAATTCTGTAGGACCGCCATAGGTGCATCCTATGGTTTGTCCGGCCCAGCCTCCTTTAATTTTGTCGAGCAGTACCTCTTTACTTATTTCAACTGTTTTTCCATATTCTATTTGTGCCATTCCCGATATGGAAAAGGTAAATAGTAGAATGATGTTAATCAGGACTTTTTTCATCTTAACTTATTTATTAAAGTAAAATCTATCATGTTCTTTTTTCTCTGAATAATACATTATGTCGTTGATACGAATAATGTAGTCTTTTTTGCGGTTCAGCCATTTCATTTTAACGTGGTGTCTTCCTTCCTTCATGAGGTATTTCCAGGCTGGTTCTACTTTGCGGTCTGTGTTTCTCATGGGTAAAGCTGCTACATGGTCCAGTTCTCCGTCAATCCATATTTCCACTTTAGCAACGTAAGGGTCATTGGGCTCTGCCAATCCGAACACCTCGGAACCGATGTGGCGTGTAGATACCCGATTGATATAATCGGGAGTAATACTTCTTGTGCAGCAAATGTTGCCCCAGATAACAAATCCGTTACCATTGAAATCAAATTCAAATGTATCTGTCAGGAAGCAGTCTTTGCGTTCTCTATAAAGTGGATAGGTGTTTTCGAAATTTTGTTCTAAAGGAAGTACGTCCGCCTTTTTGATTGGAATTTCTATTTCCCCACCAGATACTTTACCACCTGTTTTGACTATGAGTTGTTTAGCTTGATCGAAACTCATTTGGTATGCTTTTGCCAACGACATATTCGTTCCTTCAAATGTAAAGTCTTCTACTTCTTTCAAAGGGTTTAACCAGAATGAAGGGATTTTATCATACCCATACATGACGCCGAGTACACCGCCGACTGTAGACGGATTACAGTCAGAATCTTGTCCGCAGCGTGTTGCAATATCGATAGAGTTGGTGAAGTCTCCTTTACCGTAGAGCATAGCTAATGCTACGAAAGCGGAATTGAGCTTGGCGTCAATATTAAAGTTTAGAAATACGCCTTTGGGACATCCTACATCGCAGTTCCATTTTTCTTGCAGGAAGTACCAGCAATCTTTCCAGTTGTCCGGGTGCAAAGAATGGAAATTGATTACATCCTGAATACATTGATGGAATGTACTCTCTTCAGGTATAACGGAGATTGCGGTTTTTAGAATCGCTTCAGGACTTTTTTCATAGAAAGCGGAGCTATAAAGAGCTGCTACGAAAGCACCACCATAAAAACCGTCACCGCTATTCATAATGTGGCCTACTCTGGAGGCGATATCCAATGCTTCCGGCAGCATTGCCGGAGCCATCAGACCAATGAAGTCTGCTTCGATCTGGAAATCCAGATCGTCTGCATGTGGGTTATTCAACCAATGACCGGAAGCCGGTGGCATGATACCTTGGCGGATATTATATCTGCCTGCTTGGTTAGCATGGGCCAAATGATAATCAGCGAATGCAAATCTTTTGGCAAGTTCTTCTTGTGAACAATCCAGGCCAAGTTCATCAAATGCCTCAACAAACGTGCAATCGTTATAAATATCATCGAATAATCCGGGCTTCTTTTCCCACCAATATTTTACGTAACCTTCCGCCCAGGGGATTGGCTGGTAATCTTGAATATAAGTTCCCGTGAACTTAAACTCTGTAGGTGCTCCGAAAACAACACCAATGGTTTGTCCGGCCCATCCTCCTTTAATCTTATCTAAAAGTTCTTTATCAGATAACTTTAAAGTTTTTACAGGCTGGGCTTGTACGTTGAGAGCAAAAAGCCCTATAATACATATCGTAATTATTTTCCTCATTTTTCTCTTCCTTTATTTCTCGTAAACTCCTAGTTCGGTGATAGAGATGAATGATGATACATTCTTTGTGTATTTATGCCAGTGTTCCTGCACTTTTGCATCCATTAGTACGCGTATTCCCTTAGTTTTTACTGCCGGGAATTCCAAAACATATTGTGCAAACGGAGGTTGGAAAAATACAATATCAGTTTCGGGAAGTGCCGGAGTTGATTTGAATTTACCTACGTCATACCAATGTCCGTCATTTCCAAGATATTGAATGTTCAGAGAAGTAAACCATCCTCCGAATTCCTCCAGACAGCCCATATCTAAAACAATCATATTGATGTTATGCTCTTCTTTCCAACCGTATCCGAAATAGTCTATTTTAGGCAGATTACTTTTGGCCGCTAATGAATAAAATACAGATCCTACGCCATCTTTGACTCCGTCATTAATTACTTCTACATTTGTTGCGTACATTGGTTTTCCAAAGGTAATCCAGCAAGAATCGAGTACTTCTTCGTTTAGTTTGCGGATATTTGCGTAAATAGTGTCAGCCTTGGGGGCTATATTCTTGGTTTTAACCAATAACTCAAAGTCTTTAGTAATTGAGTTCTTGTTATTTGCGCTTAATTGAAGGGTAATTGGATATTTGCCGGCTTCTGTAGGAGTTCCTGCCAGTTTACCGTTTTGGAATGTAACTCCTGCCGGAAGTTTACCTTTTACCAGTTCCCATTTGAAATTAGCATTTGTTCTGCAGGCAAATGAGTAATCGGTAGGCTGTCCGATTTCCAAGTCCGGATTCGGACCGATACAGAATTCCATCGGGGGAATGAATTGTGCTTTAGGGTTAACATATACCATATCACCTTTCACTTTTCCTCCTTTAGAGCAAACCAGTTCGATTGCTTTGTTGTAAGTACGTTCAATCATGTCTTCAATGGAAGCATCGGGCATATCAAACCTGGTGATATTGATATACCGGTCGTTGAAGGGTTTTTCCCATCCTTCGATAGGTTTAGTCAAACTTTCGGGAAGAGACTTTGCGCCATACATTACTCCTAGAAGTCCGGAGATAGTGGCTGCCTGATTGTCGCAGTCAAATCCCATTGCACAGCTTAAATCCAATGTCCGTTGGAAATCTCCTTCGCCATACAACATTGCCAAAATCCCGCATAATCCGTTCAGATTAGCATTCCAGATTGTTTTTGTCATGGCTGGTTCATCTATGTAATATTTTTTAGCCATGATTTGACGTGCTTTTACCCAATCTTTAGGATATTTGTCATATAAAGCAATCATCTCTTTTACGGCTATCGCATATCTGTCATCAGCTGGCAATTCTTTTAAAGCGCGTGTAATAAGCTTGCGGATATCCTTGCAGAAAAAGGCGTCAGCGTACATTGCACCGTATAGAACAGTGGGAGATACCGCCCACGAATCGCTTGTGATACGGGCCGCCCAATCACTTTTTCCTGCAGCATACGAAATCATTCCCGGTGCTGTATACGCCCATATCTCGTTAATCAATTGAGGGTCGATCTGATACCAGTGCGGATTCAGATTTTCGTCACCTGTGAACGGAGGGGTGAATCCAAGATGCATTAATCCGAGTGCAGCCCTATTGGCTAGCCATACACGGTCACGGATATGATACATCCATCCTTCACGCATATTGGCATAAGTAGGTTCTACGCCATATTTCTCCATTAATAGTAAGTAGATATACTCAACATCAGTATCATCATCAGAGAATGCGCCATTATACTTCTGCAATTTATCTATGTTTTTAGTGTAACCGAATGGAAATCTGGATTCCGGGGCAGGTTCATCTACAAACTTGTTCTCAAAAGGAAGTCCATATATGTTTCCTACCATTTGCCCGATCCAAGCTCCGGCTATTTTGTCTTTTAACTCTGTCTTTGAAATTTTCTGTGCAGAGATAAATAAGATGTTAGTAATTAAAACAAGTAAAAAGATGATTGGTTTTTTCATACTTATCAGGGTTGATTTGTTGGAAGGTACACTTTTCTATGTGAACCTTCCAATTGTGGTTAATAATCTTTGTTTTGAGATAATTTTGGATTTGCATTTAAAATATCCGTAGGAATTGGAAATACATTTCTAAAAGTTTCTGAACTTTGGTCAGGGTGTGCCCAATATTTTTTCAGATATTTTCTGAAACGTATCATATCTTCATGGCGCCATCCTTCCCATGCCAGTTCTCTGCCTCGTTCTGCATAAAGTTCATCAATCGTCAATTGGCTTGTGGTATATGCATCAAGACCTGCTCTTGTACGAATCTTCTTGAAGTCTGCCAGTTGGATAGCTTCACTTGTTCTGTTTTGTCGTACCAAAGCCTCTACGTACATTAATACCACATCGGCATAACGGAAGATGGCAAAGTCGTTGTCCATACTAACTGTATATTCTTTTAAAGAACCATCAGTCTGGTAATGCCATTTCCAGCAGCGTGCACCGTCGTATGTACCACGTCCTCCGTTGCTATTGTAATATTTTTCTTCGGGGAAGACAGGAGTATATTCGAAACCAAGATCCTTTCCGCTTAGGTCTACTTGAGGACCGTATAACCAGCTTTGACTTCTGCGAAGATCTTGTTCTGCGTATGTTTGGAAAAAGTCCGGTTGGCAGAGAAAACCCGACCATGGGGCTGCCGGAATATTAAATGTTGCTTGTGATGCAGCTTCCAGTGTCAGCGTATGCAGATAAAATGAGTTACTGTCACCGCTAGTATATACTCTGTCATACAGGATTACAAAGATGTTCTCCTTAGAATCTTCATTTTTAATATCAAAATTAGTGGAATAAGAGTCTTCAATGCTGTAAGCACCTATATCCATAATGTCTTTACAGGCTTTCTCTGCTTTGTCATACATTGGAGTACCGAACCATGCTTCTGCATTCAGATACATTTTTGCAAGAATGCAATAAGCGGCAGCTTGTGTGGCCCGTCCATAATTAGTATCTGAAGGCTCCCTGTCTAGGAACTCGATATTGTCATTAATTTCTTTTTCCAGATAGTTGAAAATGTATTCACGACTTTTTTGTTCCGGGTATCCGGTTTCTGTGTAGTCAGTTGTGAAAGGTACGTTTCCCCAACAAGAAATGGCTTGATAATAGTAGAAAGCACGCAATATTTTCATTTCGGCTATAATCTTCTCTTTTCCTTCAAACTGAATAGGTGATAGTTCCGTTTCGTAAATAATTTCATTACATGCAGCAATACCATTAAATATCCAGTTCCAGCCCCTTGTCAATAATTTATTTGCAGGTGGAATTTTATTCGTCTGGATTTCTTCATAACGTCCATTACTGTACCAGGAGCCACCACAAGCGGGAACAGCACATTCATCAGAAGCTTGTAAAAGCAGTGTCCATAAACTTTGTTCGGAATTGTATCCTTGTAATTTCGTATATGCTCTACCTGCATTGGCTACCAGTTCCTTCTCATTTTTAAAGAAGTCATTCATCGCTACTCCTGTGTATACAGTTTCGCTAAGATCGGTACATCCGTATGATAATATACAGATAACGAAACTTAATATTATATTTGTCTTTTTCATGGTAATCTTATTTTTTAGAATACTATATTAACTCCAAAAGTAAATTCTGTTGTACGCGGATAATAGCTCAAACTTTCCATACCGGGTTCCAGTCCGGAAAGGGCAACTTCTGGGTCGACACCAGAATAACCGGTGATACAGAATACATTCTGTGCAGTAAGAGACAATCTTAGTCTTTTTATCATTTTAGATGTGAAATCCCAAGTATATCCAAAGGTAACATTATCTAGTTTTAAATAAGAAGCATCCTCTATATATTTGGAGGAATATTTATAGGTCGTACTTGTGAAATTCGTTTGAGATAACCAGTTTGATGAGATATTTCTAAGTCCGATGCTGCTTAGATTTTCATATTCCATCGCATAGTTGTTCAGAATTTCTCCGCCGATAGATGCACGCAGTGAGAAACTCAAGTCGAATTTCTTATATCTGAAGGTATTACTCCAGCTAAGAGTGGCATCCGGATAAGCACAGCCAATTTTTTCCCATTGTTCTTCCGGTACGGAACCGTCTGCATTTTGTCCTAACAATACATCTTTTCCATCTGTATCAGTTCCTAACCATATAGGACCATAGAAAGTACCCAATGACTGTCCTTCTATCAGACGTTGAGTGTAGCAGGCAGCACTTGTAGACCATCCCACTTTGTATGTTCCGTTAGTGAATTCATCATTGGTGAATTTCACCAATTTGTTTTTATTGTGCGAAACGGTAAGTGAGGTATTCCATGTAAAGTCTCTAGTGTTAAAAGGTGTACCGGATATTGTTAATTCAACTCCTTCATTAGTAACTTTTCCAACATTCGTAAACAAGGTATTATATACATAAGGAGGTGTTGGCACGATGTAGTCATATAGCAAGTTTGATGTAGTCCGTTTGTAATAATCAAAAGTGAACGAGAGGCGGTTGTCAAACATTGTCATATCAACACCAACGTTGAACTCTGCTTTTTTCTCCCATTTTAGATCCGGATTTGCATTACTTGCAGGTTGATAAGTATTGATCCATTGGCCATTGTAATAGAATTTACCGGCTGTAGTCATCATCATCAAAGATTTGTAGTTTGAGAAATCCTGGTTACCGGTAACTCCGTATCCGGCTCTCAATTTTAAATCATCGATCCATTTGACATTCGAGAGGAATTTCTCTTTATTTATACGCCAACCTACGCTGACAGCCGGGAACCATCCCCATTTATTATTGTCACCGAAACGGCTGGAGCCATCACGACGTAGTGAAGCAGACAAAAGATATTTATCATCGTAGTTGTACATAAAACGTCCGAAGAATCCGATATATGTATTATCTTCTTTATTGGATGACATGCTGGCTTTGCCTTCAGTAAGATTTGTTCCTGTCCCGATGTTATGAGTCTGGTTGTCATCGAAGTCGAAACCGGAATTTGTCATGGATGCAGATGTGCTGTAAGTATACTGGTATGTATATCCGAGTAATGCCTGAATGGAATGTTTTCCGAAAATATTCGAGTAATTTAAAGTAGACTCATATTGTGTATCATTTTCTTGATAGTTTTCAATATAAGCCTGTCCGTTCGTTCCTATTAAACTTGGATAATAATGTGTGTAGTATTCACGTGTCTCATATTGTTCCTTGTCGTATGAAACAAAGTTCTCCCATTTTAATCCTTTTATAGGCAATATGTTTAGAGTAGCACGAATATTTGCACCATAATTATCATTCTTACTTTCCATGTTCCTTTCGTTAATGATCGCTACCGGATTGTAATATTCCATTGCTTTGATACGACTATATCCTCCGGCATCCGGATCGCTGTCGTCATAAACAGGCTCTGTTGGATTATGGGTAAATGCCTGCATAAAAGCACTTGTAGAGGAAGGACTGTATTTGCGATGAATGATATTTAGGTTATAATCCAAATCGACCCATTTGTCCAATAACGATTGGCGAATATTGGTACGTGCCATTAGCTTTTCGGAGCTATTATGCTTTTGCAAGCCATCGCTCTTTTCATAATTGAAAGAAGTGTGGTGTGAGAACTTCTCGGAACCTCCGGATATAGACAAGTTGTGCTTATGGCTGAACGGAGTTTGTGTAATTTCTTTAAACCAATCGGTATCACTGTCAAAGATATAACTTTCCAATTCTGGGCGATACTCCTTGATAACAGATTTGTATTCGCTTGCCGATAAAGGTTTTGCTCTGCGTGAAACGACTCCCACGGTGAGTTGCCCATCATAAGAAACTTCCGTTTTGCCACTTCTTGCACGTTTAGTTGTGACGATGATTACTCCATTCGTACCTCTTGTTCCATAAATAGCAGCTGCCGAACCATCTTTTAATACGTCAATTGATTCCACTTCCTGAAAATTGATATTTCTGATATCTGCACCTGCCACCCCATCAATAATAATTAATGGGCCTTGGCCTGCGGAAAGTGTGTTTGTTCCGCGAAGTAATACTTCATATTTGGCTGTCGGATCAGCACCGTTCGGGTTGATAATTTGTAATCCTGCCACTTTTCCTTGCAACATTCCCATAGCATTGGTGAATGTTCCGGGATTGAGGTCATCTTTCTTCATGCTGGTAACCGATCCTGTAAGCTCTTTCTTTGTGGTAGAGCCGTAGCCGATTACTACAACGTCATTAAGCACTTTCGAGTCTTCGCGCAGGTGTATTACAAGCTGTGTCTGATTTCCTACTTGTTGTTCAACAGTTGCATAACCTACATAAGATATAACCAATACATCAGAAGGATTCGCTTTTACATTGAAGGTTCCATCAACTCCTGTAATAGAACCATTTGTTGTACCTTTAACAAGGACACTGGCACCGATAATGGGTTCATTTGCTTCATCGAGGACTGTACCTCTTATTGCCTTCTGGGCAATAGCATCATTGCTCATCAAAGAAAATACTATTAACAACATACTTGTCAATAGACCGTGGATTGAACATTGTTTTATCATAATAACAGAATTAAGGATGATTATTGTATTTCTTTTCTCAAAGGTATAGATACTTGTGCTCCCATTCTGGTAACAGAAATAGAAGAGGCTTTACTTGCAAATATAATTGCATCTTTTAGATTTTTGCCCTCAGACAGAGCTACGCACAGTCCGCCGCAGAATGTATCTCCGGCAGCGGTTGTGTCTACAGCTTCTACCTTGAAGGCTGGAATGTGGGTAAACTCATTGTTTTCATAAGCGAGAGCTCCTTTGGCTCCCATCGTAATAATGACAGTTTTTATGCCTTTCGAACTAATATAACGAATCGCTTCTTTTGCCGATTCATCATCTGTAATGTGCATTCCCGAGATGATTTCAGCCTCTGTGACATTAGGAATAAGAATGTCAACATTGGCTAATAAATCGTCAGGCAGTTGTTGGGTAGGGGCAGGGGCGGGATTTAATATAACGGTAATTCCATCTTTTTTCGCCATTTTGGCTGCATAAGTGACACTCTCGATTGGAGTTTCCAACTGCATAATGACGATGGATGCCTGTTTGATGGCAGGTTCTGCATGCTGTATGTCATCAATAGATAAAGTCCCGTTGGCTCCGGAAGCAACAACAATACAGTTTTCCCCTTTTTTGTCGACATTGATAAGAGCTACTCCTGACGGTTCCTGCGGGGTAATTCCTACATAAGTAGTGTCGATCTTTTCTTTGTGAAACATTTCCAAGGTTTCATTTCCAAAAATGTCATTCCCTATTTTACATATGAAAGTGACATCTCCTCCTAGTCTTGCAGCAGCTACGGCTTGGTTAGCTCCTTTGCCGCCATGATTCATTAAGAAGTTTCCTCCCAGAATTGTTTCTCCTGGTTTTGGTAGACGGTCTGATTTGATAACCATGTCCGTATTACTACTACCTATCACTACGATTTTCTTCTTTGTGTCCATATAATGAGTATTAAGTATTAAGGCGAATTGAATCGTAAACGATGCGCAATCGTTTGCGCAAATATAGAAATTTTTTTCAAAACAAAATATTTTTCTTGCTTTTTTCTCAAATAAAATGTTATTTTTGCAAAAAACGACCAGTAATGAAGAAAACTCTGATTGATGTATCAAAGAAAACTGGGTACTCTATCTCTACGATTTCTAGGGTCTTAAATGGGAAATCGGAGAAATATAGAATAAGCCAGTCTGCTAAGGAGGTTATTTTGCAGTCCGTTAAAGAATTGGACTATCAGCCTGATATAGTTGCGCAAAGTTTGCGCAACAACACGACATATACTATAGGCCTTCTTGTACCACACATAGATAATCCTTTTTTTGCCAATATAGCAAGTGTTGTCATCCGTGAAGCACAACGTTATAATTATACTGTCATGCTTATCGATACCCTCGAAGATCCTGTTCAGGAAAATAAAGCTATTGATTCGCTTCTATCGCGTAAAATAGATGGGATTATTTTGGTTCCAACCGGTGAAAACCCTTCTAAACTCGAGGAGATTAGTACTAAAACTCCGATTGTGCTAATTGACCGCTATTTTGAGAAGCATAATTTGCCATACGTAGCTACTGATAATTATGTAGGAGCTTATCAGGCAACGAAATTATTATTAGAATCGGGGCATAGTAAGATTCTCTGTATTCAGGGGCCGGATATTTCTATAACGACTAAGGAACGTGTGCGCGGGTATCTTGATGCGCTTCGCGAAGCTGGTTATCAGGATAACGCAATGATAAGAGGAAATGAGTTCTCGATTCAGAATGGTTATATTGAGACTAAGTTGGCTCTGAACTCTACTACAAAACCTACTGCTATATTTGCGTTAAGTAGTACAATTCTTTTGGGAGCTGTCAAAGCATTAAATGAGCATAAAGTGAGAATTCCTCAAGATATGTCTATCATTTCGTTTGATGATAACTTATATCTGGACTATCTAAATCCTCCTATAACTCGTATTGCACAATCACTGGAGAATATTGGCATTATTGCTGTAAAAATGTTGATGCAGAAGATTTTGGAAGAAACTGAACTACATTCGGAGATTCTTTTGAAACCTAATATTATAAAACGGGATTCGATAAAGGTGTTAACTGATAGAAAGTAGTATTTTAGATAATAGAAAAAATCGGGCTTGAACAATGTCAAGCCCGATTTTTTACATATTAATACCGTTTCTTATGCTGCCGGATCCGGTGCTTCACCACCACCTTCGTTTCCACCTTCTCCGTTGCTTCCATTTCCATTGCCAGGCGTACTTGACACCATTGCCTTTTGACACCAACTATATGAATTTATAAGTATCAAGAGTTCTGGGTTCAGTTGTAATTCTTGGGGATTGGGGGGGATTTGATTCAGGGCAATCACATCCCTAAAAATTGATTCATTCCTGCAC
>OCAT01001276.1_pt1 | contig 16678 bp, 14 predicted proteins | sample 1538311 | NCBI WGS metagenome assembly OCAT01 (sample SAMEA2580287, study PRJEB22360) | human gut metagenome | biome: human gut; feature: human-associated habitat; material: faeces | place: Denmark | collected 2008/2010
ATTCGGCAAACAGTTCTCGGCCTGATTGCCTCGTGCGCTCAATCGCCCGACTTAGAATGGAAACCATGAGCGAACATGTGGAGCATGGGTTTGGGCCGGTGTGGGATGGTGAGTCCCGGGCTTTGATTTTGGGATCGATGCCGAGTCCGAAATCCCGAGCGGCGGCGTTTTACTATATGCATCCGCAGAACCGGTTTTGGCCGGTGATGCAGGCGCTGTTTGCCAACTCCGCTGATCCTGCCGACGCCGTCGGCGATTCACCTGAGTCCCGTCGTGCGTTTGCTCTGCGCCACCACATTGCGTTATGGGATGTCATTGCTTCTTGCGATATCACCGGAGCCAGCGATGCCAGCATCCGCAATGCCGCGCCCAACGACTTGACACCAATCTTGCGCGGAGCTCCAATCGCCCACATCTTCACAACCGGCGCGAAATCAGCGCAACTTTACCGCAAACTTATCGAGCCGCGCCTGACCGAAGCCGGTATCGCCATCGGCATGACCCAACTGCCCTCCACCAGCCCGGCCAACGCCTCAATGCGTTTGCCGGACCTTATCACCGCCTATCGCGAAGCTTTTCAAAAGGCAAACGTACTAGAGAATGCGTATTGGAAAAACTAAAAGTAGATACCTAAAAGTATGGCGAGACCATCAATCTCGGACGGCAAACCCAGCATCACGAATCCTATCTTGCATCTCATTGGCAATAGCAATACAGCGCGCCCGCGAAATACCAGCCTTCACACCGACACCAGTCAAATCCGCAACAGTGATGTTCTTCCCCTTTCCGTTCACCGAAGTAGTGTGCTCGCCGTTGATTCCAGGGTTTTCCGTTAAATCATATCCAGGCGACAATCTCCACGCTTGGCGAGAACGATCATAGAGATAAGAGAAATTCTTCGCATGATCGTCGCGGTTTCCGATGAACACGTTAAAGCACATGAGACGGTACAACCGCTCGCACTCCTCTGCGCTGTTGCACACACGCATAGTCAGCCGCATCAATAGTCCGTAATCCAAATTGGGAATACGATGCGACGTTTCCAGCAATCCGCCGGCGGAAATCATATGCACCTTATGTTCGGTGCCATCGTCATCCCGCGTACGGTCAAACCGCCGGACACCAAAATATCCAGAACATTGCGCTGATGCGAACAGACGAGTTTCCGGCATATCAATGCCGCACTCGCGCGCAAGTACAGAAATTTGATACTCCTGTTCTCCGATATTCGCCGAGTCTACGGATGAGGGGAATTTGATAATCCATTCTTCTCCATCAACCTCAGTCAGAATTTTCGGCCGCGCGCCACCGGACGAGCCACCAAGGGCAAAAAGCTGATCCAAATCCTCAGAAAAATCAGTTTCCAGAAGATTCGCGCACTCTCTCGCTATATCGTCCAAGTCAGTAGCTGCAACACCATTTTCAATGTCCGCCGCTGGTTCATATTCCAAGGCTCCCATACCGCTTGATCCCACAATGGACAGCCTCGTCAAGGTTCCGATAGAGTAAGGGTCTATTCCTCTCTGACGCAGAAGACGATCCGTGAGCAAACGCCCCCACCCGTCCGGCATACTGTCATCGAACGCCCCAAACAAACCATGCAATGGATCTCTTTTGGCGACAAAGACCCCCTCACGCAATGGCAGACTCAGAGGACTTATGCTGAATCCACTGGACAACCACGAGCTTTCGTACGAGAACGCCACTGTTTTTGCCGGCGACAGTGTCAGCGAGCCAACAATTTCACCATCCAAAAACACCCGTACCCGATCAACCGATAAATCCAACGGCACTGTCTCGCTCATCGCGCTTCCCTCTCCCGCGCAGCAATGACATCATCGATAGTTGCATAGTACGGCTGTGAAAACAGTGTCTCAAAATCCTGCTCGCAACTCAGCGCAAACGCGATATTGATGAGCGCCGTCAATGAGATTTCGTGCTGCTGCTCGAACCGTCTGATTGAGCCAAGACTCACACCGGATTTTCTAGCCAGAGCCGTTTGCGACAACTTATGCTCTTTGCGTCTGGCAACCATGCGTTCGGCAATAGCGGCCGAAACATCCCCAGGCATAGGCTCATCCAACAAAGAAAACATACTAATATATTAGCAATTTATGCCTAAAAAGCCAATAATTACTCATATATTAGCAGTTACTGATTGCGGCAAATTGGTCACGGGACTACAACCGGCGTGTCGCGGTAGCCACCAACTTGCGTTCAAGTGGGGTTGAACTGTTTTAATCGAATTGTTAGCGTTCACGGCCGGCCATGAAGAGACGGCGGTGACGATTAATCATCAAGGAGTACACATGAAGTATCGCAGCGTCGGCAAGTCGGGACTGAAGATCAGCGAGGTCGCGCTGGGCAGCTGGGTCACGGATCTCAAGGGCACAGCGGCCGAGAACGTGACCAAGGAGACCGTGAAGCTCGCCTACGATTCCGGCGTCAACTTCTTCGACCGCGCGGACGCTTACTCGGGCGGCGCCGCCGAACGATTCCTCGGCGAAGTGCTCAAACAGTACCCGCGTAAGGAACTCGTCATCTCCAGCAAGGTCTACTTCCCCACCGGCGAAGGCGTGAACGACCGCGGCCTGTCCCGCAAGCACATTTTCGAAAGCATCGACCAGACGCTGAAGAACATGCAGACCGATTATCTGGACATGTACTTTTGCCACCGTTTTGACGAGACCACCGACCTTACCGAGACCTTGCGCGCGATGAGCGACCTGGTCGTCCAGGGCAAGGTGCTGTATTACGGCGTTTCCGAAGAGTGGGGTTCGGCCCGCCTCGAGGAAGCCCAGCGCATTATCGACCGCTACAACCTGTACCCAATCACCGTGGTTCAGCCGCAGTACAACCTGCAGGATCGCTATATCGAGCATGAGATCATGGGCACCTGCCACAAGCTCGGCATTGGTATCACCACGTTCTCCCCACTCGCGCAGGGTCTGCTGACCGGCAAGTATCGCAAGGGCCAGCCGCTGCCGGCCGGTTCTCGCGCCACGTGGGCTGACGAATCTGAGACTTCCTCCAACGGGAGCGATTGTCAAGCGCCGAAATCGGTATCGCCTTGGGCCTCGGCCTGGGCGATGGCGGTTTCGGCGTTTTTTGCTGTTTGCTCGATGACTTGGTTGTAGCCGGTCAGGGCCGCGAACGGCATGAACTGCGCGGCCCGCTGGTGGCGGGACATGTGCGGATGCTTGCGCGACTGATGGTGTGGCAGGTTGATGATGTCGTCGTATGCATGGGTCTCTTGCAGGGTCATGCGCGATGGCCTCCGATCTGACGGTTGCGGTCCTGACCGGTGGCACCGTCTTCCATATCCATGGCTTTGATGACGGCGTTGCGGCCGAATTTACGTTTCACATCCAGCAACGCACGCTGGATATCACGCTCTCGAGCCAACGTCTGTGCGGCGGCATCGTCCCCACAAGCCGGCATACGCCCGCTTCCGTCGCCACCGGATTCCGTGCTATCACAGTCATATCGCATATCGCCATCATCACCGAACAAATCAAGCTGCTCATAGCGTTTGCCCGCCGCCAGTTCTTTGGGCGTGGCCACATCATCGGCAACAACTGTGAGTCGACGCACCAGCAACCGCGCATCCACAATACGCTCGTACAGCATGGTCATCGCCTCGCGAATACGTGCGGCAGACGACGTAAAATCACCCAATCCAATCGACCCCACGGCCGACTTAGGCACCCGACGACCGAAACGGTCAACGGTCACCGGCCCTTGATAGGTCTTTGCCGCGCGTTCGGCGGCACGCCTCATCGCCCGGTCTGCGCATGAATCAAGCTTCGAAGCATCGAGACTGCCAATGTCATAGCCGACCGCCAGTGTCAGCCGATTCGCCATCACCCCCTTATCGACCAGATCGAGGGCCAGCGCATCAGCCATCTCCTTGGTGATCAGCCGGGCCGTGGCATAGTCGGCGGGGCCGGTGAGCACCTGCCCACTGCTAATGCTGTGCGCACCTGGCTCATAGGATCGGATATCCGCGATTTCGCACGGCTCCCAGCCCCACGCATGGTCGATGAGCAGTTCGGCATTGACACCGAACATGCGATACAGCAGGTCTTCGTTGTAGTAATCCGAAGCACGACCCACCGAGCATCGGGCGATATCGCCCATGGTCATCAGTCCGGCATGCTCGAGCTTCTTGGCATAGCCGCGCCCAACCCGCCAAAAATCGGTGAGCGGACGATGATCCCAAAGCAGCCGACGATATGACATTTCATTCAGTTCGGCCACGCGCACGCCGTCCTTGTCGGCGGGCATGTGCTTGGCGACGATATCCATGGCGACTTTGGCCAGATACATGTTGGAGCCGATGCCGGCAGTGGCGGTGATGCCGGTTTTGGTGAGGATTTCGCGCACGATGGTTCGCGCCATCGCATGCGGCCCCATACCCAGCGAGCGCAGATATGGCGTGGCGTCGATGAACACCTCGTCAATCGAGTAGACATGGATGTGCTCGGGTGCGGCGTATTTGAGGTAGATGCCATATATTTGCCCGCTGATTTCCAGATAGTGCGCCATGCGCGGCTTGGCGATGACCATCGAGGCTTTGAGCCCCGGCGAGCGTTCCAGGTCGCACGCATCGCAGGACTCCCCGATTAATCGGCCGCCGGGAGCATGGACCGCGCGCTCGATGTTGACTCCATTCAGGCGCTGTTTTACCTCAAACAGCCGCGCACGGCCAGGAATGCCATAGTTCTTCAGCGAGGGTGAGACCGCCAAACATATTGTCTTATCGGTGCGGGTTTCATCGGCCACCACCAGATGCGTGGTCAACGGGTCGAGCCCACGAGCCACGCACTCCACCGAGGCATAGAAGGACTTGAGATCAATGGCAATATAGGTATGCTCGCGTTGCGTCGATACCGTTCCGCTGCCCATCGCCATCACCTCCTTACCACCGCTGGCCCGACCAGCATATCAACACAGTCGAACATTTGTTCGATGCAACATGCCTGTTCGAAGCTGCCGAAGTCGACGCACGCAACGCGCCCAAGCACGCTCTTCACCCACGCCACACGCGCAGCGGCGGAGCAGCGGCATGCATGCGTACCATGGGGAATATGAAGAAAAGCATTACAGCAGACAGCGATTTTGCAGCGTGGGCGGCAGCCCGATCCCAGAAGACGAATCGATCACTGGCAGGAGCCCGACTCGCGATTCCGGAGCCACAGAAGCATGCCGAAATCAAGTCTCAGGCCCAGCAATGGGGCATGACCGTCGAAGATGCCACGATGACCGACGAGCACAACGAGGAATTCCTATGCGACGGCACACAAAGCATCGATTCCATCACCGATATGCGCAAGGCAAGCGGACTGGAGGCAATGGAGTACGCGGAACAGCACATGCCGGTATTACGCGACACCATGGATAGCCTCACCACTCGCGTCGATTTCTCAGGCATTCGTATTGCCGTCTGTCTGATACTGGAGCCAAAGACCGCGATTCTGCTGCGCAAGCTTAAGGCCGCCGGCGCAATCGTCGGCGTATATTGCGGCCCGGATTCCACGGATCCCCGAGTGGCGGAACAGCTGCGCCGGGAAGGAATCACGGTCGAATCCAGCCGAGACTGGACCGCGGAACAGGCGCACGAGTCGGCCCTGCACCTGCTGGACGAAATACAGCCGGACATCATCATCGACGATGGTGCCAGCTTCGCCCGTCTCGCTTCGCTCGAACGCCCCGAACTCACGGCGAACCTCATTGGAGTGGCCGAGGAAACGACCAGCGGCGTACGCGCGTTCCAGCAGATGCAGGAAGCGGGAGCCCTCACCTACCCGGTCGTAGCCGTTAACGACAGTGTGCTGAAAACCGGATTCGACAACGCCCACGGCACTGGGGAGACATGCGTGACCACCATGCAGCGCATTCTCGGCGAGCATGCATTCGACGGTAAGAACGTCACCGTCATCGGCTACGGCCCGGTCGGCCAAGGCTTCGCACGGCGCATTCGCGCGCTTGGCGCCGAAGTCACCATCTGCGATATCGATCCAGTGGCTTCACTCAAAGCGGTGTTCGACGGCTTCGCCGCACAAGACATTGACGAGGCACTCCCTTGCGCGGATATGGTGGTGTCCGCCACTGGCGTGAGACATACGGTCACACTTGAGCACATGCGCGCAATGCACGAGGGCGCGGCGCTCGCAGTGATCGGCGGCATCGCCAACGAAATCGCCTTGGACGAGGTAAGCGACTTCACCCCACAGGTCAACAGGGACACCGTGCAACTCAATGTTCCCGACGGACCAACGCTCACGCTAATCGCCGACGGCGATGGCGTGAACTACACGGTGGGAGGCGGCAATCCAATCGAGATCATGGATCTGAGCTTCGCCGTACAGGCCAGCGCCGTCGCATATCTTCTGGAACATCGAGGCACACTGGATCACACGCTTATCAGACTTGACGCAGCGACCGACCAGCGCATCGCCGCCAGCGCGCTCAAGGCGCGCGGATACCGAGCCAGCCATGCCGTGGAGGACAACGGCTACAATTGGCGACTGACCAGATTCGCGGAAAACGACCGAGAGAACGCCGACCGATAGCCATAGACACGGCACCGAACACAACGCAGCGAGGAGAATATGACCGACAACACCTGGCCGACCGTCGATACCGAGCTTATCGATGATGTGACACTGTATTCCGCCAAACTCATCATCCCCGTGACGGGCCCCGTCATCATCGATGGCGCAGTTGCCATACATGGCGACCGCGTGGTTCATGTAGGTAAACGCCGCTGGGTGCTGAAGGCGCTGAAGCAGGAAATGACGGCTCACGGCACCATCCATGAACGGCATTGGGATGGGGTGCTCACCCCCGGATTGATCAACGCGCACACTCATCTGCAGTACAGCGGCATGGTGCAGGTCGGGCAAGGCACCTACGATCGGTTCCGCGCCTGGGAACTGGCATTCAACGAGGTGTACGCCGAGGCGCAGAAGACCCAGCCATGGAAGCAGTGGGCCGAGGACGGCGCTCGCCAGATGGTCGAATCGGGAACGACGGCCGCCGCAGACATCGTCACCGATTTGGACGCCGCCGGCGCGCTGGCTTCGCAGGGCATGCACGGCATCGCTTATTGGGAGGTAATGGGCTGGCACAACGCCGAATGGATGGAAAAGGGCCGCACTGAGCTCATCCGGCAGTTGCGCCGGATGAACGAGGAGCAGCTGCCAAACCTCGGCATCAGCCCGCATGCTCCGTATACGCTGGAGTCCGAACCGTTCGTTGATCTTCCAGACATTGCTCGTCAGCTGAACATGCGACTGCATATCCATCTGGCGGAGACCCCGCTCGAGGCCGGCACTTATCCGCCGGTGCTCACCACTTATTCGGCGGCCGACTGGAGTGACCACGATTGGGAAAGCTACCGGCAGCTCAAGGAAGTGGGCAAAGGCGCCTCCGCCATCCAGTTCGTCGATCAGCTTGGCTCGCTTGGACCGGATGTGCACATTGCACACGGCGTGTGGGCCAATGGCGAGGATCGGCGTATTCTACGTCAGCGCGGCGTGGGCATGGCCTTGTGCCCCCGATCGAATCGCATTACCAACACCGGCAAAGATGCACCGGTGCGCGAATACCTCGAGGAAGGCAATCTGGTAAGCGTGGGCACCGATTCGCTCTCCAGCACGCCGACCCTCGATCTGCTTGATGACGTGTCGATGCTTTACGACCTGGCCCGCGAACAAGGCTATGCCAGCGACGATCTGACACATCGCCTGATTCGTATGATGACGCTGGGCGGCGCCGCCTCCATGGGCATGCACGTGGGCCGCAACCGCATTGGACAAATCAACGCGGGCGCATTGGCTGATTTCGCGTTCTTCGACATCCCCGTCGACACATCATCTCCGGCCGGCATCGAAGAAACGCTGGAAACACTGGTGAGGCACGGCGCAGGCACGAACCGAGCCACGGTGATATCCGGGCGCGAAGCCTACAACAACGCCTGGTGACACCGCTGACCTGACCTGATATCAAGAAGCCAAAAACCAGCAAACCCGCCAAGAACAGGAGATCTCATTATGAGCGTCGCTTTGCAAGACATGAGTCCATACGCCCGGTCCATAGTGGAACGCCTTGGACTGGAAACCCACCCCGAAGGCGGCTGGTACACGCGTGACTGGCAATCCCCGCACACGGATGAGGCCTCAAGCCGACCGCTATCGTCACTGATTTACTTCCTGCTGCCCGAGGGAGATGCCAGCGCCTGGCATAAGGTCGATGCGGATGAGGTCTGGCTGTGGCATGGCCCGGCATCGGTCAAACTGGAGCTCGGCGGCAGCGACGAGACTCCGGAATCCGACGAATCCAAGCGAACCGTAATCACCTTGGGTTCCGGCATCACCACCGATCAGGCCGACGTAACCGTATCGGGACATGCGGTCGTACCGGCTGGCGTCTGGCAGCGCACAGTGCCAGGCCAGGGCGATGCGCTGGTCTCCTGTGTGGTCAGTCCGGGATTCGTATTCGACGGCTTCACACTCGAACAGTGAACGCCATTTCGCTCTGCGCCAATATGAGATATCCGTCCGCTTACGCGCCAGATTGCGCGGCTCTAGTCGGCCATAAGCAATGGCGATAGCCAGCATCCGAAAATATCGATGTTTTGTAACCCAATAGCCATACAATTGGCGCGCATGCATCAAGCACGGTTTGAACCGTGTGCATGACGAGCACTTGAGGAGAGGAAACCCATGTTCAATAAGCGACACATCGTCCGTACCATTGCGGCCACCGCCAGCATCCTGGCTCTGTCGTTCACCGCAGCCTGCGGTTCCGGCCAGTCCACCGCATCCAATTCCACCGATTCGGACGACATCACCCAGCAGACGTACAAGCCGGGCAAGCTGACCATCGCCACCGGACAGCCGGCCTACGAGCCGTGGGTTATGAACGACAAGCCGGAAAGCGGTGAGGGCTACGAGGCGGCCGTCGCCTACGCAGTGGCCGACAAGCTCGGTTTCAAGAAGAGCGACGTGGTGTGGACCCGCACCGCATTCGACACCGCCATCGCTCCCGGCGCCAAGGACTGGGATTTCAACATCCAGCAGTTCGGCATCACCGACGAGCGCAAGAAGGCCGTTGACTTCTCGTCCAGCTACTACAACGACAGCCAGTCCGTCGTGGTCAAGAAAGACAGCAAGTTCGCCAACGCCACCAAGGTATCCGATCTGAAGGATGCGACCGTGGGCGTCATGGTCGGCACCCTTGCCTACGACTACGCCAAGGCGAACATCAAGGACGACATCCAGACGTTCAATGATGATGCCGCACTGGCTCAGGCACTTGACGCCGGTCAGATCGACGCACTGGTCACCAGCACCGTGGAATGCGTGTACATGGTGCAGTCCGAGCAGGTCAAGGACGCCAAGGTGCTCGGCCGTCTGCCTGACTCCGAAGACAAGAGCGGCATGGGCATCGTGCTGCCGAAGGATTCCAAGCTGACTGCAGCCGTGACCAAGGCAGTGGATGACCTGAACGCCGACGGCACCATCAAGAAGCTTCAGGACAAGTGGCTGGCCGAGTACACCACCGACCTGACCGAACTGAAGAAGTAAGTGAAGTAGGCTTACATCATAAGGTCACAACACCTTGGCCGGGCGCTGCGGGAATTTTCCTGTGGCACCCGGCCATCCCGGCATTCAGGAAGCGAGCGACATTCATCACATGACCGCAGCACCAACCGAAACCAGGCAGCACAATGCCCCTGACGGACACGAGGTAAGTCAGGTCGAGCTCGAACGACGCCAATATCGTGTTCATCAGCAAATTCAATCGACGATTACCAGTCTGATCAGCACCATTGTGTTCGTGGTGGTCATCGTCATCGGCTTGAAGCTCTCCCCCGGCTGGCCACGAGTCAAGGAGACCTTCTTCTCCGGCGAATACTTCGTCAAATCGTTTCCCCATGTGCTTGACGGCCTATGGCTCAACATCCGCGTTCTGCTCGTCGCAGTGGTCGGCGTGGCGATTCTGAGCACGCTGATCGCGCTGGTGCGCACCAGCCGCTCCCCTATTCTGTTCCCGCTGCGTATCCTGGCATTGATCTACACGACTGTGATGCGCGGCGTGCCTATTATCGTCGTGCTGTATCTAATCGGTTTCGGCATTCCCGGCCTAGGCTTGTTCGGCCGTATCGATCCCTCGGTACTCGGCACCATTGCAGTGGTAATGGGATACAGCGCCTACGTCTCCGAGGTACTGCGTGCCGGTTTTAACGACGTACATCCTTCTCAGCGAGCCTCGGCCCGCTCGTTGGGCCTGACCTCCGGCCAGACGACCCGACTGATCGTCATTCCTCAGGCATTGCGCAAAGTGGCGCCCGCACTGATGAATGACTTCATCTCCATGCAAAAGGACGTCGGCCTGATTTCCGTGCTGGGTGCGGTGGATGCCGTGCGCGCCGCACAGATCGACGTGGCCAGCACCTACAACTTCACGCCGTATGTGGTCGCCAGCCTGCTGTTCATCCTGATGAGCGTGCCGTTCATCCTGCTGAACGACTGGTACACGGAACGTCTGCGTAAGCGCGAACTCAGCGGAGGAACGGTATGAGCGAAATGACCAATATCACCACCGAGGCGAGTGACTCCCCCGTGAGCATCAAGACGGTGCTGCGTCTTGATGACGTGCGCAAATCCTTTGGAAACACGCAGGTGCTGCGTGGCATTTCCTTTGACATTCACCAACATGAGGTGGTGGCTTTGCTGGGGCCTTCCGGTTCAGGCAAATCCACATTGATGAAATGCGTCAACCTGCTTGAACAGGTCGATGACGGCCAGATTTGGCTGGGCAATACCGATATCACCGACCCGCGTGCCGACCAGGACAAGATTCGCGCACGTATCGGCGTGGTATTCCAGCAGTTCAACCTCTTCCCCCACATGTCGGTGCTCAGGAACGTGACCCTTGCCGCAATCAAGGTTCACCACTGGAGCAAGGATCGCGCCGAAACCCGCGCTATGGAACTGCTTGAACGCATCGGCATGCGCGATAAAGCCAGCGCCTACCCCGATCAGCTCTCTGGCGGCCAGCAGCAGCGCGTGGCGATTGCGCGCGCACTGATGACCGACCCGGAACTGCTGCTGCTTGACGAGATCACATCCGCTCTTGATCCGATGCTGGTCGGCGAAGTGCTCAACATGGTTGCCGAGTTAAAGGCCCAAGGCACCACAATCCTCATGGCCACGCACGAAATGAGCTTCGCCCACGAAGCGGCCGACCGCATCGTACTGCTCCGTCACGGCGTCATCGCCGAGAACGGCACACCCGCTGAGGTGATGGACGAGTCGCAGGATCCCGAGACCATCGAGTTCTTCAGCCATTTCAGGCACTGAGACGAAGCCGAAGAACAAGCACCGGATTCATACGACGAAAGGCTCCGACGGATAATACCGTCGGAGCCTTTCAAATTGCGTTGACGAAAGTCAACCGATCACGTCACACCGACAATTCGGTATCACGCTTGAGCACAAAGTGGAGCACCAGGTAATGCGGCGGTGAACAGGTAAGAGGTATCCATGCTTCCAACCTACCCGTCGGCATCACCCCACACCACAACCACCCACCACAAACAGCGAAAGGCCAAAATCCTAAGCCACTATTCATACTTGACTGATCTGGTGCTTAAACCGCGTCCGCAAACCCCAACAAGTTCCACCACCCCACAACACGCGATGTAGCCGCCGATTGGTAGGGTTGATAGATAGTTAATCCCCTGTTTGAAAAAGGAGCTTTGGCTTGTCGGCTGAACTCGAAGACATTCACGAGGAATGTGGCATCTTCGGCGTATGGGGCCACCCCGACGCCTCACGACTCACCTATTTTGGCCTGCACGCGCTGCAGCATCGCGGTCAGGAAGGTGCCGGCATCGTCTCCAACGATAACGGTCATCTCATCGGTCATCGCGGACTCGGCCTGCTCACCCAGGTGTTCGGCGATGAGCGCGAAATCGAACGACTGAAGGGCAATTGCGCCATCGGCCACGTGCGTTACGCAACGGCCGGCTCGGGCACCACGGACAACATCCAGCCGTTCATCTTCCGCTTCCATGACGGCGACGTGGCTCTGTGCCATAACGGCAACCTGACGAACTGCCCGTCACTGCGCCGCAAGCTTGAAGAAGAAGGCGCCATCTTCCATTCGAACTCCGACACCGAAGTGCTGATGCACTTGATTCGCCGTTCGATGCAGCGCACCTTTATGGACAAGCTCAAGGAAGCGCTCAACACGGTGCATGGCGGTTTCGCCTACCTGCTGATGACCGAAGACGCCATGATCGGCGCACTCGACCCGAACGGCTTCCGCCCGCTCTCCCTCGGCAAGATGAAGAACGGCGCCTACGTGCTCGCCTCCGAAACCTGCGCACTGGATGTCGTCGGCGCCGAGCTGGTGCGCAACATTCGCCCGGGCGAAATCGTGGTGGTCAACGATCACGGCTACAAGATCGTGCAGTACACCAACAACACGCAGCTGGCCATCTGCTCGATGGAATACATCTACTTCGCACGCCCGGATTCCGATATCTATGGCGTCAACGTGCACTCCGCCCGCAAGCGCATGGGCGCACGTCTCGCCGCCGAATCCCCGGTGGAGGCCGATATGGTTATCGGCGTGCCGAACTCCTCATTGTCCGCCGCATCCGGCTATGCGGAAGCAGCAGGCCTGCCCAACGAAATGGGCCTAATCAAAAACCAGTATGTGGCCCGCACCTTCATTCAGCCCACGCAGGAACTGCGCGAGCAGGGTGTGCGTATGAAGCTCTCTGCTGTGCGCAGCGTGGTTAAAGGCAAGCGCGTTATCGTTATCGATGATTCCATCGTGCGCGGCACCACGTCCAAGCGCATCGTGCAGCTGCTCAAGGAAGCCGGCGCCGCTGAAGTGCATATGCGCATCAGCTCCCCGCCGCTGAAGTACCCTTGCTTCTATGGCATTGATATCTCCACCACCAAGGAACTCATCGCAGCCAAGATGAGCGTGGAGGAAATCCGCGAATACATCGGCGCGGATTCCTTGGCCTACCTTTCGCTCGACGGTCTGGTCGAATCCATCGGACTGAACGCCGACGCCCCATACGGTGGCCTGTGCGTCGCCTACTTCAACGGCGACTACCCCACTGCGCTCGACGACTACGAGGCCGACTTCCTGAAGTCCCTCACGCCCGAGGACCGTGTGCGTCTGCCTGAATTCGCGCTGTACAAGAGCAAGTACATCGGCAACGAGTACAACACCGTGCAGCCGGACGCCGAATAGCTCACCACCAATCCGCTCAATAACAATTCTTTGAACCAGAGGCGCTTGCCTCCCCTCAGTCGGCTTTGCCGACAGCTCCCCTCCAGAGGGGAGCCAAAATAAGTAGAAAGGCCAACCAAATGCCAAAAGCATATGAGAACGCCGGCGTGAGCGTCGAAGCCGGGTACGAAGTCGTCAAGCGCATCAAGTCGCACGTGGCCCGCACGAACCGTCCCGGCATGGTCGGCGGCATCGGTGGCTTCGGCGGCCTGTTCGACCTAGCCTCCCTGGGCTACAAGGAGCCGGTCCTCATCTCCGGCACCGACGGCGTAGGCACCAAGCTCATGGTCGCCAAGCTGGCCAACAAGCACGACACCATCGGCATCGACTGCGTGGCCATGTGCGTCAACGACATCGCCGCCCAGGGTGCCGAGCCGCTGTTCTTCCTTGACTACATCGCTTGCGGCAAGAACGACCCGGCCCTGCTTGAGCAGGTCGTGGCCGGTGTGGCCGACGGCTGCGTGCAGGCCGGTTCCGCACTGGTCGGCGGTGAGACCGCTGAAATGCCGGGCATGTACGACGAGGACGAGTACGATCTGGCCGGTTTCTCGGTCGGCGTTGCCGAAAAGTCCGCCATTGTGGACGGTTCCACCATCACTGAGGGCGACGTGCTTATCGGTCTGCCTTCCACCGGCGTGCACTCCAACGGCTTCTCCCTGGTGCGCAAGGCCCTGTTCGAGCAGGCTGGCTATACCGTGGACACTGAGCTCGCCGAGCTGGGCGGCGCAAAGCTCGGCGACGTGCTGCTCACCCCCACCAAGATCTACGTCAAGGCCCTCTCTCCCCTGTTCAAGGCGGGCGTGGTCAAAGGCGTGGCCCACATCACCGGCGGCGGCTTCATCGAGAACATCCCGCGCATGATTCCGGACGGCTTGGCCGCCGAAATCGAGCTCGGCACCTGGCCCGTGCTCCCGATCTTCGACGTGCTGGAGAAGGCTGGCAACATCGATCATAAGGAGATGTACAACATCTTCAACATGGGCATCGGCATGGTGCTGGCCATCGACCTCGCTCGCAAGGACGAGGCGCTGAAGCTGCTCGCCGACAACAACGAGCCCGCCTACGTGCTCGGCCAGATCGCAGCCGACACCACCGGCACGCAAATCGTACTGAAGTAACTCGCTTTCCGCAGGAAAGGAACAACATGGGTCAGAAAGTATTGGTTATCGGCTCCGGCGCGCGCGAGCACACCATTGCCTACACGCTGCTCAAGGCACCGAGCATCGACGAAGTCACCGTGGCTCCCGGCAACCCGGGCATGCTCAAGGACGGCATCCACACCACGCAGCTGAGCCAGTCGAATCACGCCGCACTTATCGAATTCGTGAAGAACAATGGTTATGACTGGGTGTTCGTAGGCCCGGAAGTCCCGCTGATCGAAGGCATCGTGGACGATTTCGCCGCCGCCGGCATCAAGGCGTTCGGCCCGTCCAAGGCCGCCGCCCAGATTGAAGGCTCCAAGGACTTCGCCAAGCAGCTCATGGACCGACACAACATCCCGACCGCCCAATACAAGACCTTCAGCGATCTCGAGATGGCGCAGGACTACGTACACGAGCACGGTGCCCCGATTGTCATCAAGGCCGACGGTCTGGCGGCAGGCAAGGGCGTGACCGTGGCCATGGACGAGCACACCGCCCAGCGCGCACTCGAAGACATCTTCATCGACCATCGCTTCGGCTCCGCCGGTGCCAAGGTCGTTATCGAGGACTTCCTGGACGGCCAGGAATTCTCCCTGATGAGCTTTGTCAACGGCACCGATTTCTGGCCGATGCCCATCTCCCAGGATCACAAGCGCGCCCACGATGGCGACGAGGGTCCGAACACCGGTGGCATGGGTGCCTACAGCCCGGTGCCGCAGATTCCGCAGTCCGTGGTCGACGAGGCCATCGAGAAAATCGTGCGCCCCACCGTCGAAGGCATGGCCGAGGAAGGTACGCCATTCACCGGTATCCTGTACGCCGGTCTGATCGCCACCGCCGACGGCCCGAAGGTCATCGAATTCAACGCCCGCTTCGGCGACCCGGAAACCGAAGTCGTGCTCCCGAAGCTCACCTCCGACCTCGGTGCCGGCATCTCCGCCATTCTCGACGGCGAAACCCCCGAATTCACCTGGGATGAGTCCAACGCCACCCTCGGCGTGGTCATCGCCTCCAACGGCTACCCGGAGAACGTCATCAAGGGTGCCCGTGTGCCCGAAATCGAAGTCGACGAGGATTCGCACGTCTACTACGCCGGCGTCGCCTCTGACGAGCACGGTAACCTTGTGGCCAACTCTGGCCGCGTGCTGCTCGTCGAAACCTCCGCTCCGGACATCAAGTCCGCCCAGGACAAGGTCTACGCAATCATCGACAAGCTCGAGCTGCGCGGACTGTTTTACCGCCACGACATCGGCTTCAAAGCCCTGAAGTAACAGAAGCGGCGCATCTGCTGCATATTTTTGGCCTGGCAGACATGTCAATCGATTGACGTGGCTACCGGGCCAGATTTTTCTGTCCCGGTAGCCAATTTCGGCTCTTTTTCGCAAACCAGGACAGCTGAACCCCTCGAATATAGGAATATTTGAAATTCCCTTCCATACGAAACCGCACTATTCCGCCATTTTCGTAATACGCGGACGATACTTCCGGCGTCAGTTTTGTCCCGGTAAGCAAAAATGACCCGAAATCAAATACTAGGACAGAAAAATCTGGCCCGGTACACGAATCAATCGATTGACGTAATTACCGGGACAGCGAACGTCACTATGACAACGCCATCACCCAATATCAGCGAGCGATATCACGCTAGCTGAATTTGGCGATGATGTCGAACAGTTTGGCCTTGGCTTCATTGAAGGGCGGGTACACGAGGCGCAGAGTGTCGGGGAACTGCGGCTTGGTAACCACGGTTTTGACGTGGCTGAAGGTGAGGAAGCCTGCTTTGCCGTGGTAGGTGCCGATGCCGGACGCGCCCACGCCACCGAACGGCAACCGGCTGGACAGCAGATGGCCCAACGGCAGCGAATATCCCAAGGCTCCGGAGCTGGTCTGACGTTCGAAAGTCAGCCGAACCTCGTGATCGCGCGAGAACACATATGCAGCCAACGGCCGGGACCGCTTGTTGATGAATCGGATTGCGGACTCGGCATCCTCGACCACCAGAATCGGCAGAATCGGCCCGAAAATCTCCTCCTTCATTACTGGCGCATCTGGCGACGTACCGTACAGCACGGTAGGCGCGATATACCGGGCGGCACGATCGACCTTGCCGCCGCAAACGATTCGACCGGCCAGGCCGAACACGCCGGGCACCTTGTGAATCTCGCTCGGCTCAACAGCGGCCGAGGCAGTCGCACCATCATCAGCGGCCG
>OCAT01001289.1_pt1 | contig 16476 bp, 12 predicted proteins | sample 1538311 | NCBI WGS metagenome assembly OCAT01 (sample SAMEA2580287, study PRJEB22360) | human gut metagenome | biome: human gut; feature: human-associated habitat; material: faeces | place: Denmark | collected 2008/2010
GGGGGGGGTAAAAAGATATTTACTTTACTAAGTAAAAATAGTAAAATAAAACTACCTAAAAGAAGTGAAAGGGAGGAAACAACATGAAAAGAAAACTTGCAGTCGTTTGTATCATGGCTCTGTCTGCTACAGCGATCCTTTCCGGATGCGGCGGAAGCGACAAGTCCAGTGACGGAAAGACAAAGATCCGCTTTGCGACATGGGATGTAGCAGAAGACGTGGACAAACAGCAGGAACTTGTGGACAAGTTCAACGAGGAGCATGATGACATCGAAGTGACACTGGAAGCATATGGGAGTGACTTTGATACGAAAATCAGTGCCGGAATGGGATCCGGGGATACTCCGGATGTGATGTATATGTGGAACTATCCATCTTACTATGATGGGCTGGAGCCGCTCGATGAGTATATCTCCAAAGAGGGAGATGAGTACAAATCCAACTTCTATGATACGCTCTGGGATTACAACACAATGGACGGCAGTATTTATGGTATTCCGGTAGGTTTCACGACACATTGTCTCTTCTATAACAAAGACATCTTTGATGAAGCGGGTATTGACTACCCGACGGCGGACTGGACATGGGACGATCTCCAGAAAGCGGCAAAGACAATCTCTGAGAAGACAGACGCGAAAGGATTTTCGTTCCAGATGAAACCGGATCCATACGATTTTGAAATGTATCTGTGGAGCAATGGCGGTGCGTACTGTTCAGAGGACGGAAAGATGGACGGGAACCTCAATTCTGACAAATCCAAAGAAGTTTTTGAGATGTTCCAGAAGATGGAAAGAGATGAGTACGCGACAGCCACGGAAAAAGATGGTACAGATGAATTCCGTGCCGGCAATACAGGAATGTATGTGTATGGTTCCTGGGCGATCGATACACTGAATGAGGACGGAGTGAATTATGGTGTGACAACAATTCCGGCATTTGCAGACGCGGGACAGGATTCTGTCAGCATCTTAAGCTCTTCCGGACTTTCTATGTCCAAAGACAGCAATCACAAAGACGCCGCATGGGAATTCATTAAATACTGGACCAACGAAGAGTGTAATAAAGCAAGAATCGGAACGGAACTTCCGGTACTCAACAGTGTGGTAGAATCAGAAGGCATCATGGATCAGGAAGAATATGCGCCGTTTTACACCATGCTGGAGCAGAGTAAGGGACATACACCGGCAAGTTTCCTTATGGACAGTTGGTCCGAGGTTTCCGAAAACCTGTCCTTAACGTTTGAACAGATTTTCAATCCGAGTTCCTTACAAGATGCAGGGAAAGCTCTTGACGGAGCAGTAAAATAAGGTGATACATCAGCAGGGAGGAGATACTTCCTCCCTGAATTTAGGAGAGATTTCATATGAAAAAAAAGAAGTTTTTTAAAACAGCGACTCCTTATTTCTTTATCCTGCCATGGATTGTCGGGTTCCTTGTGTTTACGTTGGGGCCATTGATCTTATCCCTGATTATGAGTTTTTTTGATTGGCCGTTGACAGGAGAGAAAATGTTTGTCGGTCTTGGGAACTACATGGAAATGTTCACGAAAGACGATCAGGTTCTGAAATCTTTGGGGATCAGTTTACGGTATGCCGCAATCTTTGTGCCGCTGAATCTGATCATGGCGCTGTTCCTGGCGATGCTGATTACTCAGCCGCTTCGTGGCGTCAAAGTCTATCGTACGATTTTCTATATTCCGGCTGTTATCTCCGGTGTAGCAGTGTCCATTATCTGGAGCTGGATTCTCAACAGTGATTACGGAGTTTTAAACTATCTGTTGTCTTTGATCGGAATCGAAGGGCCGGACTGGCTGGTAGATCCGGCGTGGGCGTTGTTTGCCGTGATCCTTGCCAGTGCGTTTGGCGTCGGAACGATGATGTTGATTTTCTACACGGACATGAAAAATATTTCTACTGAGATTTACGAGGCCGCGTCTCTGGATGGGGCGGGTCCTGCAAGAAAGTTTTTCAGTATCACGCTGCCCATGATCACACCGACCTTGTTGTTCAACCTGATTACATCCATCATCAGCTCGTTCCAGCAGGTAACGCTCGTGATGCTGCTGACCGGAGGCGGACCATTGCAGTCTACCTATTTCTACGGTCTGATGACATACAACAATGCGTTCAAACATCACAAGATGGGATATGCCAGCGCCAATGCGTGGGTTATGTTCATTATTATCCTGCTTCTGACAGCCCTGGTATTCAAGTCTTCCTCCGCATGGGTGTTCTATGAATCCGAAGTAAAGGCGGACAACAAAAAGAAGAAAAAGGGAGGTAAATCAGTATGAAGATGTCAAAAAAATCAAAAGTGATTCTTTATATCCTTTTGACCATCGTAGCCGTTTACTTCCTGGCGCCATTTGTCTACATGCTGCTTACGACCTTTAAGACAGAAGGAGAGGCCATCGCGTATCCTCCAAGTTTTTTTCCAAAAGACTGGCATTTTGAAAATTACGCTGAGGCATGGAGCTCACAGCCGTTCGGAACCTATTTCCTGAACTCAGTTCTTGTAACGGTGCTGACGACGGCAGGAACGATTTTATCCAGTTCCCTTGTAGCTTATGGATTCGCACGGTTCAGATTCAGGGGCAAAAACATTTTATTTATGATCCTTCTTGCGACAATGATGATTCCGTGGGATGTTACTATGATCCCGCAGTACATGGAATTCAATCTCTTCGGATGGATCAACACCCTGCTGCCGCTGATTGTTCCGACCTGGTTCGGATCGGCCTATTATGTATTCCTGATGAGACAGTTCCTCATGGGAATACCAAAAGACTATGAAGAAGCGGCGCGCCTGGACGGCGCGAACGCGTTCCAGATTTACTGGAAGATTTTCATGCCGATCCTGAAGCCATGCTTGATTATGGTGGGGGTACTCAACATGCTGACCGTATGGAATGACTACCTTGGACCATTGATTTTCCTGCAGGACAGAACCAAGTACACACTGGCGCTTGGTCTTGCATCCTTCAAGGGCGTACACACAACGGCGATTATTCCGATGCTGTGTATTACGGTGGTTATGATTATTCCGCCGATTCTCGTTTTTATTTTTGCACAGAGATATATCGTGGAAGGAACAAGTGGTTCCATCAAATAGCAGTTTCATAACAAAAAAGCAGTCAGATAGATACGCTTGCAAAGGCAGGCGTTTTGTCTGGCTGCCTTGGCATATTATAACAGACAAGGAGTAGAAACAGATGACACAGAGAAGAAAGAAAAGATGGGAGAATCAGGAGCTGACGGCGATCGGAAGAAGAGAGGCGAGGACGGCTTTCTACGAAGATTCTTTCTCCAGGATCAGCCTGAATGGAAAATGGCAGTTTCTGTATCTGGACGCGCCGGAACTTTCTCCGGCAGGATTTGAAGCCCCGGGGGCAAAAGAGGGATGGGATACCATCGATGTTCCTTCCGTATGGCAGCTTCGGGGATACGGGCAGATGCATTATACAGATGTATTGTATTTGTTCCCTGTGAATCCACCTTATGTTCCGACAGAGAATCCGACGGGTATCTATAAAAAAAGCATCTGTCTTGATCAGGAGTGGCTCAAAAATGATACGATTGTGAAATTCCACGGCGTGGACAGTGCCTTTGATGTATGGGTCAACGGAGAACATGCAGGCTACGGGAAAATCAGCCGTCTGCCTTCGGAATTTGATATCACTTCCTATATAAAAGAAGGAGAAAATGACATCACTGTGCGGGTATACCGTTGGTCAGACGGTACCTATCTGGAGGATCAGGATATGTGGTGGATGTCGGGCATTTACCGGGATGTGGAGCTTATAAACGAGCCAAAGCAGGCTGTTTTGGACTGCCAGGTGGGAGCATCTTTGGATGACGATATGGAGACAGGGCTTTTTTCCGTGGATCTCACTTTCAAGCAGAGTGAGGCCAGAGGAAGCTGGATGCTTTCTTATGAGGGGGAGGAAGTAAAGACCGGAACCTTTGAGACCAAAGAGGGAACAGTACATGTGCAGGAAAAGCTTCCGAACGTCCACAGATGGACGGCGGAGACACCGCATCTTTACGATCTTCTTGTGACGCTTGGGGACGATACGATACGGGTACGGCCTGGATTTCGCCGGATTGAGATCCGGGATCAGCAGTTTCTCGTAAACGGTCAGGCAATCCTTTTAAACGGTGCCAATCATCACGACTATGACCCGGAAGAAGGACGGACTGTCAGCTACGAGAAAGTGAAGGAAGATCTGCTTCTGATGAAGCAGCATAATATCAATGCAGTGCGCTGTTCTCACTATCCGGCAAACGAGTACTTCTATGATCTGTGTGACGAGTACGGCCTTTATGTGATCGATGAGGCTGATCTGGAATGTCATGGATTTGAATGGACAGGAAATTATAAATGGATTTCCGACGACCCGTCCTGGAAACATGCCTATGTGGAGCGGAGTATTCGCATGGTGAAACGAGACCGGAACCATCCTTGCATCATCATGTGGTCCATGGGAAATGAGTCAAGTTTTGGCTGTAATTTCCGTAGTACGGCAGAAGAGATCCGGAAGCTGGATCCGACGCGGCTGATTCACTACGAAGGGGACTTCGAGGCGGAAGTGACAGATGTATACTCCACCATGTATACGAGGATCAAGGGAATGAAACAGATCGGCGAATCCGAGATGAAAGGGAACAAGCCTCATGTGCTGTGTGAGTATGGCCATGCCATGGGAAACGGACCGGGAGGACTGAAAGCCTACCAGAACCTGTTCCGTAAATATAAACGTCTTCAGGGAGGTTTTATCTGGGAGTGGTACGATCACGGAATCCGTGCGGAAAAAGACGGAGAGACATATTATAACTACGGCGGATGTTATGGGGATTTTCCTACCAATGGAAACTTCTGTATTGACGGCGTGCTGATGCCGGACAGAACGCCGTCCCCGGCGCTTCTGGAATATAAGCAGGTCATTGCTCCGGTAGAAATCACCAAGGTAGCGGGAAGCCGGACGAAGATTGAGATTAAGAATCATTATGATTTCTTATCTTTAGACCAGGTGGTGCTTTGCTGGTCGCTGGAGGAGAACGGAAAAGCAATCCAGGAAGGAAACATCGAGACGTTATCCGCTCTTCCGCACGAGGCGGAGCAGGTGGAAATCCCACTGACTGTCTTTGCGGTGAAGAAAAATACGGACTACTATCTGCGGATCCGCGTCTGTCAGAAATATGAGACAAACTATGCGCCGGCGGGACACGAGATTGCCATGAAGCAGTTTGATCTTGGGATCCGACAGGATGAACTGGAAGTAAGAATACCGCAGGAGGAGCTGGAGGTCACAGAAGAGAATGGAATCCTGACTGTAAAGAATCCGCGTATCTGTGCGAAATTCCACACAGTATTCGGGAATCTGGTTTCCCTGGAACGGGATGGAAAGATGTATCTGACCCAGGGACCGGTGATGAACCTGTACCGGGCGACGATTGACAACGATATGTACAAAAAGGATGATTGGATGAACAAGTATTTTATCCAGAAAGGCAGCGAACAGACGGAAAGCTTCTCCTGGGAGAAAAAGGGCGGTGCGGCTGTGATAACGATGGAAAAGTATTTTGGATGTCTCAATCAGTCCTGGGGATTTCATTGTACTTATGTATACACCGTCTATTCAGGAGGTCAGGTAAAGGTGCAGCTTACCGGAAAGACGATCCAGAACGGAAAGGAAGAGCCGGAGTTCCTGCCTCGGATCGGTGTGGTGATGAAAGCGGCAGGATCTTTACAGAAGACAGCGTGGTATGGCCTGGGACCGCAGGAAAATTACCCGGACAGCAAGGAGGCTGTCTCCATGGGCGTTTATGAGAGCACGGTGGACGGCATGGGAACAAACTATGTCTTTCCACAGGAAAACGGACACAGGGAGCAGGTGAAGTGGTTTGCCATTTCCGACGGAGATCAGGCGCTCCTTTGCCGGATGCATGAGGGGCTTGGGATGAATCTTGCCAATTATACGGACGAGAGCCTGGAGAAAGCACGTCATCCGCATGAAATCGAACGAAGCGGTGACGTCATCATTCATCTTGACTATCAACATTCTGGACTTGGGAGCAATAGCTGCGGAGAGGAACAGCTCCCGGAATATAAGGTAAAACGTCAGGATTTTTCTATGACCTTTACCTTAGAAATCACAAAAGCCTGTCAGGCCGCGGAAGAAACAACGAGACAATATCTGGATTAGAAAAGGGGAAAACAACGATGATCAGAGACCGATTTTCAGAGAACATCAAAAAAGACATGAGCACAGAGGAATGGCTGATTTGTCAGGATACATACGACCCGCAGGAGAATCTGAAAAATGAGAGCCTGTTTGCCCTGTCAAACGGGTATCTTGGGATCCGCGGAAGCTTCGAGGAGGGGACGCGCGTCACCCTCCCGTACCTCTACGTCAACGGTGTATTTGACAAATCCGAGACATTTATGAGAGAGCTTGCCGCCCTGCCGAACTGGCTTGGCATCCGTCTCTATGTGGAAAAGGAGCTGATCGGTATTGAAAACTGCGAGATTCTGGAGTTTTCCAGAGTCCTCGATATGAAGCATGCCGTACTGTACAAGCAATATGTGCTGAAAGATAAGAAGGGCCGTGTTACCAAAGTGGAGGGGCGGCGTTTTGTCAGCCGTCACAATGTACACCGGATGGCAATCGAGCTGTTTGTGACTCCGGTAAACTACGACGGCATCATTGAGGTGGAAAACATCATCGACGGAACCATCGTCAATTTCTATGACGCTCCACGGTTTAAGGTAAAACATATGTATCTTACCGCCAACGAAACGCTCGGGGAACACGGCGTCTATATAGAATCTGCTACGAGAGACCGTGATCTCCATGTGGGGACCGGATGCGTGCTGGAAGCTTACAAAGACGGCAGACCCGTGATGAGAAACCGCATGTTCCATGCCTTTGGGGAGCAGGCAGTGGAATTTGGAGATGTTCCAGTGACAGAAGGGGAGACAGTGCGTCTGGTAAAATACGTCTCCATGTACACGGAGAGGGAATGTCCGGCATATGCGCTCCATACGACGATCAAAGAGGAGATCGACCACTTTATGGAGGACGGTCTGGAAACAGAACTTCGTTTCCATGAGAACGTATATGACGCAATGTGGGAAGAAGCGGACGTCTGCTTTGAAGGCGATCCGGAGCTGAACCGGGCGGTGCGTTTTAATATTTTTCACCTGATGAGTACAGGAAACGAGACGGACGACCGGGTGAGCGTAGGAGCAAAGCTTCTGACCGGAGAAGAATACGGCGGACATGCGTTCTGGGATATTGAGCTGTTTATGCTCCCGTTCTTTTCTTATGTGTTCCCGAAGATGGCACAGAATATGGAGAATTACCGCTATTATCTTCTGGATGCGGCAAGAGAGAACGCAAAGAAAAACGGTTATAAGGGTGCGCAGTATCCATGGGAGTCCGCAGACGATGGGACAGAGCAGTGTCCGGACTGGACCATTGAGCCGGACGGCACCTGCTACCGCTGCTATGTGGCAATGTACGAGCACCATGTGACGGCGGATGTGGCCTATGGAATCTATGACTACGTGCGTATTACAAAGGATCTGGACTTCCTCTACGGAAGAGGAGCGGAAGTTCTCACGGAGACAGCCAGATTTTGGGCGAGCCGCTGTGAATATGTGACGGAAAAAGACCGCTATGAGATCAATCAGGTGACAGGTCCGGATGAGTGGCATGAGCCGGTGAACAACAACCTGTACACAAATTATTTTGCAAGATGGAACCTGCGCTATGTGATGTCCCTGATCCGGACGATGAAAGAAGAGCGCCCGGACGACTACGAAGCGCTGATGAAAAAGACCGGACTTAAAGAGGAAGAGCTGGAATTCTGGAACACCGTACAGAGCAAGATCTATCTTCCGAGAAAAGAGGGAACCAACCTGCTGGAGCAGTTTGAAGGATATTTCCAGTTAAAGGATGTGGTGATCGACCAGTATGATGAAAACGACTGGCCGATCCGTCCGGAGGCATTAAAGACCTGTAAAGCCAGGGAGACCCAGATTCTGAAACAGCCGGATGTTGTGCTTTTACTTCACCTGCTGGGAGAAGAATTTGAGCCGGAATTGATGAAAGAAAATTATGATTACTATGAGAAGCGTACTCTCCATGGATCGTCATTAAGTCCAAGTATTTATTCGGTCATGGGACTGAAAGTAGGAGACGATTCTAAGGCGTACCGATATCTGAAACGTGCCGCGCTGATCGACCTTCTGAATTTGCAGAAGAACACAAGAGAGGGAATCCACGCAGCCAATGCAGGAGGCGTATGGCAGACGATCGTCTTCGGATTTGCGGGCGTATCGATTGGAAAAGACGGTATTTTAAACGTGAAGCCGAACATGCCAAAAGAGTGGAGCAGCCTGAAATTCCGTCTTCACTATGACAACGCATGGCTGGAAATCCAGACAGACGGTAATAATCAGGCGGAAGTACGAAGACTTGACGGCGCTCCGGTGGGCATATGGATCAACGGTGAGAAAAAAGAGATTTAGGAGGGAACCAAGATGAAGTATCAGGCCGTGATATTTGACCTGGATGGCGTGATCTGTTCCACGGACCAGTATCATTACCAGGCATGGAAAGCAGTTGCGGATGAGCTGAACATTCCATTTGACGAGACGGTCAATCACAGACTGCGCGGCGTCAGCCGGATGGAGAGCTTTGAAATTATCCTGGAAAAATACGACGCAGAGATGAGCCGGGAGGAAAAGGTCTCCTGGATGGAAAAGAAAAACACGATTTACAAAGAGCTGTTAAAAAATATGAGAACGGCGGATCTCTCCGAAGAGGTAAAAACCACTTTGGATACGCTGAGGGCGCAGGGACTTCTACTTGCCATCGGGTCTTCCAGTAAAAACGCAGGCTTTATTCTAAAGCAGATCGGGCTTGGAGATTACTTTGACGCAGTATCGGACGGAAACAATATTACGAAGTCCAAGCCGGATCCGGAAGTGTTCTTAAAAGCAGCAAAGTATCTGGGGAAAGAGCCAAAGGACTGTCTTGTTGTGGAGGACGCGAAGGCGGGCGTGCAGGCGGCAAAAGCCGGAGGAATGGACTGTGCTGCAGTCGGGGAAGCGGTAAAGTGCAAACTGGCAGACTATCAGTTGTCCACTTTCTCACAACTTCTGGAGGCGGTGAAAAATTCTACCAAGGGAGCGTGTACGAAAGAATGGAAACAGAATTTTTAAAGAACATCTTAAAGAGTATTTCCGTGTCCGGATATGAAGAGCCGTTGCAGAACATTGTCCGGGAGGAGATGCAAAACGTTGCGGATGAGATCCGGGAGGACGAGATGCACAATCTGGTCTGCGTCGCCAACCCGGACAGCCCGGTGCGGATTCTGCTTTCTGCCCATGCGGACGAGATCGGACTGATGATCTCCAATATTACTGAGGATGGCAGACTTCAGGTAGTGGACAGAGGAGGCGTTGTCGTTCCTACTTATCCGGGACAACAGGTGATCGTAAAGACAAAGGAGAGGGAGATACCGGGCGTTGTGGAGGCATATCGGGGACTTTTTGAGAAACAGGGGATGAGTACAAAGGATTTGAAAATTGACATCGGAGCGAAAGACCGCAAGGATGCCCTGCGCTATGTGAAGCCGGGAGATCCGGTAGTGCCGGACACTCATATCCGGACGCTCGCGAATGGGAGGATTACGTCCAGAGCGCTGGATGACCGGATTGGCGTCTACATTATTATGGAAGCATTGAAGCGGGCAAAAGAACGGGGATGTACGTCTGGTATTTATGCTGCCTCTACGACCGGAGAGGAGACGACAAAGACCGGGGCATACTGGTGCTCCGCACGGATCCATCCAACGCTTGCTGTAGTAGTGGATGTGACGTACACAAGCGACTGCCTTGGCATGGACCCGGCGGAAATGGGCCAGGTGGAGCTTGGAAAAGGACCGGTGCTCTGCTACAGCCCGATCGTGGCGAAAGAACTCAATGAAAAGATGGAGCGCACGGCAAAGAAGGCGAATATTCCGGTACAGTGGGAAGTAGCCAGCAGATTAAGCTATACTGACGCGGACAAAATTCACTTTTCCAATGAAGGCGTTCCGGTCGTGCTTGTGTCCGTGCCGCTTCGCTATATGCATATGCCGTGCGAGGTGGCGGATTTATCGGATGTGGAACATTGCATTGAATTGATTGCCCATTTCCTAGCATGATACGGGACAAAAGGTGAAATCCGCTGAATCGTGAAAGTGAAAAGGACATAAAAAGGACGGTTGTGACTAAAAAACAGATGTGTTAGAATAAATAGAAATGCATAATCAGAGGGGGATTCAAGAAATATGGCTACGATAAAAGAGATAGCTGAACTCGCTGGAGTCTCTGTCACAACCGTCTCTCGTGTTCTGAATTTTGACGATACATTGAATGTGCAGGATGAAACGAAACGTAGAGTATTTGAGGCGGCTGACAGGCTGGAGTATCAGATCAAGGATAAAAAGAGGAAGAAGAAAAAGCTGAAACTGGGACTTTTTTGTTCTTATTCACCGGAAGAAGAGCTGGAAGATACGTTCTATCTGTCTATTCGCATTGCTGTGGAGAAAAAGCTGGACAAAGAAGGGTTTAAGAAAGTGATTGTCACCTCGGAGGATACGGCGGATAATGTGGCGAAGCTGGATGGTATCATCTGTCTGGGGACATTCAGTAAAGGTATTGTGGAGAGAATCCGGGGATTTCATAAGCCGGCTGTTTTCATCGACGCAGTCGGAGACGTGGAGCTCTTTGATTCCATCGTGGTGAATTTAAAACATGCAGTCACGAAGGTGATGGATTATCTGGTGGACGCAGGCCACGAAAAGATTGCTTTTATCGGAGGACGAGACGTGGATTCCGATGGAAAAGAGATCGTGGACATGCGGATGCCGATCTATTCGCACTATTTAGAGGAGAAGAATCTTTTCCATGAAGAATATATCCAGATCGGAGGCTTTACGCCAAAGCACGGGTATCGAATGGGGAAGGAATTACTGGCCTTAGAGGATCGGCCGACAGCCATTTTCTGCGCAAACGATTCACTGGCAATCGGATGCTATAAGGCGGTTCAGGAGGCCATGCTCCGGGTTCCGGAAGATATCAGCGTCGTCGGGTTTAACGATATTTCTATGACAAAATATCTTGTTCCGCCGCTTACTACGGTTCATGTGCCGATGGATTTTATGGGCGAAGAGGCAGTGAATATGCTTGCGGAGCGTATCTATACGAACCGGGAAATCAGTATGAAAGTTTCTGTACCTGCCAAACTGGTTATCAGAGAAAGTGTAAGTAGGAGAAAGGATGAAAACAACATATGAAAACACATAAAGTGAGAAATTCCCTGCTGCTGCTTCTGACAGCATTGATCTGGGGAACGGCTTTTGTGGCACAGAGCGTAGGGATGGACTATGTAGGTCCCTTTACATACAGTTGTGTCCGTTCCCTGATCGCGGGGATCATGCTGATCCCCTGTATCGCCTTTTTAAACAAGGTGAATCCGAATCAGGAGGAAAAAGAAATCTGCCGGGATGAGAGTAGGAGAAAGGCTTATCAGAAAAAACTTCTGATCGGAGGAATTTGCTGCGGACTGGCCCTTGGTGTGGCAAGCTGTCTTCAGCAGATTGGGATTCAGCATACGACGGTAGGAAAAGCAGGATTTATTACGACCTTTTATATTATCATTGTACCGATTATCGGACTGTTCTTTAAGAAGCGGTGCGGGCTGAATGTCTGGGCGGGCGTCGTATTAGCCCTGGCAGGACTGTATTTCCTCTGCATCACGGAAGGATTTTCTATAGGATACGGCGATACAATGGTTTTTTTATGTGCGCTGGCATTTTCCATCCATATCCTTGTGATTGATCACTTCACTGAGCTGGTGGATGGGGTAAAGATGTCCTGTATCCAGTTTTTTGTGGCCGCTATTGTAAGCGGTGTGGGGATGCTCGTGATGGAACAGCCGGATATTCACAATATTCTGGCGGCATGGCTGCCGATTCTCTATGCCGGAGCTCTCTCAAGCGGTGTTGGATACACTCTCCAGATTATCGGACAAAAGGGGATGAATCCGACCATCGCGTCGCTGATTTTAAGTCTGGAGTCGGTGATTTCTGTTTTGGCAGGTATGGTGATTCTGGATGAGCAGTTAAGCAGCCGGGAGATCCTGGGGTGTGTACTCATGTTTATCGCCATTGTGCTGGCACAGCTTCCGGAGAAGAAAAAAGCGGTTTGATACAGCGGCGTAACGATTCAGCCATGACAGCTCAGATTCGCAGCTTACGCAGTTTTTTCGCTGCTTATGTAGCTAAATCTTCGCTTATGGCTAAACGCATATGGATGAATAGTTAACATAGATTTATAATAAACATATTATTATTTGGGAAATCACTTAAAATGGAACGAAGATAGTGCCCCAAGAGTTTATCTTCGTGCCATTTATAGTGATTTAATGATTTCATATTTCCATTCTTTAATAAGTTTATGTCTTCCACAGTCTTTACAGTTCTGGACTCAGTACTCGTTGTGTCCTGTTTCAGAAAGTCTGTATTTCCTAGATGTTGATTTGCTGACAATTCTGTAATTTAGCCTGTTTTTTACTTTCTTTTGCACTGTATAGGAGTGCCAGTGTCATGATGACAGTTGCGGCTGCTACGACGATCCATGCAATGCGGTATGAGCCTGTGATATCATAGATGACTGCGATGATAGGAACACCGAATGCAAATCCTCCATTTACAAACATTGCCAGGAAACCGTAGGTTTCTGCATAGTTTTTGGAACCAAAGAGTTTGCTGGTCAGTACGGAGGCACTGACCGTTCCGATACAGGTTCCGAAACCAAAGAGAACAGCCATCACGTAGAGAATTGTTTTATTTTGGATAAACATCAGTGCAATGACGGAAAGAAAGAATACAATATTTCCGAAGAGAATCCCTGCTCTGGCACCATATTTATCAAATATATGTCCTAAAACCAATTTTCCTGGAACTGCGATTGCCAAGTAAAGGGAGGCAATGGATGCGGCAGTTGTTGTAGAATATCCTGCATCCATAATTGCAGAAGGAATGTGGGAAATGATTCCTCCGGTAAGGGAAATGAGGGTTACACCCAAAACGAAAGACCAGAATACTGGTTTTGTACGAAGGACTTTCAAGGACACTTCCCATTCTTTTTCAGCAGAAGCTTTTTTCACTTCATTTGCTTCATTTGCCCCGTATGGCTCTAAATTTTTATCTGCCGGTTTCTGGCGAATGATGAGTATGGACAGTGGAACAAGCACGATTAACATAATAACACCGAGAATTACGTATGTTTTTCTCCATCCCCAATTGGTAATCCAACTTCCAATGAGTGGGCTAAATAATGCACCTCCCACTCCGGAACCAGCCATGGCAATGCTCATGGCAAGACCACGCTGTTTCTGGAACCAGTTTGTAATTAAAATAGATACCGGGATCATGCTTGTGCCAGCAGCGAAGAGACCGACCAGTGCCGCGCGCACGTAAAATCCAGGAAGGGTGCTTGCTGTTGCATAGGATGCGTAGCAGATCGATACACCGGCGATGCAGATTGTGAGTATCAGGTGCATATATTTTTGGGACATCATTCTCCCAACGAGAGGAGAAAGTACCACACATAATAAAGTCATGATTGTTGAAACCAATGTATATGCACTACGTGAAAATCCAAGTTCTTCTGTGATTGGCTTGATGAACAAACTTGCACAACTAACAAGAGGTGCATAACAAATTGCCATTAATAAGGCACAGAATATTACAATGTACCATCCGTAAAATATTTTTTTCATTTTCATCCGATATCTTCTCCATTTTTTGTTTTGAAATCTATTTCAAGTGAGTTTCCAGCCATTTCATGGCTACGCTTGCGTAAGATGCGGCTCCGACAGGAAGACAGTCTTCATTAAATAGTGTTTTAGAGTTATGTTGTCCGATTCTTTTTTCTTCTTCTGGAACCGCAGCTCCAATTGCAAAATAGGAGGATGGAATCTGTTGAGAAATAAATGCAAAATCTTCAGATCCCATTACATGGTAAATCGGCAGAATTTGAAGTGCCGGATCCATTTCTGATAAGCAGGCTGCAATCTCGCTGTTCAGCGTTTTGTCGCAGACAACTCCTGGAACCTCGCTCAGTACTTCGATATTTGTTTTACAGCGGTAGGCTTCTGCTACTGCAGGCGTGATTTCATTGATTCTCTGAATCATCTGTTTTGTAACTGTTGTGTCGAAGGTTCGAAGTGTTCCTTGTAATACACTCTGTTCGGGAATGACATTAGCAGCGTTTCCTGACATGAACTGGCCGATGGTAAGAACGGCCTCTGCGGATGCCGGACATTCTCTTGCAATTAGGGACTGAAGTGCCAGGTAAACCTGAACTGCAGCGTTGATTGGATCAATACAGGTTTCTGGATTTGAACCATGTCCTCCGTGACCAGTTAGAGTAATCTTGAATCCGTAAACGGATGCCATTGGGAATTCCCCGTATCCAAACATACCTACTGGAACGATGGAACTTACGTGCATGGCAAAGGCTGAGTCTACGTTATACTTCTTGAGAATGTCTCTCTCTACAACCTTTTTTGCTCCCTCAAAAGTTTCTTCTCCAGATTGGAATAATAATACTATTTTCCCTTTTAATTCCTGCTCATGGTTTTTCAATAGTTTTGCGGCACCCAGTAATATGGACGTATGCATGTCATGTCCGCAAGCGTGCATACAACCGTTTTGAGAAGCAAATGAAAGTTCGGTTTCTTCATGAATCGGAAGACCATCCATATCACTTCTCAGCATAAAGCAGTGTTTTCCTTCTCCGATGGTTGCCAGGACGCAGGAAATGTCTTCAAATACCTCAAAAGAAATCTCCATTTTTTTAAGTTGTTCTGTGACGAATGCCACGGTCTTTGGAAGTGCCGTCCCTAATTCGGGCATCTGGTGAAGGCTTCTGCGCCAGGTAGTAAGCTGATTTTTCATATCCTGGGCTTCTTTTAACAAACAATTACTCATTTTTTCAAACCTCCTATGATTTTTGCGTTTTTTTATGTTACAATTATTTTAGCATTTTTAAAACAAACCTGTTATCCACAGTATTTTATACATCTATAATCAAATAGATATACCCTATAAGTGAGAGAATGTTATGAATTTTGAACATATGAAATGTATTGTCAGTATTTCAAAGAATAAAACGATTAGTGCAGCGTCGAGGGAGTTGTTCGTTTCGCAACCGTATTTGAGTTCCATGTTGTCGCGCCTGGAGAAGGAACTTGGTTTTTCCATGTTTTTACGTACAAGAAAAGGTCTTGTTCTTACAGAAGAAGGAAAAGAAGTGTTGGAGAGTGCAGAAATTATTTTGCAGGAATATGATAAGATTCAGAGAATTTCAAAGAAAAGAAATGAACATCCACTCAAATGCTGTGGATATTATTCATCCTTTTTAATGAAAACATTTTTGAAATACCGCATGGAAATGGGTGGATTTCCCGGGGACCGGTACCTGGAAATGGGAAATGAAGAACTGATTAGGTCAGTTTCAGAAGGACAGAATGACCTTGGGATTATTGTGTATGATAGTAATAAGAAAGAAAAATATATCCAGATGGTAGAGAAGAAAGATTGTATTTGTAAGGAGTTCTACAAAGATATTCCGATTTATATTCTGTGTGGAACAAATCATCCATTTGCCAAGGAAGATGAGATTTCGCTTTCCGAAGTGGAAAAGCAGTCTATTGTGTGTTATGATGATCCGCCTTCCAGACAGTATCTGAAAATTTTCCATTTGGAAAAAAAAGAAGATTTGCTATATGTGTCTAATCGTAGTGGTCTTTTGGATGCAATCTGTACGGGAAATTATTTGGCGTTGATGACCCGCGTAGAATGTAAAAGTCATCAAGAAGATGGACGCAGCATTGCGTTTGTACCAATCAAAGAGTGTCCATCTCTTTTGGATATGAGTGTAATAATGCGTCGTACATACCATATGAACAGCAGAGAAAAAAGTTTTATTCATTATCTGTGGTCAGAATTTGAAAAAGAGATGATGTCATAATGCCGGCACTGGAACGGGAATTAGGTGTGACTTTGTTACACAGGGAGAATCAAATAAGATAAAATCTATGACAGAGTTGTACATGAAATTGTGTCCAAGCCGTTCTCTGGAATACAGGCTGCACTTGGAGAAGAATTCATAGCCGTAGTATATAAATCGGTCGTCCCTGCCGTTTAATAACATGAGGTGACGTGTTAGGAATATGTTCCGTTTGAGCAATAATACGAGAGATTTTGCCTTTGCCCGGAATTGATTCCTCTGCTGGATGAAATCATGGGTTCGTTGAGATGAAGGACGAAATGGAACTGCCGTTTCGGTGCCGGAAAGCTCATGCGTCCATAGATACCGCAAAATCAGAGGTTCAGCGTCTAATCGCATAGA
>OCAT01001306.1_pt1 | contig 16326 bp, 13 predicted proteins | sample 1538311 | NCBI WGS metagenome assembly OCAT01 (sample SAMEA2580287, study PRJEB22360) | human gut metagenome | biome: human gut; feature: human-associated habitat; material: faeces | place: Denmark | collected 2008/2010
GCCGAACGTGCGCCGCGGGAGTGATCCTGCTCGCGGCGGGCGTCGTCACGGGCCTGTGGGGCGTGATCCTCGCAGCCATGCAGAACGACGTGAAACGCCTGCTGGCCTACTCCTCGATCGAGAACGTCGGCGTCATCCTCATCGGACTCGGCGTCGCCGCGCTGGGCAAATCCTCGGGCAACCAGCTCGTCGCGCTGTGCGGCGTCACGGGCGCCCTGCTGCACACGCTCAACCACTCGCTGTTCAAGAGCCTGCTCTTTTTCGGCGCGGGCAACATCCTCTCGCAGACCCATACCACGTCGCTCGACGCGCTGGGCGGGCTTGCGAAGCACATGCCGCTCACGGCGATCCTCTTCCTCACGGGCACGGCGGCCATCTGCGCCCTGCCGCCCCTCAACGGCTTCGTCTCCGAACTGCTGATCTACCTCGGGATGCTCGACGGCATCGCTTCGGGCAGCAACGTACTGGCGTCCGCCGCCGGACTGGCCGCGCTGGCGCTGATCGGCGGACTCGTCGTCCTGGCCTTCACCAAACTCTACGGCACGGTCTTCCTCGGCTCGCCCCGCACCCACGAGGTCGCTGAGTCGTCCGAGGCCGACACCTTCCGCATCGCGGCGATGGCCCTGCCGCTCGCAGGCATCCTTTTCGTAGGGCTGTTCCCCCGGGCGGCCGTCTCGGCCGCGACCCGTGCCGCGGGCTTCTTCCTCCGCACCCCGGCCGACGCCGCCGACTGGCTGCTCTCGCCGCCGCGGGACGCACGGCTTGGATTCTGATCGCCGTGGTGTGCCTGCTGCTGTGGCTCCGCCGCCGGACGCTGCGCACGCGCACCGTCGCCAAGGGTCCCACATGGGGCTGCGGCTTCACGGCGCCGAACGTCCGGATGCAGTACACGGGCGAATCCTTCTCCGAAGGGCTTCAATCCATCGCCACGTCGCTGACCCAGAACAGCGGCCAGGGCTCCCCCGTGGGCAAAGGCGAAATCTTCCCCGCGGCCCACTCGTTCGACATCGGCCACCGCGACCGCATCGGCCGGCTGTTCGCCGCCTGGTGGGTCGAACTGCTGCGCGTGATCAACCAGCGCGTGATGCGCCTGCGCACGGGCAAGATCAACCATTACATCCTTTTCGCACTGGCTTTCCTGGGGCTGGTGTTCCTGTTGTCGGTATTTAACGCGATTTAAGATGGCAGCACTCAACACACTCCTTCTTCTGTTGGCGGCCCTGGCGATTCCGGGACTGATCAACCGCACCCGCGCGCTGCTCGCGGGCCGCAAGGGCATCCGCTTCGCCCAGCACCTTTACGACGTGCGCCTGCTGCTGCGCAAGGGCGCCGTCTACTCCCCCACGACGACCGCCGTGTTCCGCGCGGCCCCGTCCGTCACGCTCGGCACGGCCCTCGTCGCCGCGCTGTTCGTCCCCGTGGGCGACCTGCCGTCCGCGCTGTCGTTCGAAGGCGACCTGATCGCCTTCGCCTACCTCCTGGCTCTGGGCCGCGTGGCCCTCATCCTCGCGGCGATGGACACCGGAAGCTCGTTCGAGGGCATGGGCGCCAGCCGCGAAGCCCTGTACGGCGCGCTGGTCGAACCGGCGCTGATGCTCGTCTTCGGCACGCTGGCCCTGCTGTCGGGCTACACCTCTTTCGACGCGATCTTCTCGGGCGACGCCGTGAACGGCGTGCAGCTGGTCGTGGTGCTGCTGCTGGCGGCCTACGTGCTCGTGAAGATCGTCTTCACCGAGGCCGGGCGCGTCCCGGTCGACGACCCCCGCACGCACCTCGAACTGACGATGATCCACGAAGTGATGTGCCTCGACTACTGCGGCGTCGACCTGGCCTATATCAAGATGGCCGGATGGCTCAAGACCGCCGCGCTGTCGGTGCTCGCCGCCGACGCCGTCGCCGCGACCTGCTGCCCCCGCTGGTGGGCGGCGGCCCCGCTCGCGGTGCTCGTCACGGGGCTTTCGGTGGGCATCGTCGAATCGACCCAGGCCCGCAACAAACTCGCCCGCAACACCACCTTCATCCTCACCGTCGCGGCGCTGGCCGTCCTCGTGTTCTTCACGGGCTACCTGCTGCAACTTAACATCGGTCTGCAATGATACTTCCGCTGATCATCCTCTACGTCGTGACGCTCGTCTATCTGGCGATCACCGAGCGTTTCCGCAATTTCGCCTCGCTGATCGGCCTTCAGGGGTGGCTGCTGTTCGCCGTCGCCCTGGTGCGGCTGCACGCCATCAACCCCGCCGAACTGGCCTTCATCTGCCTCGAAACCCTGCTTTTCAAGGGCATCCTCGTCCCGGGACTGCTTTTCGCCGTCATCCGCCGCACGAAGATCAACCGCGTCTCGCGCTCCGGCTCCACGCAGTCCGGCTCGCTGCTGCTGTCGCTCGTGGCGCTGGCCGTGAGCGCCTCGGTCACCTATTACATCGCCGACACGACCATCGACCTGGTGTTCTTCGGCGTGGCCTTCTACTCGCTGCTGAGCGGACTGATCCTGATCGTCATGCGCCGCCGGATCTTCTCCCACATGGTCGGCTTTCTGGTCATCGAAAACGGCGTGTTCCTCTTTTCGACGGCTATCGGCGTCGAGATGCCGCTGCTGATCAACTTCGCCATCCTGCTCGACATCCTCATCTCGGTGCTGATGCTGGGCATCTTCTTCACCAAAATCGACGGCAAGCTCCATGCCGACGACGCCGATTCACTCACCAACGTAAAGGACTGACGCCATGATCTGCTACCTCATTTTCAGCGTCCTCATCGCGGCAGCGGCCTTCACGGTCCGCCGCCGGAGCCTGCTGCGCCTCACGGGCGCGGCCTTCTACGCCGTGCAGGCGGCCTTCGCCGTTCGGATCGTCGCCGGAGGGCTTTACGGCGAGACCTCGGCCGTGTGGTTCGCCTTCGACGCCGCGGGCACGCTCTTCTACTGCCTGCTCTGCATCGTCTCCGCCTTCGCCTTTTTCCACTCGAAGGCCAGCCTCCACGACTGCGACCTGCGCCAGACCCGTACCTACGCGGGCCTGCTGATGCTCCTGACCACAGCCATCGCGGGAGCCTATTTCGCCTCGAACCTCGCCGTGACGTGGATCTTCCTCGAAGCCACCACGCTCTGCTCGGCGGGCATCGTCTACCACCGCCGCACGGCGCAGGCGCTGGAAGCGGCGTGGAAATACGTCTTCGTCTGCTCGACGGGCATCGCCATGGCCTACCTGGGCATCCTGCTGCTGGCCGCCGCCACCGACTGCGAGTCGCTCGACTACGCCACCGTCGCCGCCGCGGCCCCGGGCGGCAGCGCCCTCTACCTGAAGACGGCCTTTCTGCTGATCCTCTGCGGTTACAGCTGCAAGGCCGAGCTGTTCCCGCTCTACACCGTGGGCGTCGACGCCAACTTCGCCGCCCCGGCCCCGGCCTCGGCGCTGATCTCCACGGGACTGGTCAACGCCGGGTTCCTGGCGTTGCTGCGGGTCTACAAACTGCTCGCCGCGACCGAAGTCTTCCCATGGGTGAAATCCGTGCTGCTGCTCGTCGGCGTGCTGTCGCTGGTGGTCGGCGCGCTGTTCCTGCGCCGCACCAACAACTACAAACGCTTCCTCTCCTACTCCACGGTCGAGAACATGGGCATCGCGGCCATCGGGCTGGGCATCGGGGGCATCGGGGTCTGGGCCGCCGTGTTCCACGTCGTCTGCCATACGCTCATCAAGAGCAGCCTGTTCCTCCAGATCGCCGTCGTGCGGCAGGTCTACGGCAACTACCGCATCAACCGCATCGGCGACTACATCCACATCAACCGCGTGGGGGCCGTGGGACTGCTCACGGGGATGGTCGTGCTGGTGGCCTTCCCGCCCTCGCCGCTGTTCCTCTCCGAGCTGATGATCCTCAAGCAAACCATCGCCGACGGCCGCTGGTGGCTCGTCACGGGCATCATGTTGCTGCTGTGCCTGGTCATCTACTTCTTCTGCTCGCGCCTGCTGCGCCTCTGCTACCAGCCCCGGCAGGACGAACTGCACCCCTCGGCGACCGACCGCGCACTGTCGTGGTCGGCGCTGTCGCTGCTCGCCGCCGCCATCGGGCTGGGGCTTTGGCAGCCCGCATTTTTCCGGGAACTGATCGACCGAATCGCATCGCTATGAATTACTACGTAACCGACAATACCGGCGCCTCCGTCGCGCTGAACGACATCCCCGAAGTCTCCTACGCCGCCTTCTACGAGGACCTTCGCGTAAAACTCTCCGACGCACGCTACCATGCGGCCCACTATTTCGCCCTCCCGTCGGGCGACCGCATGCGTTTCTTCCTGCTGCTGCTCGACGACGCCGAGCGCCGCGTGCTGATCACTTCGCACGCCACGGACTACTACGACGAGACGGCGCTCCCCTCGCTCACAGCCCTGCACCCGCAGATGCACCCCTTCGAGCGCGACATCTCGGAACGCTACGGCATCCGTTTCGACGGCATGCCGTGGCCCAAGCCGCTGCGGTTCCCCGCCGGGCGTTACGACCGCCGCAGTTCGATCGAGAACTACCCCTTCTACACGATGGAGGGACGCTCGCTGCACGAGGTCAACGTCGGGCCGATCCACGCAGGCGTCATCGAACCGGGGGCCTTCCGCTTCATCTGCAACGGCGAGCAGGTCCTGCACCTCGAAATCGCGCTGGGCTACCAGCACCGGGACGTCGAGACGGCCTTCGAAACGACCGCGAACCGCCTGCGGCAGATGTGCCTTGCGGAGTCCGTCGCCGGAGACAGCGCCGTGGCGCACGCCACGGCCTTCGCCCGGGCCGTCGAGAAACTCGCCCGCCGCGAAGTCCCGGCCGCGCTGGAGTGCGAACGCGCCGCGGCCCTCGAACTCGAACGCATGGCCATGCAGATCGCCGACACGGGCGCCCTCTGCATGGACGTGGGCTACCAGCTGGGGCAGGTGGCTTCGGAGGCCCTGCGCACCATGACCATCAACACCACGCAGGCGTGGTGCGGCAACCGCTTCGGCAAGGGGCTGATCCGGCCCCTCGGCACCGACCACCCGCTGACGGCCGAAAAGGCGGCGATGATCCGTGCGAACGTGCGCGAAATCGCCCGCCGCTACGACCAGGTGCGCCGCGACATCAAGTCGTCGCCCTCGCTGCTGGCCCGCTTCGAACAGTGCGGCATCGTCCCGCGCGACGAGATGCAGCGCATCGGCGGCGTGGGTCAGGCGGCCCGCGCGAGCGGTCTGGCCCGCGACATCCGCACGTCGCACCCCTGGGGCGTCTTCGCCGGGGCGTTGCGCCACGAAAGCATCGTCAAAACGCATGGCGACGTGATGGCCCGGCTGATGGTGCGCTGCCGCGAGGTGCTGCAATCGGCCGGATACATCGACCGCCTGCTCGACCTCCACGGACAGGAATGCGGGAACGCCGGACACCCGCGCCCGGACTATGCGGCGCCGCTGGCCCCCTCGTCGCTCGCGTTCGGACTGGTCGAGGGATGGCGCGGCGAGACCTGCCACGTTCTCCTGACCGACGCCGAGGGCCGCATCGCCGCCGTCCGCATCAAGGACCCGAGCCTCCACAACTGGCTGGCACTGGCGCTCGCCGTGCGCGGCGAAGGCATCTCCGACTTCCCGATCTGCAACAAGAGTTTCAACCTCTCGTACTGCGGCCATGATCTGTAATCGCACCGTTTGGCAACCCTCATACACTCCGTTCGCTGCGTACCGCCGCGTTTACAAACCGGACCCAACTCCACCCCGCCCCGGCGGGGACTTAATGCCCGGAAAAGAATTGGCCGTCACGAGGCTTTTCGTTAATTTTGTTCAATTATTTATTCAAAAATGATCCTCCCAAAAATACGCGTACTGCACAGCCACGGACGGCAGGCGATCCCCGACCTCGACGCCGTGGAGCTGACCCCCGAATTCCGGGGCCGTCCCTGCCTGACCGAGACCCGGGACGCCGACGACGCCGAGCACGCCGCGGCCGTCTGCCCCACGGGAGCCTTCACGGCCGCGCCCCTTGCGCTCGACCCGGGCCGCTGACGTTGCCCGCGCGCATCGCGCCCCGCAACGTCCGTTTCACCAACGACTACCGCATCGGCTCGCCCACGCGCGAAGGACTTGTCGTCCGTCCGGGCGACCCCCGCATAGCGTTCGACGCCGGAAAGGTGCGTCCCGAAATCCGCCGCTGCTTCTCCCGCGCATTGCAGCTGCGCGAAGTCTCGGCCGGGGGCGACGCGTCGGTCGAAATGGAGCTGGGGGCCACGGGCAACGTCAATTTCGACCTCGGCCGCTTCGGCATCGGCTTCACGGCCTCGCCGCGCCATGCCGACGGCGTGGTAGTCTCCGGCCCCGTCACGGCCAACATGGCCGAGGCGCTGGAAATCTGCTACGACGCCGTCGCGGAACCCAAAATCCTCGTCGCCTGCGGTTCGGAGGCCTGCTCGGGCGGACTTTTCGCCGACAGCCGCGCCGTCGACCGCACGTTCTTCGGCACCCACACCCCGGACCTCTGGCTGCCCGGCGCACCGACCCACCCGATGACCTACATCGACGGGATGATGAACCTGCTGGGCCGCAAAACCCGCCAATGACGATGCAACGGCTGACAACCATATTCGTCTCGTTCCTGAAAATCGGGATGTTCACCTTCGGAGGCGGTTACGCCATGCTGCCTCTGATCGAACGCGAGCTGATCACCAAACGCAAGTGGATCGAGCAGAAGGAGTTTTTGGACCTGCTGACCCTCGCGCAGTCGATCCCCGGCCCGATCGCCGTCAACACCGCGGTATTCGTAGGCTACAAGGTCCGCGGACTGCGCGGCGCGGCGGCGGCCCTGCTGGGCACGGTGACGCCGTCGTTCGTCATCATCCTTGCAATCGCCATCTTCTTCGCCGGCATCCGCCAGAACCCCGTCGTCGACGCGGCCTTCAAGGGCATGCGCCCGGCGGTCGTGGCGCTGATCATCGGCCCGGTGCTCACGCTCTCCCGCGGCATGCACTGGACGATGCTGGTCGTCATCGCCGCCTCGGCCCTGGCCATCTGGTGGCTCGACTGGTCGCCGATCTGGATACTCGCCGCGGCCGCCGCGCTGGGCATCGCCTGGGAGTTGACAATGGCAAAAAAGGTGAAAGGTGAAAGGTGAGTTTTGCGGTTGAGCGAGGGCAGAGACCGCCTGCGGGACATGCCGACTCCCAACTTTTAATTTTTAATTCTTAATTAGCGCAGCTATGATCCTCTGGCAACTCTTCATATCCTACCTCAAGATCGGATTCTTCGGATTCGGCGGCGGCTACGCCAACCTGTCGCTCATCCAAAACGAAGTGGTCGTGCAGCACCAGTGGATGACCGCCGCCGAATTCGCCGACATCGTCGCCGTGTCGCAGATCACGCCCGGACCCATCGCCATCAACTCGGCGACCTACGTGGGTTACAGCGTCGGCGTCCAGACCGGACACACCTGGTGCGGCATCCTGGGTTCGGCGATCGCCACTTTCGCCGTCTGCCTGCCGTCGCTGACGCTGATGATCCTCGTGGCGCGTTTTTTTATGAAACTCAAAGGGAACCGGCTGGTCGAAGGGGCCATGCGGGGCATGCGGCCCGTGGTGATCGGCATGATCGCCGCCGCGGCTCTGCTGCTGATTTTCCCCCACGGCGACAACCCCGACGACCGGAACTTCATCGACGCCTGGAGCTGGGCGCTCTTCGGCGGTGTTTTCGTGGGTTCGTGGCGCAAGGTCAACCCCATCCTGCTGATCGTCCTCTCGGCCGGGGCGGGAATCTTGATTTATTACGTATTCTAATCCGACACACCATGAAGAAATCCTTAAAAAACCGGTTTAAAAAGTGGAATATCGGCGACTATGTCCGCCAATTCTCGATCGTTACGGGCGGCGTGCTGCTGACGCTGTGGCTGACGGCCAAAATCGCCGACTCGGCAAAACAGAGGGAGGTGCGGCAGGCCATGCAGCTCGTTGCGCTCGAACTACGCGACAACCTGCAAGTTATACAGGATTACAAATGGATGTACAACGACGAGAAACGGGTCGCATACCGCCTGAAGGAGCATGATTTCTCGCTCGACGGTCTTCCCGCCGACACGGTAGCTTACTATACCCGGCGGATCACCGGCAGCATGGGAAAACCCTACCGCTTCCTAACCGACGCGCTGGAGATGTTCAAGACGACGGGCATCGCGTCCGACATCGCCGACAAACAGATCGTCATCGACCTTCTGCGCTGCTACAACGAACTCGGGGCATTCGACAACTCGATGAATATCTACTACGACCAGCGCATGAAAGCCATCCTGCCCGAACAGATGGGGGAAACCTTGTGGTCTGCGGATACGAATATCGACAAGGTATTCGGCAAAATGCTCGCCAGCAAAAAGGTGCGGAACTGGCTCGGTATGATTCCGAGGGCTTTCGACTCACGCTACTTCGAGACGAATGAAGAAAAGCTCGAAACAATGATTGCCGAGCTGGAAAAACGCTACCAGTAGATCAAGTGTCCGCGGATCGGTCAAAAGCACCGCGATCAGTCCTACCGGCGGTGTAAAGATCACGCTGACGAGGAGTGCTCAATCGCCGTAGTCATCCCGGTGGGCATACCCGACCGGTTCTTCCTCCGAAGTGGAAGAGCCTTCTTTAAGGAATATCCCGGAATCGAAGCGCCGGGCGGTCTGATGCAGGGGTATGGACATCTCCGTTCCGGGTTTCACAGAGCCAGCAGCATGGCCCCGCCCGTCAGCGCCAGCAGCAGGAACGCGGCGAAGAACAACAGCCCCAGAATGGCGACGACGGTTCCGACACAACCCCATCGCTGCCCTCCGCCGGGCAGCGGATCGGTCAGCAGGGCGACGATCAGCCCGACGAGCGGCGTGAAGATCAGGCTTATCAGAAACGCCCAGCCGAAGCCGATACGGCGGGGGGCGCCCGCGAATGCCCCCCCAAGTTGCAGACTGCCGATGATGCCCACCAGCACGGCGAGGAAACAGCCGCTCAAAATTCCGAATATCACTGCAAGAATACTCATATCACGTGTTTTAAGGTTGATAGAATCCGTCTAAACTCACGGGCGCAGAACCGAAAGGAAAAAGGAACGAAGCCTCCGGGAGCTCCTAAAACCGGCGGGCCTCCGCAGGGCGGAGCTGCGCCCTGCCAACTTGCCCCGGCAAGTTGAAACCGATTTCTTATGCCCTTTTCGGCCGCTGCAATTTCGCAGTCTGCAACTGCCGTTCTGCGCTCGTATTCATAGAACCGGCGTCTTACGCCTGCGCCGCGGAACGCGACACGGGATTCCGACTTGAGGACGGCTGCCAAAAACACAGCGCATCCCCCGCGCCCCCCCCGCAAACCCTACCGCGTAAACCGGTAATAGGTTCCCAACGGCAGCTGCTTGCCGGCCCGGTCGGTGAAACACAGCTCGCCCCACTGCTCCTCGCGCGGCGCGCCGAACGCCTGCCTCACAGCCGTGCGTGCCAGCGTCGACGAGAGGCCCATCGAGTAGAGGTTCAGCACCAGAAACGCCCCCCGGGGTTCGAGCAGCTGCGCGCAGCACTCCAGCATCTCGCCGATGTTGTCCTCCAGAATCCACCGCTCGCCGCCGGCCCCGCGCCCGTAAGCCGGGGGATCGAGGATGATCCCGCGGTAAAGGCTCCCGCGGCGCACTTCGCGCCGGACGAATTTCAGCGCATCCTCGACGATCCACCGCACGCCCTCCAGGCCGCTCAACTCCATGTTCTCGCGCGACCAGGTCACCACCTGCCTGACCGAATCGACGTGCGTCACCTCGGCCCCGGCGGCCCGCGCCGCGAGCGTCGCCCCGCCCGTATAGGCGAAGAGGTTCAGCACCTTGGGGGCGCCACCTCGCGCAACGCCCGAACCGACAGCCGCAACACGCTCGCCATCAGTAGGTCCGTCTCCGGCCAAAGCCCGGCAGTTGTCGTAGATGAAATTCCAGTTGGCGGCCTGCTCGGGGAAGATGCCCACATGCTTGAACGACGTAAGCCCCAGCCGCATGCGCAGCCGCATCCGCTTATAGGCATACTCCACCACCCAGCGGTCGGGCATTCCGGGCGCGAGACGCCATTCGCCCCGCTCGTCGCTGCGCGCATCGCGCCGAAACGAAGCGTCGGCCATGCGAGCGCCTCCAGATGGCCTGCGGCTCGGGACGGCGCGTCACATAACGCCCGAAGCGTTCCAGTTTCTCGAAATCCCCCGTGTCGAGGAGTTCATAATCCCCGAAATCGGGCGTCAGCTGTTCCTGCATACATTATTTTATAAATAGTTACACACCTTCCGGCTCCCGCTTTTCAAGCGGATCGACCAGCGACATTTCGCAGGCCTCGCAGTCAAACGCCAGCCGGTAACGGTAGGCGCCGTGTTCCAGAAACAGGTCGCCGCGCAGCCGCGGATGCTCCCGAAGGCATTCGCCGATCTCGCGGCGGATACAGTAGGCCGAACGCAAGACCACATGCCCGGCGGTCGTCGACGCGAGGTCCAGCCCCCGTTCGATCTGCCGCACCCCGTGGTCGCGGTAGAACGCCTCGGCCAGCCGGTTGGTGACGTTCTCCTCGGCCGCAAGCCGTTCCGACGGGTATTTCGCGGCGGAATTCTCGGGCAGAATGGGCTGTTCCCGCTGAAACTTACTGGAACGGCGGAGAGGGGGGTTCCCCGCCCGCCGTTCGCGGCGCGCTCCGGCAAGTGCCGCCAACGCTTCGCGGCGCAGTTCCGCAGCCAGCGACGCCGGCACGAACCACTCCGCGCCCCGCACTTCGGCTTCGCGGACCGCGAAGATCGTGTCGCCCGACTTCATCGCCTGCGCACGCAGTGCGGCGGCATTGGCGTCGGGATTCTTCGCCGGGTCGAGCCGCACGGCCCGCACGGCCGAGGCCGCAACGCCCTCGCAATCCGTATAAGTAAGTTTCAGCCCTTCGGCCGTCGCCTCCGCCGCGGCCTTCGCCGGAATCACCCGCCGCGTGCGGCTGCGCTCCACGGCCAGCGTGAAACGGCGGTCGAAATTGCGGCGGACCTCCGCCCCGGGCGTGATCCCCTCCATGCGATTGGGCGTGATGCGGCGACCCTCCACGGCGTTGACGTTGGTCCCGGTCACGCCGCGCGGCGTCAGGAAACAGATGCCGTCGCCCGGCGCAAGATCGTGCGCACCGTCGAGCGTGAACGTGCCGCCCGAAACGCCCGCCACGCGGCCCACCCGTTCGCCGACCGCCTTCGGGGTGTCGAACGACGCCACTCCGGCGCGCTTTCCGTCCAGAAAATAGTCGGACTCCCCGCGTGTAAAACTCTTCGACGGATCGGGCGTGAAATCCGGGACGCTCTCGCCGACGGACGACCGCACCAGCCCCGGCCGCAGGGCCAGCGCCTCGTCCACCGCCCGGCGGTAGTGGGCCACAACGTTCCGGATATAAGCGAGATCCTTGAGCCGACCTTCTATCTTGAATGAAGTGACGCCCGCATCCAGCAGATCGCCAATGCGTTGCGAAAGATTCATGTCGCGCACCGACAGCAGATGCTTCCCGGCAATCCAGGTCCGGCCCTTTCCGTCGGTGAGGTCCCACGTCAGGCGGCAGGGCTGGCTGCACGCCCCGCGATTGCCGCTGCGCGCGGACATCGACCGCGAGAGGAAACAGCGGCCGCTGTACCCCACACAGACCGCCCCGTGGACGAAGCATTCGACCTCGGCCGCGGTGGCGGCGCAGATGGCCCGGATCTCCTCCAGCGTGAGGTTGCGTTCGAGAATCACCCGCGCAAACCCCGCCTCGCCCAAGAACCGCGCCCCCTCGGGCGTGCGGTTCGAAACCTGCGTCGAGGCGTGCAGCTCCACCGGAAGGTCCATCCGCCGCAGAGCCATGTCCTGCACGATCAGCGCATCGACGCCCGCGTCGATCAGGCTGCGGGCCTGCCGTTCGGCGGCCTCCAGTTCGTCGTCCCACACGAGCGTGTTGAGCGTGGCATGGACCCGCACTCCGAAGCGGTGGGCATACTCCACGACCCGGGCGATCTCCTCCGCGGAGTTCCCCGCGGCCTGCCGCGCGCCGAACCGCGCGCCGCCGATATAGACCGCATCGGCGCCGTAGTCTACGGCGGCCGCGGCCGCAGCGTAATCTTTGGCAGGAGCTAACAGTTCGACGAGTTTCATTTTTTTCTTTTTGCAAAAGTAACAAAAAGCGGTCAATATCGGGACGTCGCGGACGGAAAATCGCGGGAACCGCCGCCGGGACGGACATTATCAATTATCATTCAACAGCTTACGCCCCAAATAGTCAATATATAACAAACATCCTTCTTTTTCACCGGACCGGAAATATCCCTGCGATGACAATATCCGACAAACAAAACAATTGCAGCCGCAAAACGGCTGTCATTCTTCAAAATCATTAAAACTCAACCTTATACACACGCATAACACCGAAAAACAAACAATCCGAAAAGACTTTTACGACAATATTTTCAGGATTTCCAGAAAGCATTCGGGCAAATTTTCGTATATTGTGCCGCAAATAAACAAGTCCAAAAATTTCACACGATGCAATTTTCAGCAAATACGGTTCTCCGGAAACGGGATACCGTACCCATTCATTTTTTATTCCTAATCCAATTTTTATGAGAAGATGCTTTACGCTATTGACGGTTCTCGTCCTCTGCACCTCAAGCGGCTGCGACGACAAGAACAAAGAGGAGGTCGCGGATGTGATCGTCCTCTCGCGAAGTAGTGTCGCGTTCGCCCAGAAAGGCGGAACGACCACCGTCGCGGTAGCCACGCCCTCCGACTGGAAGGTGAGCTGTCCGGACGATTGGGTGACGCTGGCCTCCGAAGAGGGCCTGCTGACCATCTCCGCGGCAAGCAATACGACCGACAATGTCCGCAACTCGAAAATCACCGTGGAAACGGCCGGCGACAAACAGGAAATCGCCGTTCACCAGGCATTCTCGTGGGAAACGGTCCTGCTGTCCACCACCGCTTCGGAGGAAATTTCGCTGGATTCCGAAGGTGAGAGCGTTCTCTTCACCGTGGTCTCCAACGGCCAGTGGAGCGTCACGAGCGACGCCGACTGGGTTTCGGTCGAAAGCGACCCGGTCAGCGGAACGGTACGCGTCGGCGCCCCGCGCAATCCCGACGCCCACCGCAATGCGACGCTCACCGTCCGGGCGACCAAAGGCTCCGCTACGGAATCCTGCAAAGTGACCGTTTCGCAAATCTCACGCGAGGAAAACCCCTACTACCAAATGCTGGGATATTACGGACTTCATGCGGAAAACTGGTATTACGGCCGTGAACCGATCGGCGTGAGCGGCACGGGTACGTTCTGCACCGTCGAAGAGAAAGAGTACCGCAAGAGTTTCTACATCAAGAACCTGTTCCTGACGGGCACGGTCGTGGAAGCCACCTACGACAAAAACACCCAAACCATGTCGATCGAACTGGGCAGGCTCTGCTACACCCGCGAGATCTCCCCGACGGTCTCCCGCTTCCACTACCTGTACTCGATCAACATGCAGGGCGGAGGTTTCCACAACGGCATGCTGACCGGCAGGCTGGGAGAGGGCTACAACGACGACGCGGACGAAACCCGCAAGGCGATCCTCCTGAACGGTTTCGAATCGCCGTACACCACGCTGGGCATCATCGGATACCAGGAGCAGCAGTGGCTGTCGTTCGGCGACCTCTACTACGCCACCGGCACGATATATCTCGTGGACTGGGACATTCCGGCCGACACCGGCACGGCCCCGACCTCCGTCACCCGGGCCGCCGACGGCATCGCACCCTCGGGCAGCACCTTTCCCGTATCGAAACATTAAACCGCAGCACACATGAAAAAATTATATGCACTGACAGCTTTACTGCTCGGCATGATGGGGTGCTCCGAAGAGACGATCACCTACACCAACCCCGTCCCGGGCGACGAACCGTCCGGCATTGCGGCCGAACTGGGCATCTCGTCGAAAAACACATGGTTCGCCGCTGAAGACGAACGCAACGCCTCGATCGGCTTCAAGAGCCTGGGCGGAGAGGTCGTCGTGGACATCCAGACCAACACGACGTGGAAATACGACGCCGTCAACGCCGGCTGGCTGACCATCGAGAAAGACGACGTCGCCGACCAGCTCGTCCTGAACTGCGAGGGCAACAAGGTCGAGGAGCAGCAGCAGGCTACGATCACCATTACCGCCGGCGACAAGACCGCGACCATCTCCGCCACGCAGAACGCGTACGGCACGCTCGAAATCGCCGCATCGAAAAACAACTTCCAGATTCCCGCCGTCGGCGAACTGACCGCCGAATTCGAAGTGCAGTCGACCGACGAAGACTGGATCTTCGAAACCAAAGACTGCCCGTGGCTGCTTCTCGAACAGCAGGGCGACAAAGTCACGATGACGCTCGACCCCAACGAGGAGATCGAGGACCGCGAAACGACCTTCGTGCTGATTGCCGGCGAGGGGGGGGGTAATCCCGTCTCTGAAACGATCCGCGTCACGCAGGACCGCGCCGTCTACGTCAACGTTTCGCTAAAAACCATTCCCCTCTCGCCCACTCCCACCGAATCCGACAAAAAAGAGTTGGGAATCAGATCCAACTACGACTGGGAGTACACGCTTTCCGAAAATTCCGACTGGCTCTCCGCCACGAAAACCGAGCAGGGACTTACAATCACCGCAGAGACCAATTCGAGCGGATCGTCCCGCACCGCAACCATCACCGTATCGGCCGGCGACGGCAAACAGAACCAGACCGAACAGGTCGTCACCGTCTCCCAGACCGGTCTGGACCTCGACGCCTTCATCCTCGGAATCGACATCACCTCGTCGAGCCTGAAGACCTATCTGCCGTTCGACAAGGCCATCGACGCCACCATCGACTGGGGCGACGGCAGCATCGAGGAGAACGTCACCTCCGCCTACCCCTCGCACACCTACACCGACCCGGGCTACTACATCGTCTCGGTCAAGGGCAGCGTGACGTCGCTCAACTCCTACGACATCCCCGACTACGGACTGGGCGAACAGTTCAGGGAGGTTTACAACTGGGGCCGCACGGGGCTGACCTCGATGGCGCGCGCATTCCAGAACTGCCGCGAGCTGAAACGGATTCCCTCCGACAACACCGAAGCCTTCGCCAAGGTCACCACCTTCCACTATGCATTTGCCGACTGCCGCGTCCTCGAAGCCGTTCCCGACGGGCTGTTCGACCATGCAACCGAGGCGGAAACCTTCGCCTACTGCTTCCAGAACTGCAACATGGTCACCGAAGTGCCCGCCGACCTGCTTTACAACTGCACGAAGATCACCTCGGTAGGTTCGCTCTTCTCCGGCACGGCGATCACCCAGATCGACGAGGATTTCTTCTCTCGCAACACGGAGCTGACCGACTGTTCGATCATCTTCTCGAACGGCAAACTGAAGACGGTTCCCGAAAAACTCTTCGCCAACAACAAGAAGGTGACGACCTTCAACTCGCTGTTCGCCAACACCGAGTCGTTCGAATCCGTCCCGGCCGGCCTGTTCGCCAACAACCCCGAGGTCGACTCGTTCCGCATGCTCTTCTCGGGAACAAGCCTGAAATCCGTCCCGGCCGGCTTGTTCGCCAACAACCACAAGGTCACCAATTTCCAGAGCGCATTCAGCAAAACGGCCATCCAGAGCGTTCCCGCCGACCTGTTCGCAGGCTGCGACAAGGTGACGACCTTTATGAGCTGTTTCACCGGATGCAGCGAACTGCAAAGCGTCCCGGCCGAGCTGTTCAAAAGCAGCGGAGCCTTCACGACCGTGACGAAGACCGCCTTCAACAACATCTTCAAGGACTGCACCTCGCTGACCGAAGTGCCCGCAGGGCTGTTCGACGGCTTTACCCTGGTCACCGCCTTCAACGACGCCTTCAACGGCTGCGCGTCGCTCACGACGCTCCCCGCAGGGCTGTTCGCCACCAATACGGCGGTCACCTCGTTCACCAATGTCTTCAAAGGCTGCACCTCGCTCAAAAGCATCCCCGAAGGCGTCCTCGGCGGACTTTCCAAAGTCACCTCGTTCTCGGGCCTGTTCGCAGGCTGTACGGGGCTTGAAGAGATCGGCGCCAACATCATCTCCGGCTGCGCCGCCTGCAAGAATATCTCCTCGATGTTCAAGGACTGCGACAACCTGAAAACCGTTTCCGCGGAGGCTTTCGCCGGCGCACCCGCGATCACCAGCATCGGCAGCCTGTTCGAAAACTGCACGCTGCTCGAAAGCGTTCCGGAGGATATTTTCGCCGGGATGCCGAATCTGGCGACCGCCACCAGCGTATTCGCGGCGTCGGGACTGAAAACGGCTCCCGCCGGGCTGTTCAGCCGCCATCCCTCC
>OCAT01001359.1_pt1 | contig 15879 bp, 9 predicted proteins | sample 1538311 | NCBI WGS metagenome assembly OCAT01 (sample SAMEA2580287, study PRJEB22360) | human gut metagenome | biome: human gut; feature: human-associated habitat; material: faeces | place: Denmark | collected 2008/2010
TTGCTTATGGACGCTTCCCGCGTGGGGCTTGTCGTTCCTTTTGCCGTTCCTTTAAGGAATCGTGTAAGGAAGTGCGTAAGGAAGCGCGGTCATTCGGCGTCCGCGGCGGACGCGTCCGCCTGCTTGCGGCCGACCTGCGTGAGCTGGTACGCGGCGAACAGCACCGCCAGCCAGATGACGCCGGCGATCACGGCGATGCGGTAGCTTGCGGAGAAGCACATGAGCACTACGACCAGCAGCATGAACGCGATCACCACATACGGCGTCACATTGGCGAACGGCAGCTTGAACGCGATCTTGTCGAGCGCTTCCTTGCCCTTCAGCCCCTTAAGTTCGGCCGGGCCATCGCCAGCCGCAACCATGCGACGGAACTTAATCTCCGTAATCATAATCATGATCCAGTTGATCGCAGCCGCGATCGTGGCGATCGACATCAGATAATTGAACGCGAATTCCGGCCATACGAACACGACGACAACGGCAATCGCAATAATTATCGCGGAAGTGATAACACCCCCGACCGGCACGCCTTTCTTGCTGAGCTTACCCAGGTAAGCCGGCGCGTTGCCCTGCTTTGCCAGCGAATACAGCATGCGGGAGTTGGCGTACAGGCCGGAATTGTAGACGCTCATCACGGCGGTCAGGCACACGAAATTGAGGATGCCGGCGGCCGCGTGCACGCCGACGGAATCGAAGATCTGCACGAACGGGCTGGAATCGCCGTCGATTTTGCTCCACGGAATCACCGCCATAATCACGCCGAGCGCGCAGATGTAGAAGACGAGAATACGCCAGATGATGCCGTTCGTGGCCTTCGGAATGGTGGTGCGCGGATTCTCGGTTTCGCCGGCGGTGATGCCGATGAGTTCGGTGCCGCCGAAGCTGAACATCACCACGACGAGCGCCATCAGCAGGCCGGTCCACGTGCCGTCGGCGTTGCGGGTCATCAGGCCGTGCGGCAGGAATCCGCCGTCCACGGTGAACCAGTTGGCGAAGCTCGCGCGAATGCCCGAAGCGGTCGGCACATTGGCGATGATCACATACAGGCCGCCCAGAATCATGGCGATCACGGCCACGATCTTGATGATGGCGAACCAGAATTCGAATTCGCCGAACTTGTTCACGCCCATGAGATTCAGCGCCGCGATGGCCACGAGGAACACCGCCGCCGACACCCACTTCGGAATGTTCGGGAACCAGTAGTTCACGAACGAGCCGACCACGGCAAGCTCCACCATGGCCACCAGCACGTAGTTGAACCAGTAGTTCCAGCCGGAAATGAAGCCCGCTCGCCGTGACCAGTAGCGCGTCGCGTAGTAGCTGAACGCGCCAGCCTTCGGATCCTCGACCGCCATTTCGCTCAGAGCGCGCACGATCATGAAGATCACGAGACCGCCGACGAGGTAGGCGAGCAGAATGGACGGGCCGGCCAGCTGGATGGATTCGCTGGAGCCGTAGAACAGGCCGGTGCCGATGGCGCCACCCAGCGCGATGAGCTGGATATGGCGGTTTTTCAACGATTTACGGAGCGTCGGCGGAACCGGCACGTCGTCGGTTCCACGCGGCTTCTTTGCGGCGGTGACGTCGCTCATGGAGATTTCCTCTTCTCTGTTTCCTTGCGATTGCGCGTTGCGCTCGCTGCTTGCGTTGCGTGCTGTTGCACGCTTGCATGTGCTTGTTTTGCTTGCTTTTTTGCGATTCGCCCTTTGTGAGGGAACGTTTCCGATTGTAGCGGGAAGCGGCGGGCAAAGTGTTGGTTTGTTCGTTCCGGAATGTCTGGTTTGCTTAACGGGTTGTTTGGTTTAGAAGTTCGATTCGCGCGATTGCTGTGCGATTCGAACGCGCGATTTGGACACGTGTTGCGGATGTGCGGTTTGGCGCGTCTTTCCAAGCTTCATGGTGTTCAATGGAATGAGGGGCTACGAACGGAGGTCGACATGGCATTCGTCAAGGACATGCTGCGAATGTGGGCGCATTCGTGGAAAAGATTCATTTCCATCGCCATGATCACGTTGCTCGGTGTGGCCGTGCTCACCGGCATTTACGCGGGCTGCCGTGACGCGTTCCGCAGCACCGATCGCTTTTTCGACGCGCAGGGCCTGCACGACGTCCAGGTGCTGTCCACCGCGGGCCTGTCGAACGGCGATATCGCCGCGTTGCGCAAGGTGAACGGTGTTGCGAAAGTGCAGGCGGAACGGTCGCAGGAAGTGACGTTCGATTTGGACGGCCGCAAGTCGGCGACCATGCAGGAAATCGGCACGGACGGCATTGACCAGCCATACTTGCAGGAAGGGCGCATGCCGAAGAAAGCCGGCGAAATCGCGGTAACCAGGAAATTTATTCGCGATTCGGGCAAGCGTATCGGCAGGCCGCTTATCGGCACCCGCCTCACCGTAACCCCCGAATCGGCTTCCTCCGATACTTCCGATACGAACGATACGAACGGTGCGGACGGCACGAATGAAACGAACGGCACGGACGAAACGAACGGCACGGACGAGGCGCCGAGCTTCCCGACCAAGCTCACCATCGTGGGCGTGGTGCTCGATCCGCAGAACCTGAGCAACCCGGACGGCTACTCCGCCATGACCTCGTTCCGTTCCACCGCCACCACCGACTACACGTTCTTCGCGCCGTCCGATGGCGTGACCGGCACCCTCTACACGTCCGCCACGCTGCTCGTCAAGGGTGCGGCCGCCGAAAGCACGTTCGACGAATCGTACGAAAACACTGTCAAGCAGGTGACCGACCGCATCGACGGCACCGTGAAAACCGACCGCCAGAAGGCCCGTCGGCAGGAACTGCTCGACGCGGGCAACAAGAAGATCGCCGACGCGCGTGCGGAAGTCGACAAGAAGTTCGCGGACGCGCAGTCGCAAATCGACGCGAATCGGCAGCAATTCAACCAGCAGGTCGACCAGATTGTCAGCATGCAGGCGGGCGCGGCAGCTGCGGGAGCTGCGGCAAACGGCGCGAACGCAGGTGCGGCGGCGGCCGCAGGTGCAACTACCCCCCAACTTGACGAAACCACGCGTGAAACAATGCGTGAAACCATCATCGCCGCTAGTCCCGAACTGACGCAAGCCAAGCAGCAGCTCGACCAGGCGCAATCGCAATTGAACGAGCAGAAGGCAAGTACCGAACAAACGCTGAAAACCAAGGAAAACGAGCTGAAAACCAGCATTCCGCAAGTGCGCTGGTATGTGCAGGACCGGCAGTCGCTCGGCGGGGTCAGCGCGCTCAAATCCGACCTCGACTCCATCCAGTCGCTCGGCAACGCGTTCCCGATTGTGTTCCTGCTGGTGGCCGTGATGATGAGCCTGACCGCCATGGCGCGCATGGTCGAAGAGGACCGCTCGCTCATCGGCACGTACGTGGGGCTCGGCTACGGGCGGCTGGCGGTCGCGTCGCGCTACCTGCTGTTCGCGCTGCTCGCCTGCCTCATCGGCGGCGGCCTCGGCCTGATCGCCGGCTTCCTTGGCATTCCTGCGTTCCTGCTGGTCGTATTGCAAGGCATGTATGTGATGCCCGGTCTGCGGCTGGAATACGACTGGCTGTACGGCTCGCTCGGCATCGCGCTGTTCGTGGTCGGCGTGCTCGCCGCCACCATCTACGCGTGCGTGCAGGAAATGAGGCAGACGCCCGCCTCGCTGCTGCGTCCGAAAGCGCCGCGCGCCGGCTCGCGCATTCTGCTGGAACGGATTCGGCCGGTCTGGAATCGCATCGGCTTCCTCAGCAAAGTGACCGCGCGCAACATTTTCCGCTTCAAGTCGCGCCTCATCATGACGGTCGGCGGCGTGCCTTGCCGCGCTGATCGTCTGCGGCCTGGCCATCAACGACACCGTCGCCGACCTCGGCATCAAGCAATACCGCGACATCTACCAGTACGACCTGATGGTGGTTTCCGACGATTCGGACGCGTCGGCGATGCGCACGAAAGTCGCGTCAGACGGGCGCGTCACGTCATCGCTTGACGTGCGCATAGAGTCGGGCGATTTGACGGTTGCGGGCAGTGGCGACGGTGACAGCGGCAAGGCCGGCAGCAGCGGCAGCGAAAGCATCCAGCTGGTCGCGGTGCCGGAAAAGCATCTGTCCGATTTGGGCGAAATGGTCACGTTGCAGCCGGTCTCGTCCGGCATACTGGGCACGTCCGGCGTCGGCAAAACCGGTTCGCTGAAACTCGATGACGATGGCGTGATCGTCGCGCAGTCGGCGGCAAGCGCGCTGGGCGTCAAGGCCGGTTCCAAGGTGCGACTGACCAACGGTGACGGCGTGCAGGCGACGGCGAAGGTGAGCGCGGTGAATCGCAACCTCATCGGCTCGGATGTGTATGTAAGCGAAACCTACTACGCCAAGCTTTTCGACTCGAAAGACGCGAAGAACACCAAGAATTCCAAGAGTTCCGAGGATTCCGAGGCTCTGACGTGGAACGCCATGCTCGCCAAGCTTTCCGGCTCCGACACTTCGCAAACCGACTATGCGGAATCGCTCGAAGAGGACAGTTCGGTGATGAAGGCCGTAAGCTGCGCGCACATGGCCGACAGCTTCAAATTCGACCTCATGGGCGCGGTGGTGGCGCTGATTGTGGCGCTTGCCGGAGGTTTGGCGCTTGTGGTGCTGTTCACGCTCGCCAATACGAATGTGTCGGAACGCGTGCGCGAGATGGCCACGCTCAAGGTGCTTGGCTTCTTCGACCGCGAAGTGCACCATTACGTGAACCGCGAGATGATGATCCTCACCGTCATGGGTGTGATACTGGGCCTGCCGCTCGGCCGGCTCGTCGGCGGCATGCTGACGATGGCGCTCAACATGCCCTCGTTGTATTTCGAGGTGGAGGTCAAGCCGCTGAGCTACGTGATCGCGGCCGTGGCGACCATGGCCTTCGCGCTGCTCGTGCAGCTGTTCGTCAACCCCGTCCTCGACCGCATCGACCCCATCAGCTCCCTCAAGTCCGTGGAGTAGCGCCCCTCCGAAGCCCTCTCAGTTCTTCGGGTAGCGGTAGTTGTGGGGGAGTTGGGTGGTGAGCTGCGGGTCCAGGCCGAGTTCCTTGAGTTGGCGGTCGATTTCGAGGCGCGCACGTTCCACAAGTTCGGCGCGACGGCTGTCCAAACCGTTCAGCCCCTCCTGCTTTTCCAGCGATTCCAACGTCTCCGCCATACGCTTGAGCCGGTCCTGATGGTGCAGCAGCGCGCGTACCTGCGCATGTTCGCGTACGATCGTCTGCCAATCGGATGGCGTGTGCGCAATCTCCCGAACCGCGGTGACCGGATGTACGTCGGCCACCTGATATGTGATCGAGCCGAGCAGCGGCATCAGGAACACTGTAATCGCGCCGGCTGCGACCAGTGTTGACGCGGTGTCGCTTTGCATGGTGCCGACCTTCACCGCCAGCGACGTGACGGCGACGATGATCGGCAGCGCGGTCGTGCAATACAGCGCTACGGTGACGCGGTGATGCGATGACAGCGGATTCTTGCGTTTGTCGAGCGATAGCGCAACATATACGGGCACCGCGCGAATCAGCATGAGCATTACGATGAACGCGACGAGCAGCGCGGGCCGGCCTGCCACGGCGCGCACGTTGATCGCGGCGCCTGACACCACAAAAAATACAGGAATGAGGAAGCCGTAGCCGACACCCTCCAACTTCATTTCCAGCGACTTGCTGCCGTCGGGGATGATGTAACGCAGGATGAAGCCTGCGGCGAACGCGCCGAGCACCGCGTCAAGTTCGAACAGCGCGGAAATGGTGACAAGGAAGATGAGCAGGAATGTGGTCAGTCGCATGAGCGTTTGCGATGACGTGTTCGCATTTTCCGTAAGGAAACGGTACAGGCGATGGCCGGTTTTCAGTGCTTTCGTGGGTAGCATCGCGCACAATAGGCAGATGGCAAGGAATGCGCCGAGCACGAGCATGGTCTGCCAGCCGGTTCGGGTGGATAGCAGGATGGCCATGGCAAGGATTGGGCCAAGTTCGCCCCACGTTCCGTACGAGATGATGGCGTCGCCGATGGGGGTGCCTTCGAGGTTGCGTTCCTTGAGAATCGGCATGAGCGTGCCGAGCGCGGTGGTGGTAAGTGCGATTACCGTGGCGATGCCGTTGATGCCCTGCTTGGCGAAGAATGGAAGAAGGGTCACGACGAGTCCGGCGAGCCCCAAGGTGATGATCCATGTGACAAGTCCAACTTTGCCTTGATGCCCGGCGAGTCGTTTCGGGTCGATTTCATAGCCGGCGAGCAGGAATAGGAACGCCATGCCGAGTTCGCTCAAGAGTTTCACGGCGTCGTTCACTTCGATTATGCCCAGTCCGTACGGGCCGAGCGTGGCTCCGGCGGCGAGCAGCAGTACGGTCTGTGGAATGAACTTGCCTGGGATCAGCTGCGCCACGATTGGGCTGACGGCCGCCACCGCCATGATGATGGTTAATGAAACGAGCTCTTGCGTCATGTTTCCAGCCTAGTGAGTCTGCGTGACGGGGTGGCGGCGTTTGGGGTCGCAGAGGATGAGAATGTGAAGAGAAGGAAAAAATTTTCCGGGGGGGGGGGAAAGGCAATAAAACAAACGTCTGTAATACTGGAATTGATGGGTTTTATGCGATGATTTTTTATAATGAATGGAGGGTTCGATGTCATTAATGAGGGAATTTACGAGGGGTAGCGAGGGGAAAATGACGATATAGTGCGACCTAAGTAGTTCGAAAGGGCGCATGATGATCGATGGCAAATTTACCGCAAAGGAGCGCGCGTATCTGGCCAGCCTGCCAGCGGTCAAAAGCGTGAGTGCATCGCATATCCGATATTCGGACCGTTTCCGAGTGGAAGTGATGTGCCGTTATAACGCCGGCGAATCACCGTCAGCCATTTTCCGTGAAGCGGGGCTTGATCCGAAACTGATCGGCTACAAACGTGTGGAGCGGTGCATTGCGCGCTGGAAGCAGCAGGAGGAGCGGAACAAGCGCAGGAACGAACATACGAACCATTACATGCAGGATTGTGATGACGAGCTGGAAGCCATCGAACTGCGCGGAGACGATGTGGATCAGTCCGTGGTGGATCTTTATGGCGCTGGCGCGGCAGGGACGTCGGGAAGCGACGTCGCGACGAGAAACGTTGGCGCGTCGGGAAGCAACGTCGTGCAATCGCAAGGCTCGGACAAGTTGCAGGAATCGCGCGCATCGCAGGATATGCTGTCGAAACTTGCACAGGCACAGCTGACCATCAACAAATGCGACATGCTGATAGCCAAGCAGGCGTTGCGTATCGACGAGCTGGAACGCGTGCTGCGGAAGTTCATCCAGTGATGCGTGCGAAACGTATGAAAAACATGGAACGTACGGAAGGCGCAGAACCGTCTTTCAACGAGATAATCGACGTTTCCGACGATATGCGCAGACGGCGTGGCCGCCGCAGGAAAACCGTCGCCATGCGTGTCTCCGCTGCGCTGTTAATCGTCATTTCCATTTGCATCGGCGGTTTTCCGGCGATGCTGCAATACCGGTCGGCACACGAACTGTCGAACACGTCGGACCGGTCCGCGCGTACGGTTGCGGGCTGGCCGTATCCGCAAGCGGACGACGCAATCGCAGCGGCCAAGGAATACAACGAACGGCTTGCCACATCGGGGCAGCCGATCCTCGGCGAAGCGAAAGACCCGTTCTCCCAGGTGCAGGGCAGTTCGCGGTCCAGCGAATCCGGTTCCAACGAATCAGACAGCGCCAGCGCCAAAGATACGGAATATCAAAGCCTGCTGGATTCCGGCAGCGGGGTGATGGGCACCATCCGTATTCCGAAAATCTCCGTGAAACTGCCGATCTACCATGGCACGTCGCAGTCGGCACTCGCGTCCGGTGCGGGGCATTTGTATGGCAGTAGTCTGCCGGTGGGCGGCAAGAACACGCATGCCGTAATCACCGGGCATCGCGGGCTTGTGGACGCGATGATGTTCACCCGATTGGATGAGATGCGCGTCGGCGACTACTTCTACATCGAAGTGATGGGCCGCACGCTCGGCTACAAGGTGGATCGCATTTCGGTAATCGAACCGAATGACACTTCTACGTTGAAGATCGTGCCCGGCGAGGACCGGGTGACGTTGATGACCTGCACGCCATACGGTGTGAACACTCACCGATTACTGGTTTCAGCGGTGCGTGCGCCGATTCCTGGAGTGGTTCCCGAGGAACGGAATGCGGCGAAGGACGCGCGGACGATTGCGATTGCGGCCGCGGTGGCCACATTGCTGCTTGGTTTGTTGCTGGTTTGGCTGTGCAGGCGGCCGTGGCATATTCGCAGACATGCGGCTTGGTGGCCGAAGCGCGGCTGACGTGGCTACTGCATGAAGGCGTGTCTGACATGCAATTTGAATATAAAAACGTGGTTGGCGCACAAAAAATGCGTGATTTCCATTATTGACTAATGGTTACGAAAGTATGAAGAAGCGTCATTTTGGTGATTATCCCATCGTTTCTTTGCGGTGACGTCGGGTGCTTTTCGCGGGTGACTTGTGTTGCAATTCAGCAATTTCCATCGATTGTGCGATACCCGACTTTCCCGCACTTAGGGTGTACGCATGGCGGTCCCTTTTCCTCTAGCTTTCAGAGTTGAAGCACTGTCAGGATTATTCGGGCACGTAGAAGATGTCGCAAATCCTGGCATGAAGAGAGGTTGCGCGTCGTGAGACGTGTGATTGCACGGGATTAAGGGGATGCTCATGAGGCATGCACATGAATATAAGGCGAAGCCCAGGGGAGGACTTGCCAAACGTATAGTGGCTGTGCTCGCATCGGTCGCCATGTTGAGTGGCATGGGCTACGCCACCTCCGCCGCTCTTGCGGAAGATACGCCGGCCACTGTGGAAACCACCACGGATCAAAGCGTGACTACTACTAACGAGTCGACTGATGGCAAGAATGCTGCGGACGGCACGGATGCGGACAATGCAGGCGATACTGCCACCGGTACCGCAGACACTGAATCCGATACCAACACTGGTGCGGATGCCGACATGAACACGGCGAATGCGGCAAATGTCGGAGATGCTACATCTTCGGATGCGAACTCGCAGACTGATACCACCGCACAGTCCAATCCGCAACCTGTCAACGCCGCGCAAAATAGTCCTTCTGCAGTGGCGGATGTTACTGATTCCAACTGTATTTATGCTGGAACGAATGCTTTGCAGCGCGTGTGCTGGCTTGATATGTCCAAGTTCAACTCAAAGACCGCCAAAACAAACGCCGGACAAAAAATGACCGTGAATCTCGGCGGCGGCCTGACCATGTCATTTATCGCGCATTATTCCGGCAATCGTACGGTCGCCGCCAGTGGAGTGCCAACGTGGGATAATCATGCAGCACACCCAGGTGAAGCTGGACATCACGCAATCTTCGGTGTTGAGGGATATTCTGATTTCCCGACCGGAAGCAAGCCCGCGCTGTATCAAAACGATGGATATCAGAACGATTCGAAGATACAGCTTTCAGATATCACCATTAACGGTCAGGACGTAGCTAATCTGCAGTATTCGTTCGTTATGGCGAATGCGGAAAGTACTAACAAAAACGAGCAGATGGTGTACACCTCCGATTCCGCGATTACGCAACTGGGATTTTATCCAACAGACGATAGCAATTACGGTTTCTGTGAGCCGCAATCTTCGAATGACAAGAAAACTATAACTTGCACGGGTAAGGATGGGGACGGCGTGCCTCAAGGCATTCGTCTGTATACAACGTCCGCTCCAACTCAGGTTTCTATTGAGATGAAGAACAGTGGTCCTGGCTCTAGGCAGGGTGCGGCGTTCGGCGTTATTTTCTCGCAGGCTGTTGCGAAGATCACTGTAAACGGTTTGGCCAGTGGTGATACGAGCACAACATTTAGGGCTGGTGTTTCGAATAATGAAGTCGGAAGTTTTGAATCGGATTCGATCTCGTCGAATACGGCAGAGAGCAGTACTTTACCGATCCTCGCTAGCGCAGGTGTATCGAAAACAGTTCGCTTCTACTTGGAAGGTAATCCAAGTGACTGGTCTAAGTATGACGTGACATTCGAAGGTACTGACAATGGCAAGGCTGTTTCCAGCTCTGCGATTCAGATAGATGAAAATGGACGTCATTACGTTGACATGACTGTTGCGGCTGATCATACGGTGCAGGGCCACTTCACGGTGACTGCCCATCCGGATCCTTTGGGAGCGCCGGAACATCATAAGACCATCACCAAGAAGAATGGTGCCAACGATACGTACACGTTGAACCTCAACGTGACGGGCAAGCGGTCCAGCACTTCGCAAACCGTCTCCCAGCCAGTCGACATCGCACTAGTGCTCGATAACAGCGGCTCGATGGCCTACTGCATGAATGGTCATCAGCCCTCCTTCTTCGACCCGTGCGGAGGCGATAATGTTGTTCGCTCTGCAGCGCTGAAGGCGGCAGTGACCACTTTCTTAAATGGCGTTGATACGCAGAATAAGACAATCGCAAACGATGGTAACAAAGTACAGGTTTCGTTGGTGAGCTTTGCTGGCTCTGCATCTACGCTAAGCAAACTTACATCTGACGTACCGACACTGAAAGCTGCGGTCAAAAACTTAGAGCCCCAGGGTACCACTAATACTGCGGCTGGTTTCAGCAAAGCTAAGTCCACCTTGGATAAGGACACGCGAACTAATGCAATCAAGTATGTAGTGTTCTTTACCGATGGTGTGCCGACTACGGGTAGTGCATTCGACAATAATGTTGCGAACAATACATTGGAGACCGCTAAGCAACTGAAAGGTGCGAATGTTGGTGTGTACAGCGTAGGCATCTTCTCTGGTGCTAAAACGAGCGTAACTTCGTGCAATCGGCAGTCAGATAAGACACGCAAAGCCAATGTGTTTATGAATGCGGTGTCCAGCAATTATCCGAATTATGGAAGTATTGCTTGGGATAATTCGTATGGTGTAACGCTTAGTGGCGGCTCGGACAAGGGCTACTACAAGACCGCCAGTACGGCTTCTGAACTGTCGAAGGTTTTCGAAGACATTCAGCAAACTATTACGACCACCAACGGATATACCGGCGTGACCATTCAGGATACGCTGTCGGAATATGCTGAATTTGCTGATGCCAAGCCTGCAGAAACCGCAAAAGTGGTTACCAATGATGGCGCTAACGTAACTGCGGGATGGAATATCAATGTGAGTGGTAAGACGATTACCGCATCGCCGAAGAGCACGGAGCCACTTCCTAATGGTGTGACTTACACGCTGCAGTTCGATATCAAGCCTACGCAGAAGGCGTATGACGATTATGCGGCGAGCAAGAACGATGGAAAAGATGGCTACAACGGTGTGATTGGTGGCGCAGATTCCGACGCTGCCGGTAATGCCACGTCTGCAGGTAAGCCTGGTTTCTACACCAACGGCAGCGCATGCTTGGCCTACTCGGGTGACGGCGAAACGCACGACTGCAGTGATACGCCTTATACGGAACACCCTGTCGATCAGGTCAAGACCGGTGCCATCACAGTGCAGAAGAAGTGGGTTGATGCTGATGGCAAGGCGAGCTCAGAAGGCAATCCTGAATCGGTGACATTTACACTGCAGATCGACGGAAAAGATTCGAAACGCGAAGCTGTGGCAACGGCTGGCACGGAGTGGAAGGCATCCTTCGAAAACCTAGCTCCCGGTCATCACACTTATAAGGTGATTGAAAAGGCTGTTGAAGGCTACGAAACTTCTTACGAGAGCCAAGACGTGGCAATCACTGCCGACGAGCTATGGAAAGCCAAGCCCGATGCGAATACGGCTGACAATGTGAAGAAGTGGACGGTCACTGTCACCAACACTCACAAGAAGTCGACTCTGGCTGAGGGTTCGATCAAGGTGTCCAAGAGCATCAGCGGTCGTAAATGGAAGAAAGGTGACTCCTTCAACTTCACCATTATCGGCACGGATCCAACTCCGAACGCTCCATTGCCTGATGATCCAGCTTCCGTCGCGATCGGCACGAATACCGCAAATCACGAGGCGAGCTTCAACAAGATCGAATACAAGACCGCTGGCACCTACACCTACACGGTGAAGGAAACCAAGCCCACCAACGCCATTGTCGGCCTGCACTATTCCCAGGCGGAATACACGGTAACCGTGACGGTTCCTGCCGATATGGGCACGCCAACAGTGAGCATCAAGCAAGTCAAGGACGACAACGGCAAGCCTGTTGATAATCAGTCTGCGAATGTCGCCAAATTCACCAATACGTATGTGGCGGTGTCGGCGTTGCCGTTGACGGGCGGAACGACGGATCGTCAGTGGCTGTTCGTTGGCGGTGTGATCGGCGGACTCGCGATGCTGCTTATCGGCGCTGCCGAAATTTGGAATAACAAGAAGCGACTCGTCTGAGTTGCTGTGTGAGGCCGGAATGCCTACCAACTTGAGGGCATTCCGGCCGGCAAATCAAAATTTGCGGATCGCGGGAGCAAGTTGGGTTCCCGCCTCCCGCGATTGCAAAAACAAGTAATCAAACAATAAGGAAGAGAGGATTCTCATGAAGATGAGGAAACTTTTCGCAGGCATCGCCGCCGCTGCGACGCTGCTGGGTGGCATGGCCCTGGGCGCAACCAGCGCACAGGCCGATGACGCTATGGTAACGGACAACGCAACGTTCACGTTCACCGCGGAAACCGAAGAGCAGTTGACCCACGCTAATCTGGCCGCATACAAGATTGGCGATTACGTCCAGTACGGTTCTGACCAGAGCGTTGCCTACGGTGTGGTGACGAACTCCGCCAATAAGGCTGCCGTTGACTCCGCGTTGAAAGCTGTCGGTGTGGATACTGCGGATCCTAAGGTGGACCATCTGGCCGCAGCCCTGAATGCCGGCACTCTGGATATTTCTGCGACTCGTCCATGGGACAAGACTGCGAATGGTAATGCAAGCACTACCCGTGCATTTGCTAATGCTTTGGAGAGCGAAGGCAAGCTGGCTTCCAGTCAGAAGGTGACGCTGGGTGCTGCGACTACCGTACAGGGAGGGTATTCTGCCTCTGTGAACCTGCCTGCTGGTATCTATGTGTTCATTGATTCCGCGGCTGCCACTGAGTCTGTGACCAAGGCCATCCCGATGATTGTTGCTTCCGGCACGGTCAACACCGGAAAGAAGGCCTTGACTGATCCGATTCAGGGCGCCAACACCGTGAACATGAAGAACACCAACAACCCCGGAAAGACTAAGACGGTCGAGGAGCCTTTCGCCGCCATCGGCGACACCCTGACCTACACCCTTACCGGTACTATCGCGAACCCGGCTCCGACCGAGTTCAAGTTCACCGATAAGCCGGGCAAGGGTCTGACCATCAAGGCTGGTACTTTCAATTTCTATGTGGATGGTGCGCAGATTTCTGCTGAAACTGCTGCATCTGACTTCACTGTTCCGACTGCGGATGTGATCGGTGGCGACGACGCATCTTTCGATGTCACGGTGAATAATCCGTCCAAGTATGCAGGCAAGACCATCAAGGTCACCTTCCATGCGGTGATTAATGATGATGCCGATGCTGAGGATGGCGTTGTCAACAAGCTTGACAACTACGGCACTAACGTTGAAGCCTCTACCAAGTTCACTGGTTTCAATTTCACCAAGGTGGATCCTGATGGCAAAGGCATTGAAGGCGTCACCTTCCAGGTGAAGGATAAGGATGGCGTTCCGCTGTATTTCGTGAAGCAGGGGGACGGTTCCTACAAGAAGGCTGCTTCTGCTAACACTCAGGGCGCAACTACTGATGTCACGACTGGTACTAACGGCCAGTTGTCCTTCACCGGTCTTGATAAGACCAAGACCTACACCGTCACGGAAACTAAGCGTGCCAGCGATGCCTATCTCGACATCATGCCGAGCTTCACTGTGTCTTTCAACGAGGAGAACGGTTCAGCTGTTCTGGCTAAGACCACCACTTCCGATCCGTGGGGCCTGGTCAACACCACCGCCAAGACCGTGAAGAACATCAAGTCCATCACCCAGCTGCCGCTCACCGGCGCTGCGGGAACCATGCTGTTCACCGTTGTGGCTCTGCTCGTGGCTGGCGCTGGCGTGACCATCGCCATCAAGTCTCGTCAGAACGCCGAGGCCTGATCGCCCATCTCTGACGGTATTCGATAAGAACACCAATTCGGAGTGATTTAAGGTCGACCCATTATGGGTCGGCCTTTTTTTGTATTGCTCTGTATTTCATGTGGGATTGCTTGGATTGCGCCATATTACGTTGCTTTGGACGTGCCACCCGATGTGGGTGGGCATTGCATTTTTCGAGGGTATAAGGAGTTTCGGTGGGATGTGTTGCAACAAACGGAATCTGGAAACGTGAACCGTTATGGGGGCTGTTAGTCAGGGGAGTGAAGTGGGGGTATTGCACGGAAGGAGAGCCATAGAATCGCAGGCACATCCGCAAAAGAAAGCAACGAAGCATCAATGGGAGGTATTGCGATGCGCAGTGGGGGAGCATTCAGTGACGAGGAGATTCAGCTGTTGCGTGGATTGCCGGCTGTTTCCAATGTGACTCGTGATCGTATCACCTATTCCGACACATTCAGACAGGTGTGCACTATCCGATATCTTGCGGGGGAATCGCCCACCAAGATCTTCCGCGAAGCGGGTCTGCCGCCGGAATTGGTTGGTTACAAGCGTATCGAACGTAGCGTGGCGCGCTGGAAGGAAGCTGCCATCAAATCCGTGAACGGCAGCGACACCATGACCGATGGTGAGATCATAGCGCAGCTTGCGGCGCGGTATAAGCGTGCGTTGGCGACGAGGCGGAGTCTTGAAGACATCGCCAATACGGCCACTGAGCCGAAGCCTGCCGCAACGGCTGCGTCGAATGACGTTCATCCGTTGTCTCTCGGACTGTTCGACGGTGATACGGCCGGCATTATTATCAGGCAGCAGGCTCGTCGTATCGACGAGCTCGAGCGCGATGTGGTGAGGTTGCGCAACAAGCTGGACAAGGAAGTCGGGCCCAATCCTGCCTCCGCTGAGGCCTGACTTATGCTATCTAGCTTATAGATGGCGGGTGGTTCACCCCATTTGCCAGCTCGGGGGTATAAATCATACCCCCGAACCGCCTATTCTCGTCTAGCACCCGCCATCTATAAGCGAAATACCTTTCCGCAAAGCCCCAAATCCGCCATCTATAAGCCAGATAGGCCCATCGGTTTGACCATGGGCAGACTCGGTTAGAGATGCTCTTGGCAAAAATGCCAATTTCGGCCTCCTGCAAGGGTTTTGCTGGGGCTAACCCACGATTTGCGTAAGTCCTAACCCATGATTTGCGTAAAACGTGGTTCGCTCAGAGCTGTGGCCGGAGACCGTCCAAGTTCGACCGACATTATCGGAATCGTCAGGGAAGAAGGCACGCGGGCGGAGTGCAATATAATGTTCCCTATGGCTGGCAGTTCAAGGGGGCAAGACTGATGGCAGTTTTTCCGCATGGGAGCGCGCGCGGCGGGTCGAGAAGCGACGGTCCGCAGCAAATTAAGGGCTTACGCGCCGACGATTTTTATGTCGATTCGCACGATGGCAACGACGGCTCGCGCGGTTCGCACGACACCACGCGCAACGTCCGCACCTACACCCTCCCGACTTTCGCGGAGGCGACCGACGCGTCCGAAGCGATGCGCGAGCGTCGCGCGGATCGCAACAAGTCCATTGCCATGCGCGTGCTTGCGGCGGTGCTGATTCTTACCGCGCTCGGCATTGGCATGTTTCCGAGAGTGTTGCAATACTGTTCGGCACGCGAGCTGGCGAGCACGTCGGCGCGTTCCGAAAAGCGCGTGGCGGGCTGGCCATACCCGCAGGCCGAGGAGGCGGTCCCCCCGGCCCGGGAGCAGCACAACAAGCGTCAG
>OCAT01001406.1_pt1 | contig 15421 bp, 25 predicted proteins | sample 1538311 | NCBI WGS metagenome assembly OCAT01 (sample SAMEA2580287, study PRJEB22360) | human gut metagenome | biome: human gut; feature: human-associated habitat; material: faeces | place: Denmark | collected 2008/2010
ATATCGAATGGAAGAGGTTTTTTGAATCAAAGGTAAAAGAGGAAGGATTAGAGAAGAGATGGAAGCTTGGGAGGAAAAATTGAATGAGAACAACGTGTGAAATAGTAGCAGATTTAAAAGATGGAAATGATCCTACATATGAAGAACTGAAAATGGCTTGCTTAGTTCAATCTTCGCTTTTGTTCCTTTATCAACAGGATACGAAATCCTTGCTTAAAGGTGGGATAGGAGCGGATCTAGTTAAAAGCATGAATTATAAAGACGAGAAAACATCTTCTGTCAAAGGCGGAATTCCGTCTTGGTACTGGAACGGTATAAAGAAAGACCCTTATGAATGGCTAAACCCCCAAAATATACCAGGAACAAAAGAATGGGAAGAATGGCATAAATTAGGGGATAAAATTCTGGACAAATTTATGAAGTAAGCATTTGGAGGTTAAAGATGCAGGAATTAGAGAAGATTCTGGAAGAGATAAAGGGACTGATCGAAAAGCACAAAAATAAAGCCTATGAATTGGTGGCACGAGAACCCTTGACCCAGTGCTATACCGAGACTGATATTGAACAAATAAAAGTGCATGAACTTGCGGTTGTGAGAGATATCATCCGCAAGCACATGACTGACGGCTGGATTCCGGTGGAGGAGCGTTTGCCGGAAGAATCTTTAAATAGCGTGATAGGGTGGGATGAAGAACGTAAACGTTGTTGTTTTGTACAACGCTGGGGAGGAAGATGGATATTTGGAAATGATATTGATTCGGTAAAAATTACGGCATGGCGTCCTCTGCCAGAGCCATACCGACCAGAGAGGAGCAGAAATTGAAACGAAACAGGATGGAACACGAAAAGAAGATTGATACAGCGAATCACTATGACTGCTTGGAGACAGATGTGCGGGAAGATGCCAGGAAGAACTTCAAACGTCAGCCGTATAAGTCGGTTGATGTGGCGAAGTACATAGCGAAGAAGTTTGGGATTGGAGGTGATGCCGATGGACAAAAAGATTCTTGAGGACTACATAGATGCCTGCGAGTTTATCAAGGAGACGGAAGCGGAGATCAAGAAGCTGGAGATGAAAAAGAGGTTTGTTCAGGACAAGGTTCGGGGGAGTAATCCAGACTGGCCGTACGAAGAGCGGTCTTTTAGCCTGGGCGGATCGGTTGAGACGGCAGCAGATGCCTTTACGCTGGCAAGAGAGAAGAGGATCCTGGAAGAGCAGAGGAAGGTAGCTTCGGATCTGAAGCTTGGAGTGGAAGAGTGGATGAAGGAGATCCCGTTCCGGATGCAGAGGATTATCCGGTACAAGTTCTTCAACCGATTAAGTTGGGAAGAGGTGGCGATGCTGATGGGGCGGAAGTGCACGGCTGGGAGTGTAAGAATGGAGTATCAAAGATTTATGGAAGAAAATTAATATTTGTTCGATTTGTTCACACTGTTCAATTTCAAAATGCTATAGTATATGCTGAAAGAAGTGGATGAAGCACTTCTGGATGGGCTGTTGAGCTCGGAAAAGTCTCTACCACACAATACATCAAAATACCATGCACTACGGTGTGTGGTATTTTTGTGCATTATACGAATCGATTAAACAGAAAGAGGGGGGGGCAGTGTATGATAAAGGAAAAACCAATTATTAGGAAAGTTGATGGAACAACTAAATACTATTGTCCAAGATGTAATAAGCTCATTTTAAGTACTAAAAATATGCGACAATCTGGACTTAAAGAAAAGCATTGCCGTGAATGTGGGAAAGGTTTAGATTGGGATGGAATAATACTAGAGGTTTACTGGGCCAATTAAATTGACTATACTATAAATATGCGATATAGTGTAAACAAAGTTTGAAATGAGGAGAAAGACACTATGTGGCAATTTGAGATTAATGGAAATCTGTCGGGATCAGGTGGATTGAAAAACTATGAGTTGTTTCAAAAAACTATACTGGAAGTAAACTCATATTTTTTACAAAGATTATCACATAAATTTCCTGATGGTGTAGAGTTGTATATCGATAATGCGACTTGTGATTCTGGATATACACCCATTACAACACCTGTTTTGAAAAGATATATAATCATTAAGTTATGCGTTTCACCGGATGACCCATCTTCTAAAATTGCGTTTCAATTTTCGCATGAAATGATGCACTATGTATTTTATACAAAATATGGGTTGAACAGAGAAATTGCAGGAGATCGAGAAGAGTCTATTTGCACAGCGGCATCATTGATATATTTGCATGATACCGATCCTAGCGGTTTTGTCTTGCAAAATAATCATGTGAAAACTTTGGAGTATGCGGGATACAGAAATGGAGCTTCTCTTGCAGAGCAGGTAGGCTACGATTTTAGTAAATTAGTTGAATTAGTATAATTTATACCATAGAAGGCACCCTTCGGGGTGCTTTTCTTATGCAAGGAGGTGAGCCTGAATGACAGAAAAACAGAAGAGATTTGTGGAGGAGTATCTGATTGACTTAAATGCCACTCAGGCTGCCATCAGAGCAGGGTATTCTTCAAAGAATGCAGATAAAATAGGGCATGAATTACTAGGGAAAACTAGAGTTTCGGAAGCTATTTCAAAAGCAATGGCCGAGAGATCCCGGCGGACAGGCATTAATCAGGACAGAGTTCTCCAAGAACTAGCGCGGATCGGATTTGCAAAGATCACGGATGTTGTTGATCCGGATACAGCAAAGATTAAGGCCGACGCGTCAGAAGATGACCTTGCCTGCATCCAGTCGATCAAGATCAAACCGAACGAGTTTGGGACGGAGCGAGAGGTAAAATTGTATGATAAGAAATCGGCACTTGTGGATATTGGAAAGCACCTGGGGATGTTTAAGGAACGTGTGGAGCTGGATGCCGATATGGAGCTGAACATCACGATTGATTATGGTGACGGTGATTCATCGTGAACATAGCGGTCAAAGCGAATCCCTGCTTTAAGGAACCGGATCAGAGCAAGAAGCGTTATATTGTGATGAAGGGTTCTGCCGGATCAGGGAAGAGCATGGATACTGCACAGCACTATCTGCTACGGCTCATGGAGGACAAGGGCAGAAACCTGGTCTGTATCCGGAAATCAGACATCACGAACCGAGACAGTACTTATGCCGAGTTGACAGGTGCTGCTTACCGGATGTTCGGAGATCGGGCGGACAGGTATTGGAACATCAAGCAAAGCCCGCTACAGCTTACCTGCCGGCATAACGGAAACCAGATCATCTTCCGTGGAGTGAATGACGAGAAACAGCGGGAGAAACTGAAATCCATCACATTCCAGAAAGGAAAGCTGACAGATGTGTGGATTGAAGAAGCAACAGAGATTACTCAAGCAGATTTTGAGATTATAGATGACCGTCTCAGGGGAGAGCTTCCCCCGGGGCAGTTTTATCAGATACGGATGACCTTCAATCCGGTGAACAGGAATCACTGGATCAAGAAGGTCTTTTTTGATGTTCCAGACCAGAACGTGTTGACGCATCACAGCACATATCTGGATAACCGTTTTATCGATGCTGCATATCATGCCCGCATGGCACGGCGTAAAGAGGTAGATCCGGAAGGATATCGGATTTATGGCCTAGGGGAATGGGGCGAGGTAGGCGGTCTCATCCTGCATAACTGGAAAGTTGAAAATATCAGCCAGAATATAGACTATTATGACGATATCGCAATCGGGCAGGATTTTGGATTTAACCATGCAAATGCAATCCTTCTTCTGGGCGTAAAGGATGGGAATATTTATATTCTTCAAGAGATTTATGTCTTTGAAAAAGAGACTGCAGAGATTATCCCATTGGCCATCAAAGCGGGGATTCCTGCAAAAAGAACAATGTGGTGTGATTCTGCTGAACCGGACCGAATAAAAGCTTGGAGGACAGCGGGATTCCGGGCAAGGGCTGTGAGTAAAGAGCATACGACGGAAAAGAAATACCAGTCTGCACAGATTGACTGGTTGAAAGGTATTGTCGGAAAAGACAAGGTAATCAAAAGGGTGATTTATGTACATCCGTCCTGTACAAATACCATAAAGGAACTGCAGCAGTGGAAGTGGAAAAAGGATGAAAAAACGGGAGAGTATCTGGATGAACCGGTTTCGTTTCAAGATGACGCAATGGCGGCGCTTCGATATGGTGTTGAAGGCTGGAGAAAATCAAAGACAGGATATCATAGGGTGAAAGGAGGAATTTAAGCATGTTTCGATTGGAAGATGACGAAATACTTGATGAAGACAGACTCGGAAGATTCCTTGCCCTGCATGCAGCGGAGGCGACATTCCGGTACAAGCCACTTATGGACGCATACATGACGGAGTATCCCATTTTCAGGGAACCACCAAAGCCGAAGTATAAACCGGATAATAGGATTGCGGTGAATTTTGCAAAGTACATCGTAGATACAATGAACGGTTTTTTTATTGGAATTCCAGTCAAGCTGCAGTGCGATGATAAGAAGATTGCGGACTATGTTGAGTTACTAGATCAGTATAATGACCAGGACGACAACAATGCCGAGCTGTCGAAAATATGTAGTATATACGGCAAGGGATATGAAATGTATTACGTAGATCAAGAGGGAAAGATAGGTATCACTTATCTGGATCCGCAGGAAGCGTTCATGGTCTATGATGACTCTGTTCTGGAACGCCCAAGGTATTTTGTGCGGACTTATTTGGATTCGAATAACGTCCTTCATGGCAGCGTATCCGATGAAGAGAAGGTGAGATACTTTGTCCAGAAAGGGAAAATACAGTTCCTGGATGAGCATGAAAATGTGCATGGCTTCGCTGGAGTACCAGCCACAGAGTACCGGGAGAATGCAGAAGAGCAGGGGATTTTTGAGCCAGTTCTGACGATGATCAATGCATATAATAAAGCGATTTCTGAGAAGGCCAATGATGTGGATTACTTTGCGGATGCATATATGAAAATATTGGGTGCGATGCTTGATGAAGAAGAGATAAAGCATATCCGTGACGACAGAATCATCAATTTTGATGAAGACGCAGATCGGATGATCGTGGACTTTTTGCAGAAGCCGGACGGCGACACCACTCAGGAGCATCTGATTGATCGGTTGGAGCGCCTGATCTTCCAGATCAGCATGGTGGCGGATATCTCAGACGAGAACTTCGGTACTTCTTCTGGGATTGCTTTAAAATATAAGCTTCAGGCAATGAGCAATTTGGCCAAGACGAAGGAGCGGAAGTTCAACAGCGGAATGAATCGGAGGTATATGCTGATATTCAGCAATCCGGTATCCGGTATGCTCAAAGATGACTGGGTGAAGGTGAAGCCGATCTTTACGAGAAACTTTCCGGCGAATGTCTTGGAAGAAACCAAGATCGCAGGAAATCTGGAAGGGATTGTTTCGAAGAAAACTCAGCTCGGAACACTGTCCATTGTGGATAATGTGGACGATGAGTTGAAGAGAATCGAAGAGGAAGAGACGGAAAGCCAGGATGATGCAGTCATGAGGCAGATGTTTGGAGGTGCGGCGGATGGACAGTCAGACGTACTGGAAGAACCGGGAGACGGAGCAGAGGAAGCATAATATCCGGGATGAAGCAGAATATCAGAAGCAGATCCGGGCGATCTATCAGAATATGATTGATGAGATTGAGAAGGAGATCAACGGATTCTACGGGAAGTATGCTAAGAAAGAGGGCATTACAATGGCGGATGCCAGGAAACGTGCTGCAAAAGCGGATATTGAAGCTCTTGGACGGAAAGCAGCAAAGTATGTGAAAGAAAAGGACTTTTCGGAACAGGCCAATGAGGAAATGCGACTGTACAACATGACTATGAAGGTGAACCGGTTGGAGTTCCTGAAAGCGCAGATCGGACTGGAGATGGTAGCGGGATTCGATGAGCTCCAGAAGTATTACAATGAGATCCTGACAGAGCGGACGATTTCTGAATTCGAACGGCAGGCTGGCATTTTGGGCAAGACGGTCCAAAACAATGCGAAGGCAGCCAATGCTATCGTGAACGCATCTTTCCACAATGCTACGTACTCAGACCGGATCTGGATGTATCAGGATATGCTCAAGAATGAGCTGTCCAGCCTTCTGCAGACCGGACTGATTCAGGGACAGAACCCGAGGAGGCTGGCAAAGCATCTTCGGGAACGTTTCGGAGTCAGCCAGAGCAATGCAGAGCGGCTGATGATCACGGAACTGGCGAGGGTGCAGACGGAAGCGCAGAGACAGTCCTTTGAGCGGAACGGTTTTGAGGAGTATACATTCTTTGCGTTGGGAGATGCCTGCCCGATCTGCAGAGCATTGGACGGAAAACACTTCAAAGTAAAAAAGATGATATCTGGGACAAATGCTCCGCCGATGCACCCGCGTTGCCGGTGCTCTGTGGCTGCCTATGAGGACAGCGAAGATTATGAGGAATGGCTGGACTTCCTGAGCAAGGGAGGCACTACGGAAGAGTGGAATAAGCTGAAAAAGAATTCCGTAAGCATGTCTGCAACAGATATATCCATTAAATGGCCAAAGCGAAGGAAAAGTATTTCAAAAGAAGAATACAGAGAGTTGTCTTCTTATGCAAGAGAATCAGGTGTTGTTTTGGAAGGATTTAAGCGGTTCGACGGTGATATAAATATAATCAAGCAAGCTATTGATGATGCAAATGAAATAGCCGAGAAGTTCCCAGAGATTAAGAATGGCAGAAAGAAGCTGACAATTTCATTAGATGAATATATGAATCCGGATGACTTTGCTATTACAAATGGACATATTATTCGAATCAATGCCGATGCTTTTCGTGATGCAGAAGTGTTACGGGCAGAATATGAAAAACTGGAAAAAGAGAGATGGTTCGTTAAGGGAACTGATTATCATTCAATCATAAAGCATGAGACAGGTCATGTTGTAGCGAATCTATATGGGATAGATGGGCTTGAGATAGCAAAGAAACTTACAGGAATCAACTCAACTACAGAATTGATGATGTATTTAGAAAATAATCTATCCTTATATGCAAGCGAATACGAAGATGGATCTGAAATTATATCAGAAGTGTTTGCTGATGCTTTTGGGACAGATAATCCGTCAGAATTTTCATTGAGATTCATGGATGAGTGTGCTAAGATAAAAGAAAAAGGGATGTGATTTCATGATGACAGCAAATCAAGAGCCATTGTTTTGGAGAAGTAATAAAGAATGGTATCAAATCAATAGAGAAAAAGATTGCTTTGAACTTACAGACAAAGCCCCGGAACGAGCAAGAAAAAGTTTTGAGATGTATAAAGAAATGCAGAAAAAGCATTGATACCACCGGTCAGAAATGGCCGGTGGTATTTTTATACCCATTTTTAGGAGGCACTTATGAAACTGAATATATTAGGTTCGGAATGGGATGTTGAATATCGCAATGCTGACGCCGATCCACAACTTAAAGAGAACGATGGATATACAGACCCGTCTATCAGGCTGATCGTAATTGCGAACAAGAGAGATGATTGCGAGATTCAGGATTTCCAATGTATGCAGAAAGAGAATCTTCGGCACGAGATTATTCACGCATTCTTGTTTGAGAGTGGGATGGGATTTAATCTTGAGCACTGCGAATTCGGACATGAAGAAACTATGATCGACTGGCTTGCTATCCAGTTTCATAAGATTCTGACAGCTTTTAAAGAAGCTGACTGCTTATGAAACAGTTTTATATCGTAACCGAGGATGCGGATATGCTGGCTCCTGATTGGCTGGCTACCAGCATTAATTATACCAGTGTAAAGTTTGTGTACTATCTGGCAGACGGAGCTGAGAAGCTGAAAGGGGTGAGGATTGATGGTCAGATTGCTGAAATTGGAGACACGATATCATTTGACGGTAAGCGGTTATCAGTAGAAAGGCGGTGATCCCATTATCTCCCACCGGCGGGGAATGACCGGGACAGTAAAGGAGTGGTGTGATTGATTACGGTAAGCGTCCGGAAGGACGGGATTAAGATAAGCGGTCATGCAGGTTTTGCAGAGGCTGGAAAAGATATTGTCTGTGCCGGCGTGACGGCGCTGACGCAGACACTAATTAAGTCAGTCAGTGATCTGACCGAAGACAAAATTGAATATGAAATATCGCCCGGAAGGGCTGATATACATTATTGGGATCCATCGGAAGAAGGAAAGCTTTTGGTGGATTCCTTTTTCATTGGCATCTGTATGATCGCCGATGAGTTTCCGGATTATGTCCGGATTGAGTAACCAGACGTGTCCGAGATGACGTTAAACTATGATCCGATGCAATGGCCTGGGCTTAAATGAATGGGCCGGGGCGGAAAGGAAAGATTCAATGAAAGATAAAGTGTTTGAAGCAATGAGGTACCTGCAGTTATTCGCAGAAGGTGAAGGTGGTGGATCCGGAGAATCTGGAAATGGCAGCGGCACAGGCGGAAATAGCGGCGCAGGATCTGGCGGGGAAGGCGCAGAGCACCTCTCTTTTGACGATTTCTTGAAACAGGAAGGGAATCAGGCAGAGTTTGACCGCAGAGTACAAAAAGCCATCGATACAGCGGTGTCGAATGCGCAGAAAAAGTGGAAAGACATTCATGATGACAAACTGTCTGAGGCTGAGAAACTGGCGAAAATGACCAATGAAGAAAAAGCAGCTTACAGAATGTCTCAGATGGAAAAGGAGCTGAATGCTTTTAAAGAGAAGGATACTCTGGCAGAGATGTCTAAGACGGCAAGAAAGATGCTTGCAGAAGAGGAAATCAACATTCCAGATGAGATTCTGGCACATCTGGTTAGTACAGACGCAGAGGATACAAAAAATACGGTTCAGGCATTTGCAAAATTGTTTAGAGATGCTGTTCAGGATGCTGTCAAGGATAAACTGAAAGGCAATCCGCCGAAGCGCGGAACTGGAGGAAAAGGCAGCGTTACCAGAGAGCAGATTCTGGCAATCAAGAACCCTTCTGAACGTCAGAGAATGATTGCGGAACACATGGATTTATTTGAGTAAAAAGGAGATGGAAAATTATGCATGATGTAAGAAAATTAGGTTTGCAGGTGTTTGCGGCGCCTACCGGTATGACGGGACAGGCTCAGATCCAGGTGAGGGCGAGGGAGATTGACTTCGTTACTTCCTTCGGAAAGAATATGCAGGCCTTGCTGGATGTTATGGGGATTTCCCGGATGATCAAGAAGGCGAATGGAACTGTATTGAAGGTAAAAAAAGTAACCGGTACGCTGCAGTCCGGGGATGTAGCGGAGGGCGATGAGATTCCGCTGTCCCAGTACAAGGTAGAAGAGGAAGATTTCGATACAATTAAGATCGAGAAGTACAGAAAAGGTGTTTCTCTTGAGGCGATTGCTGAGAAAGGCTACGATACAGCAGTAGACCAGACCGATGCCGAGTTCAAAGCTGACCTCCAGAACCGGATTCTGGACAAGTTTTACACTCAGCTGAAGATGGGATCTCTGGTAGGACACGAGAGTACCTGGCAGATGGCAATTGCTATGGCTATCGGAAGAGTGAAAGATAAGTTCGAAAAAATGAAGAGAACGGCAACGGGAACAGCTGTATGGGTAAATACACTAGATGTCTATAAATATGTTGGTGCAGCTGACATTTCAACTCAAACTGCATTCGGCATGAATTATATTAAAAATTTCCTCGGGGCTGATATTTGTTTCATTTCATCTCAGATCCCGGAGAATACAGTCATTGCTACGCCGCTGAATAACCTGGTTGCATACTATGTGGATCCGGCAGACTCCGAATTTGTGAAAGCAGGACTTGCTTATACCGTGGACTCTGAGACTGGATTTATTGGATTCCATGCGCAGGGCACATATGAGAGAGCAATTTCTGATATGTTTGCAATTATGGGAGTGCGACTGTTTGCCGAGTATCTGGATGCTATTTCGTATATTGCAGTTGGAGAATCGGATACGCAGACACTTAGAGCACTGACTGTAAAATCAGAGGCTGGAAGCGAAGCAGGAAAAACAAAGCTGACAGTAGATCCGCAGATGGCGTCCATTAATAATGTATATAAGTACAAGACAAATGCCTCCGCAGCTACAGAGGTGACTTATGGCATGGACGTGAAGACATGGACGAAATGGGATGGAAAATCAGAAATTGTCGCAACAAGCGGACATCACATTACCGTTGTAGAAGCAGATCAGAATTATAAAGCAATTCGCTCTGGAGATGTAACCGCAGTGGTAAACCCGGGGGAATAATAAGTCCCGACATCATGACTTTATTTCCGGCAGGTCGGGACTTGTTAGGTAAGAAAGTCTCTGATATGGCAGGAGAAGATTTGCGTGTTTATGCAGATGGAAGCGTATACGGAACACTAAAGCATGTTACCGAATACGTAGAATTTTCCAGCGATGAAGAGGAACAAAATGGATATTATTTTCCGTTCAAGCTTACCAAGACCGGAACAACTATGACTTTAAAGAAAAATGGTGTCGCAGCACCGGAAAAAGAGGATATGCCGTTTGATCCGGAAATTGTTTTCCGGGTTTCCGAGGAGGATGCATTTACGGTGGAGGTAGATAATTCCCCGGTCGTAACTTTCAACTTTAAAAATGTCACATGGGAATAAGGAGGTGACCGTATGCTGGAAGACATTAAGGAACTGCTTGGAATTGGGGAAGATGATACGTCCATGGATTCCAAGATCAGTATTATCGTATTAGCCACAAAAAGCAGGCTTAAGGTCCTTTTAGGTGGTTTGGATGTGCCGGATACATTGAATTATATTGTAACAGATGTTTCTATCATGCGGTTTAACCGGATCGGCTCAGAGGGGCTTTCTTCCCACACGGTTGAGGGAGAGAGCCTTTCTTTTTCGAATAATGACTTTGAACCGTATATCGATGACATTCAGGCATATCTTGACAGTCAGAAAGAAAACAAAAAAGGGAAGGTGAGGTTCCTGTGAGATACGACACCCCTATATATTTCCAGAAAGTCATATCAGGCGAGTATGATCCGAATACCGGAAACTATGGCAATGATACCGTAGAGGAGACTCTGCGGTATGCATCTGTCATGGATACCGGTACGGAGATGCTGAAACTGGTCTATGACGGTCCGAAGCAGGACAGTCTCACGATCCAACTCCAGAATCTCTATCAGGAGCCCTTTGACCGTATCCGGGTAGGGGAGAAAGTGTATCAAGCTGACTTCTCCCGCAGGCTTCGGACAAAGCACACATTTGTAGTATCGGAGGTGCAATGATGAGCGACATTAAGATTGTTGGTATGGAAAAGCTCCAGAAGAAACTGAAAAAGAATGTGCGTCTGGATGATGTGAAGCGTGTTGTCAGGCACAATGGGGCTGAGATGCAGGAGAAAGCTCAGAGAAATGCTCCGGTAGATACAGGAACACTAAAACGAAGTATCGGTATCGACATTAAGGACACTGGCATGGTCGCAGAGGTGGAACCAAAAGCCGAGTATGCCCCTTATGCAGAACTCGGCACCCGTTTCATGGAGGCACAGCCATACCTGAAGCCCGCTTTCAACGAGCAGAAAGAGAAATTTAAGAAAGATATGGATAAGTTGGTGAGGTGATATTATCGACCCACAGCAGGAGCTCTTTACAGAGTTATTAGTACAGTTAAGAAAAAAGGGATACGACGTGTATGACACGTTCCTTCCACCGAAGGACACGCCGTATCCTTTTATATATATCGCAGACAATCAGCAGATTGATGATCCGAATAAGACGGCTGTATTTGGGAATGTGTACCAGACAATCCATGTCTGGCATAACAACCCGAAGCAGCGTGGAACGGTATCAGAGATGCTGCTGAATATCAAGCAGGTCTGCTACAGTTTGAAACATACGGCAAATTTCGCATGGAATATACGAAATGTAGATCAGCGGATTCGGCCGGACAACACAACAAAGATTCCGCTTCTTCATGGATTGCTGGAAGTGGAGTTTAAGTTTTCATAGGAGGTAAAATCATGTTTTCAATGGAAATGATGAAGAAGATGGCAAAGCATTATGCGGTGCCGGAGTTTAAGGAAAATCCGCTTCAGATGTTTGCAGAAGCGGTATCTGGAAAGAAGATTGTTTATCTGTACAGGATTGCATCAAAGGCTGCTACGAACAACGGTGTTGCCTTAGCTTTTACGACAGAGAATGAGCGTACAAAGAGCAAAGATGCCGATTCGACAGAAACAAAAGATGGACCGATCCGGACACCGGGGGCGTCGGAAACGGAGATTACTGCCACATCTATCCTTGCGAAAGAGGATGAGCTGGTGGACGATTTGGAAGAGGCTATGGATAATGATGAACTGATCGAGATCTGGGAGGCAAATCTGGAAGAACCGGCGTCTGGAGGCGATAACAAGTTCAAAGGAATGTACTTCCAGGGATATCTTACAGAGATTGGCAGATCCTCTTCTGCGGAAGATTTTGTTGAGATCAGCCTGACGTTCGGTATCAACGGTACGGGTGTTTCCGGAGATGTCACAGTAACAACAGATCAGCAGGAGATTGCGGCATATGTGTTCAAAGACACACAGAAAACAGGAGCGTAGGCAGGGGTGATGAGCCCCTGTTATTTTTATGGAGGTAAAGAAAGATGATGGAATTAACGATCAATGGACAGGTGTATCAGTTTAACTTTGGCATGGGATTTCTGAGAGAAGCAAACAAGACTGTCTCGGAAAAGATCAACAATGCAACTGATAAGAAGAAAGATGTTGGTGCGACATACATGATTGCAGGGATTATAGATGGGGACCCGGAGGATCTGGTAGCGGCACTGGATCTGGCGAATAAAGGGCAGAACCCTCGAGTCACAAAATCGCTGTTAGACAGCTATATCGAAGATCCGGACACGGACATCGATGAGCTTTTTGAGGCTACGCTGGATTTTTTAGAGAAAGCAAATGTTACGAAGAAGATCGTGGAACGTCTGAAGAAGCGGATTGCGGAAGAGAAGGAGAAGCAGGAGCAGGACCAGATCTAACATTTGAGGATCAGTACCGGGAAATTGCGGTGAACTGTTTCCGGTATTTGGGCTTTACATCATTTGATCAGGTGGATCAGCTCACGATTGCACAGTACGAGGTAATGATGGAGTCTTTGGAATTGAAGATGCTGGATCAGAATCTCCATGAGCATAGGCAGGCTTTTTTGAATTTTGTAGTGAGGGCGGAGAAGAAGACTGGAAAGAACAGATCCAAACCTGTTTATAAAAAGTTCCAGCAATTTTTCGATTATGATGCAGAGCTTGCCAGAGTGAAACAGCGCAGAAAGAAAAAGCAAAGCCGTTTTTCCGGGATTGGAAAGCTTCTAAAGAAAGGAGAGTGAACGGATGTCGGAATCATTTAGTATAAAAGCGATATTGTCGGCAGCAGATAAAGGATTTTCATCAACCATGAAAGCGGCATCTGGATATGTCGATAACTTGAAAAGCACTCTCACAAGCGGTCTGGGATTTGGAATGATGATGGCTGCCGGACAGAAAGCATTTGATGTTGTTAGCAGTGGAGTAAGTGGTTTAATTGGGGATCTAAATAGTGCTGGAGCTGCTTGGAAAACCTTTCAAGGCAACATGGAAATGAACGGACACACAGCGGCCGAAATTAAATCCATAAAAGGGGAACTTCAGGACTTTGCGGAAGCTACAATCTATAGTTCATCGGATATGGCATCGACATTTGCCCAGCTTGAAGCTGTTGGAACCAAGAATACAACAAAGTTGGTAAAAGGATTTGGAGGACTGGCAGCAGCGGCAGAAAACCCAACTCAAGCTATGAAGACGCTTTCCCAGCAGGCGACACAAATGGCGGCAAAACCTACTGTAGCTTGGGAAGATTTCAAGTTAATGTTGGAACAAACCCCGGCTGGAATTTCAGCGGTTGCAAAACAAATGGGAAAGTCTACTCAGTCTTTGATAAAAGATGTACAAAACGGGAAATTGGCTACCGAGGATTTTTTTGATGCGATATCAGCAGTGGGAACGAATGACGCATTTACCAAGCTTGCTACCGAGTATAAAACAGTGGGTCAGGCAATGGATGGGCTTTCGGAAACTGCGGCGAACAAACTTCAGCCTGCATTTGATACGCTATCTGCCGTTGGAATTAAAGCAATAAGTAAGCTGGTAGATAAAGTTGGAGAACTGGATGGAGAGAAAATTGCGGCAAAATTAACTTCTGGTTTGGATAAAATTAAGCCATACTGGGACGTATTGTCAAGCGCTGCAAGTGAAGTCGGATCAGCATTTGGAGATGCTCTTTCCTCTATTACATCTGAGCTTGGAAAACTGACAGGTGCATTTGGAAGTACAGAAAGTATTCAAAATTTTTCTGACGTTATTAATTCAGCAAAAGGAGCACTTACTACATTTGCTGGATTTTTAGAAGAACATTCAGATATTATTGCAAAATTAATCACCCAACTACCTAAGGCAGTGGTTGCATATAAAGGGTTTAAGATAGTAAAAAGTGTTACACCTGGTATTATTGGATTCGGAAGTGCAATAGGAAAATTAGCAAAATCGGGACTCGAAAAGCTATCTCCCAATTTGAAAAATGTTTCAAAAGGGCAAGACGCAGTTGGAAAATCAAGTTCCGGAAGTTCTAAAAAGATACTTTCATCCGCAAAGGCGTTTATGATGCTTGGAGCTGGAGTTTCATTAATTAGCGGTGGATTTTATCTATTGGCACAATCCGCAGTAGCGCTTTCAGATGCCGGTGGATCAGCTATTGCAATTATGTTTGGACTTGTTGCAGCTGTAGGAGCGCTTGGAGCTGGAATGATGGTAATGATTAAAAATGTTAGTATAGGCCCTGCAAAATTAAAAGCACTAAGCACTGCTATGCTTTCATTAGGAGCATCTGTGTTGTTAATTAGCACTGGATTTGCAGTGCTTGCACAATCAGCAATAGCTCTTTCAAATGCTGGTGCCCCAGCGATTGTCACAATGTTCGGTATGGTGGCTGCGATTGGCGCTCTGATGGTCGTTGCTTCTGTAGTTGGAAAAAAGTTAACTGCCGCATCGATCGGAATGATTGCATTTGGTGCCGCGGTTTTGATTGCAGGGGCAGGAATGTATGTCATGGCATCCGCATCTATTAATCTGGTCAATGCTGGCACGCCAGCGATTGCAGTGATGGCAGGCATGGTCGTAGCTATGGCTGGTATGATGGTGCTGGCGGCGGCTTTGGGACCAGCTCTTACAGCTGGTGCAGTTGGATTTATCGCTTTTGGTGCGGCGATAGTATTAGTTGCCACTGGTGCACTGATCGCCAGTGCGGCGCTGGCTGTGGTGGCAGCAGTACTTCCAACGGTGGTTCAATATGGTACACAAGGAGCGATATCGATTGCCGCCCTTGGAGCAGCCATGCTTGCATTTTCAGTAGGTGCGGCTGCGGCTGGGGGTGGGAAGGGTTGGGTTGGGGGTTGAAGTAAAAGT
>OCAT01001409.1_pt1 | contig 15387 bp, 10 predicted proteins | sample 1538311 | NCBI WGS metagenome assembly OCAT01 (sample SAMEA2580287, study PRJEB22360) | human gut metagenome | biome: human gut; feature: human-associated habitat; material: faeces | place: Denmark | collected 2008/2010
GTTCCGGGTGATGCCGGTCAGGGTATAGCTGCCGTTATTCTCTTTTACCTCCACAGCAATGCCGCTGACCACTGGCAGAGAACCGCGGTTGAAGGGCACAAACCCGCCCTCGCAGCCTTCCACAAAGGCGCGGACGGTCTCTTTCAGCTCCGCACCGGTCATGGTGCGCTGGCGGGACATCAGACCGTTCGGCATGATCATGGAAGCTGCCATTTTCTGGTTATAATCCGCCTGCAGCACACTGCCAGTAAAGCTGTTTGCGGTGGCAAGCAGCACATCGGTGCCATACACGCCGCGCAGCGTGTTTGCCATCACGGAGAAGGCAGCGCTGCCGCCGTTTGCGTGGAATACGTTGGAATAGGCCTTCCCGGAGGTCAGCACGGTCTCGTTGTCGGCAGGCTCCTCATCGGCAAGGAGCTGGGCATTGAAGGCTTGATACGCCTGCTCAGCGGTAAGCTCGCCTGCGATCATTTTGGAGACCACATCCTTGGAAACGGCAAAGAAATCGTTGGAGGCGATGCGGATATACATGTGGTTTTCTTCCACCACGCTGCGGACGTCCTTCAGATACTCGGTCAGGCGCAGGGGAACGTTCTGGCTGTAGCTCAGTATGTCCTGCCCCTCTGAGACGATGCGGTTCTGCGCCTGTTCGGAGAGCATGACGTTCAGCACCTTCATGGCTTTTTCGCGGCGCGCGGTGTCCTGCTCGAGGTCACGGTTCAGAGCGATCTGGAAATAGGGGGTGGTCATGATCCACTTTTCGCCGTTCTGGCTGAAGAAGGGCAGGAAGGTCGTGTCGATGCCCTCATCCTGAAACACCTTGACACCGGCGGAGCTGCCAAAGTACATGGCAGCTTCTCCGTTCCGGAACATCCCGGTCACGTCATCGTAGGTGTTCTCGAGGTCATCCGCTGTGAGGTGGGTATCCTGAATGAACTGCGCCATCCGCTCAAACACCCCCGGCCACACGGTGTCGTCCAGACCCACCCGTGCGGTGCTGGCAGGGTCGCTGTAAGCAGTGCGCCACTTGCGCCCATCAGTCGTGGTAAGCTCGGCAGCGGAAAGCCCCTGCAGCGTTTCCATGCAGGTGTAGTCGTAGGTGTAATCGGCGGTAAAGCCGCGGATGCCCACCTTCTCAAACGCCTGACAGGCCGAAATGAAGCTCTCGTAATCGGTGGGCAGGGGGATACCGTACTGCTCAAAAAGGCCGCGGTTGACCACAAAGCCGTGGGCATCCGCGCAGACCGGCAGCCAGTTCACGCTGCCGTCCTCGTTTTTGAAGCTGTTGAGGTAGGTGTTGTACACAGCGCCCGCTTCGTTGGTCAAGGCAAGGTTCATCAGGCTGTCCTTCAAGGGAGCCGCATCGTGCAGCGAGAAGCGGCAGCAGGTGATGATATCCGGCAGACCGCCGTTCTGCTGCAAAAACTTGTAAAAATCCAGATCGTTGTTGCCTACGATGAATTCAATGTTCACGTCCGGCAGCTGCGCCTGAACATAGGGCGCATAGTTTTCGTACAGGCTGGTGCTCCACAGATACACCTGAATAGTCTGAGCGTCTTCCTGCTCCTGTGTTCGTTCCGCATTTTTTTCGCTGCATCCGGTGAGCAGGGATAGCCCCATCACCAGTGCCGCAAGCATGGAAAATAGGCGGCGCAATGTTTTTGTTTTCATCCGATCCTTCTCCTCACACTTCTTGGGCAGCCATCGTTTTGCGGTTGGCTGCTTTGGCTTACTGATCATACATCACCGTCCGCAAGAGTGTGCGCTGTAAAACCCACCCACGGAAAGGATGCCGCAATTTTTGCGTCTTTTCTGTTTTGCGCTCTCCCTCTACCGCGAAGGGGCACAGAATGACAGAGACATAAAAATATTTTACCACTACCATGAAAAATTTTCAATAAAATTTCATATATTGAACCATAAAAGCTGTGTAGGATTACAATAGATGTGTCACAAAGTGAAAAAAGACGAATGAGTCGTTCTGTGGTACAGTTAAATTGCTACACCAAACATCACAGAAACTCATCATTGACAAACCTACATTGTGAACTCAAGGAGCCTGTCCAAAAAAGCATAAAAATGCGTATAACGCCCTATGAAATGGTGCCACAGGGCGTTTTATTTTGTCTTGTTTTGTGGGCGATGTTGCGGTTTTGCGAAAACTTGCGAGACTAAATAAAAAAATCCTACGAAATTACGATTCTAAACGTAAATTCGTAGGATTTTTGGAGCTACTGACCTGATTCGAACAGGCGACCTGCTCATTACGAGTGAGCTGCTCTACCAGCTGAGCCACAGTAGCAGATAAAATTTTCTTGCATGTTCTGCAACGAGAAATATTCTATCATACTTCCTGTGCGCTGTCAAGATTTGATTTTGCGGCAGAACAGGTGCAAATAGTCTGTGACACAAAAATATAACTGCTCTCCGAGAAAAAACTCGAAGAGCAGCCTTGCACACAAGAAAAATCAGTTGAACAGCTTACGGCCGATCCAGATGCAGATGCAGGCACCCACAACGGAAACGAGGATCTCACCCACGATGCCGGTAGCGCTCAGACCGATCAGGCCGAACACGATGCTGCCTACAAAACCGCCCAGAATGCCCAGCACGATATTGCGCACGGTGGAAGTTTCGCTGCCCATAATGCGGCCGGCGATGTAACCAGCCAGAGCGCCGATCAGCAGACTGAAAATAAAACCAAACATAATATTCTACCTCCTGAGTTTTAAAGCTCTGCGCTTTGCCCGGCGGTTTCCCGGGCAAAGCGGCAAATATCCTTCAAACAACATTTTTCGCATTCTGGTTTGCGCGCATTGCACACTGCCCGACCATGCATCACAAAGCGGTGGCACAGGTCGCTGCCTTCTTCCGGAGGAACGATCTTCCACAGGGCCATTTCCACCTTCTGCGGTTCCTTGATGCCGTCCACAAGGCCGATCTTGTTGCAGAGCCGGATGCAGTGGGTGTCTGTTACGATAGCAGGCTTGCCAAACACATCGCCCATGATAAGGTTTGCGCTCTTGCGGCCTACGCCGGGCAGGGCAAGCAGCTCTTCAAAGGTGGTGGGCACCTGACAACCGTATTTATCGCGCAGCACCCGCATACAGGCGGAGATATCCCGCGCTTTGGAGTGTCCCAACCCGCAGGGCTTGACGATGGCTTCAATGTCTTCGGGTTCCGCAGCAGCCAGCGCAGCAACATTGGGATATTTGGCAAACAGGTCTTCCACCACAATGTTCACGCGGGCATCGGTGCACTGGGCTGCCAGACGCACGCTGACCAGAAGCTGCCAGGCGTGGTCATAATCCAATGTACAGCCGGCATCTGGGTATTCTTTTTTTAACCGGTCAATCACTTCCAGCGCCAGCGCCTTTTTTGCAGTAAGGTCTTCTGGTGCTTTTTTGCGAACAGGCATTTCATCCACTCCCATCGACAAAAGCTGATACGATAATACCATGTTTTGCGTTTTTTGTAAACTGCGGGTAAAAATTATCTGAGAATGATTTTCAGATAAAACCTTGCTCTTACTGCCAAAATGCGATATACTATAGAAAAATGCAGGGGGAATCGCGCCTCGGTACGGGAGGAGGAAAACACGATGAACGAACCACTGGCACAGCGTCTGCGGCCCAAAACACTGGCAGATGTCTGCGGTCAGCAGCATCTGTTGGCACCGGGCAGGGTGTTCCGCCGTACCATCGAGAGCGGACACATCCCGAACATGATCTTCTACGGCCCGTCCGGTACCGGAAAAACGACGGTGGCACGCATCATTGCAGAAAACAGCGGTATGACGCTACATAAGCTCAATGGCACTTCCTGCGGCACCGGGGACATCAAGGCGGTGCTCAAGGATATCGGCACGCTGGCAGGTGCGGGAGGCATCCTGCTGTATCTGGACGAGATCCAGTACCTGAACAAAAAACAGCAGCAGAGCCTGCTGGAATGCATTGAGGACGGCTCGGTGACGCTCATTGCATCCACCACCGAAAATCCATACTTCTACATTTATAATGCGCTGCTGTCCCGCTGTACGGTGTTTGAGTTCAAATCACTTTCGGCAGCGGATGTGGAGCGTGGGGTGCACAATGCACTGAAAAAGCTTTCGGAAGGGGAGAGCACAAAGGTCTGCATGGACGAGAATGCCTGTGCCTACCTTGCCGAGAGCGCAGGCGGCGACCTGCGCAAGGCGCTGGGCTGTCTTGATTTTGCGGTGACGGCAGCTCCCATTGAGGATGGGGAAAAGCACATTACGCTGGAAATGATCCAGCAGGTCACCCGCCGCACTGCCATGCGGTATGACCGGGAGGGCGATGACCACTACGACATCGTGTCAGCCTACCAGAAGTCCATGCGCGGCTCCGACCCGGATGCGGCGCTGCATTATCTGGCCCGTCTGCTGGAAGCAGGAGATCTGCCCTCGGCCTGCCGTCGCCTGATGGTATGTGCCTGCGAGGATGTGGGCCTTGCCTATCCACAGATCATCCCCATTGTGAAGGCGGCAATTGATGCCGCCAACATGGTGGGCCTGCCGGAAGCACGGCTCCCGCTGGCAGATGCCGTCATTCTGGTGGCCACCAGTCCTAAGTCCAACAGTGCCTATGATGCCATCAACGCGGCCATTGCGGATGTGCAGGCGGGCCGCACCGGGCCGATCCCGCGCCAACTGCAGAACAAGCACTACGACGGTGAGGATGCGCTGGTAAAGGGACAGAATTACAAATACGCCCATGATTACGCCCACCACTGGGTGGAGCAGCAGTACCTGCCAGATGCCATCAAGGACGTAAAATATTATACCTTTGGCGATAACAAAAATGAGCAGGCGGCCCGTGCCTACTGGGCAAAGATCAAGGGCGAAGAGAACGTCTGAGCCACGCCTTACACCCAAAGCCCAAAAACAAAGAAAAAGGAGAACGATATGCGATATTCCAAACAGCGTGAGCTGGTCATGCAGACGGTACAGAACCTGTGCGATCACCCCACCGCCGAGGAAATTTATGATGCTGCGGTCAAGGAATGCCCGGGCCTGAGCCTTGGCACCGTATACCGTAACCTGAATAGTCTGGTGGATGCGGGCCGGGTGCGCCGGGTGTCCATTCCAGGCAAGGCTGACCGCTTTGACCACACGCTGCCCTGGCACAGCCATCTGTACTGCACCGTGTGCGGCAGCGTGACCGATGCCGAGGTGGACGAAAAGCAGGTAATGAAACTGGTGAAAAACCAGAAGGGCTATGTGCAGGACTGCGCTGTTGTGCTGATCGGCGTATGCGAGACCTGCTGCGAGAAGCAGGCGCAGGAAAACGCCCACTGAACCATAAAATTTGCACGGAACCTCTTGCCCGGAGCGTATAAACAGGGTATACTATAGAGAAGGCTCTTTTCAGAAAGTGCAAGTAGATTTTCGCCGCACAGGGCACTTCGGCCCGGCGGAGAAGGATGGTTTGATTGGAATACATTAGTTTTGAACATAATAACATTGCCGCTGAGCTGGTAAAGCAGTTCTATGATACGCCGCCGCTGGCCTTTGTGCACAGCTATGGCTGTCAGCAGAACGTGAACGACGGCGAGCGGATCAAGGGCGTGCTGATGGACATCGGCTATGGCCTGTGCGATAAGCCCGAGGATGCAGACCTGATCCTCTTCAACACCTGCGCCGTGCGTGAGCATGCCGAGCAGCGTGTGTTCGGCAACGTAGGTGCCCTGAAGGGACTCAAGGAAAAAAAGCATGACCTCATCATCGGCCTGTGCGGCTGCATGGCGAACCAGAAGCATGTGGTGGAAAAGCTGCGTAAGAGTTACCCCTATGTAGACCTTGTGTTTGGCGTGGACGGAATCGATACCCTGCCGCAGCTCATTGCCCAGAAGCTGCAGAAGCATAAGCGTGTGCTGATGGAGCCCGCCCAGCGCCCGGTCATCGTGGAGAATATCCCCATCCGGCGTGAGAGCGAGTTCCGCGCATGGCTGCCCATCATGTACGGCTGCGACAACTTCTGTACCTACTGCATCGTGCCCTATGTGCGCGGTCGCGAAAAGAGCCGCAAGCCCGGCGATATCCTTGCCGAGTTCCGCGGTCTTGTGGAGGCAGGCTATAAGGAGATCACATTGCTGGGACAGAACGTCAACAGCTACGGCAAGGGTCTGGAAGAAAAGGTGGACTTTTCCGATCTGCTCAACCTGCTGTGCACGGTGCCCGGCGATTATCACATCCGCTTTATGACCAGCCACCCCAAGGATGCCAGCCACAAGCTGATCGACACCATTGCCGCCCAGCCGAAGCTGTGCAAGCACCTGCACCTGCCGGTGCAGTGCGGCTCCGATGAACTGCTGAAGAAGATGAACCGCCACTACACGGTGGAGCAGTACATGGAGCTGATCGAATACGCCCGCAAAACGGTGCCCGGCATCACCTTTTCCAGCGACATCATCGTTGGCTTCCCCGGCGAGACCGAAGCGGACTTTGTAAAGACGCTGGAACTGGTGCAGAAGGTGGGCTATATGCAGCTGTTCACCTTTATCTATTCCAAGCGCACCGGCACCAAGGCTGCCGAAATGCCGGACCCCACCCCTCGCAAGGAAAAGACCGACCGCATGACCCGCCTGCTCAAGGTTCAGGACGAGATCGCCATGGCACTGGTCAAGGCGCAGGTTGGTCAGACTGTGAAGGTACTGGTAGAGGGCTTTGGCCGCAATGAGGGCACCCTCTCCGGCCGTCTGGACAACAACCTGACGGTGGAGTTCACGGCAGACGCTTCCCTGATGGGCAGCTATGCCAACGTACATCTCACGGGCGCACGGGCGACTGTGCTGCTGGGTGAGCTTGCCTGAGTGATTCCGGGGCAGTGCCCCTGAACGTATAAAATAAGAAGGAGACCATTCAAATGGATTGCATTGATCTTTTCAAGCGCGCAGCCGTTGCGCTGCAGACCGATAGCCGCTACCTCGTTCTGGATCAGACCCGCAAGGCAAACGATAAGGACGAAGAGCTGCAGAACCTGATCGGCGAGTTCAACCTCGCCCGCATGGATCTGAACAATGAGATCGGCAAGAGCGAGCGCAACGATGCCCGCATCGCCGAACTGAACGAAAAGGTGAACAGCCTGTACGGCCAGATCATGGGCAACGAGGGCATGGTGGCTTACAACGAGGCCAAGCGTGACTGCGAGAACCTTGTGAACTATATCGATGCCATCATCAACACTGCCATGAATGGCGGCGACCCCATGACGGTACAGGAGCCTTCTGCTTCCTGCACCGGCAGCTGCTCCACCTGCGGCGGCTGCCACTAAAACCGGCAAAAACAAAACGCGGCTGTGCAAAACAGACCGCGTTTTGTTTGCAAAAGCGGTTACAAGCCGCAAACTTGTGCACAGAACCATAGAACGGGAGAGAGGGTAAACCATGGCAGAGCTGTCGCCCATGATGCAGCAATATCTTGAGATCAAAAAACAACATAAGGACGAAATTCTGTTTTACCGCATCGGCGATTTTTATGAGATGTTCTTTGACGATGCCCTGACGGCATCCAAGGAACTGGACCTGACCCTGACCGGCAAGCAGTGCGGCATGGAAGAGCGAGCACCCATGTGCGGCGTGCCCTTCCACAGCTACGAGGGATATGTGGCGCGGCTGATCGCCAAGGGCTACAAAGTAGCCATCTGTGAGCAGGTGGAAGACCCGGCCAAGGCCAAGGGCCTTGTCAAGCGGGACATCATCCGCGTGGTCACACCCGGCACGGTCATTGAGAGCAGTATGCTGCAGGATGACCGCAATAACTACATTGCCAGTATCTTCCTCAAAGGAAAGAAAGCAGGTTTGTGCTTTGCGGATGTCTCTACCGGTACGGCCCATATCACAGAGCTGAATGCAGACAAGATCGCCCCGGCGGTCATTACGGAGCTGTGCCGCTACCATCCCAGCGAAGTGCTGATGAATCCGGGTCTGCTGGACTGCCGCGAGGTGACGGCGTACATCAAAAAGAATATGACTTGTTCGGTGGAGCTGATCGAAGAGGAGCGCTATGCACCGGGCCTTGTGACGGCATCGCTGGAAAACCAGTTTGGCCGCGACTGGGCGCAGACCACCGGCATTGCAGCGGACGGCCTTGTGCGCTTTGCCATGGCGGCACTGCTGGAATATCTGCACGATACCCAGATCAAGGGCGTGGAACGTCTGAAAACGGTCATAACCTATAATAAGGCCCAGTTCATGCGTCTTTCGCCCGTGACCCGCGCCAATCTGGAGCTGACCGAGACGCTGCGCGGCCGCGAAAAGCGGGGCACGCTGCTCTGGGTGCTGGATAAGACCAGTACATCCATGGGCAAGCGTATGCTGCGCAGCTGGATCGAGCAGCCGCTTATTTCCAGTGCACTCATCAACCACCGCCTGAACGCTGTGGAGAGCCTTGTCAAGCAGACCATGACCCGCGGCGACCTGACCGAAGAGCTGGGTTACATTGCGGATATGGAACGCCTGATGACCCGCACGGTTTACGGCTCTGCCACACCCAAGGAGATCTATACACTGGCCCAGACCTGCGACCGGCTGCCCGGCCTGCGCAGGCTGGCTGAGGCCTGCGGCTGCCCGGAGCTTGCTGAACTGGCAGTACAGATCGATCCGTTGGAGGACATCAAGGCCCGTATTTATGCGGCGGTGGACCCGGAAGCGCCCTCTACCCTCAAGGATGGCGGTGTCATTGCCAAAGGCTACCATGCCGAGGTGGACGAGCTGCGTTCCATCCGCGACAATACCAAGGGCGTTCTGGCGCAGCTGGAAGCCCGCCTGCGGCAGGAGACCGGAATCCCCAAGCTGAAGATCGGCTATAACCATGTGTTTGGCTACTTCATCGAGGTAAGCAACTCCTATAAGAACATGGTGCCGGAGACTTACATCCGCAAGCAGACCCTGACTTCCGGCGAACGCTACATCACGCAGGAACTGAAAGAGCTGGAAAGCAAGATCTTAGGTGCCCACGAACGGCTCATCACGCTGGAGCACCGCCTGTTCAGCGAACTGCTGGAAAGCATTAGCGCTCAGTTGGACCGCATCCAGCGCACGGCCAATGCGGTGGCCCAGCTGGATGTGCTCACGGCGCTGGCGCAGGTGGCAGCGGAAAACAACTACTGCCGTCCCATCGTGGACGACAGTGACGAGCTGACCATTACCGAGGGCCGTCACCCTGTGGTGGAGCAGATGCTGAAAGGCAGCCTGTTTGTACCCAATGATACCACCCTGAACTGTGGTGCAGACCGCTGCCTGATCATCACCGGCCCCAACATGGCAGGTAAATCCACGTACATGCGCCAGAATGCACTGATCGCGCTGATGGCGCAGATCGGCTCCTTTGTACCGGCTTCCAGCTGCCATGTGGGCGTGGTGGATGCCATTTTCACTCGCATCGGTGCGTCGGACGACCTATCTGCCGGTCAGTCCACCTTTATGGTGGAGATGACCGAGGTAGCGGAGATCCTGAAAAATGCCACCGCCAAAAGCCTTGTGGTGCTGGACGAGATCGGCCGCGGCACTTCCACCTTTGACGGTATGAGCATTGCCCGCGCCGTAGTGGAGCACATTGCAGACCCCGCCAAGGGCCTTGGCTGCAAGACTCTGTTTGCCACCCACTACCACGAGCTGACCGAGCTGGAAGGCGGCGTGGACGGCGTAAAAAACTACAATATTGCAGTAAAAAAACGCGGCGAGGACATCACCTTCCTGCGCCGCATTGTGCGCGGCCCGGCGGATGACAGCTACGGCATCGAGGTGGCAAAGCTGGCAGGCCTGCCCGGCAGTGTGACCCGCCGCGCCCATGAGGTGCTGCGCGCGCTGGAAGCAACTGCACCTAAAAATAAAGTAGAGCAGATGGATTTTGATGCCCTGCAGGAGTATAACTCTCCGGCTGTGCCCAGCGAGATGATGGACAAGCTGGAAGCTCTGGATGTGGAAACACTCACCCCCATTGAGGCTTTGAACTTCCTCTACGAGCTGAAAAAGACCCTGAAGGGCAGCCTGAACAGATGAAACTGCTCTACCTGACCCAGACCATACAAGGAGGGAAAACACCATGGCAGTGATCCATGTTCTGGATAAGCACACAGCCGAGCTGATCGCAGCCGGTGAGGTGGTCGAGCGTCCGGCATCCGTTGTTAAGGAGCTGCTGGAAAACTCCATTGATGCCGGTGCCACGCAGGTGACCGTCAGCATTGAATCCGGCGGTGTCAAGCTGATCGAGATCAGCGATAACGGCACCGGCATCGAGGCAGAATATATCTCCACGGCGTTTATCCGCCATGCCACCAGCAAAATTGAAACACCGGACGATCTGACCAACATCCATACGCTTGGCTTCCGCGGTGAAGCACTGGCATCCATTGCCAGCGTGGCCCGTGTAGAGCTGACCACCCGAACCGAGGTGGACGAGTTTGCCACGGTCTACCGCATTGAGGGCGGGGAAGAGGTCTCCCGTGAGCCGGGTGCCAGAGCTGTGGGCACTACCATCCGGGTAAAGGATCTGTTTTACAACACGCCTGCCCGCATGAAGTTCCTCAAAAAGGACTCCTCCGAGGGCACCTTTGTGTCGGATACAGTTACCCATGTAGCGCTCAGCCACCCGGAAGTCAGCGTCAAGTTCATCCGTGAGGGCAAGCTGCAGTATGTCACGCCCGGCGACGGCCAGCTGCGCGGTGCAGCCTATGCGGTGCTGGGCCGGGAGTTCAGCCGGGACCTCATTGAGCTGAAAAATCAGGAGGGCGTGTACCGCATCACCGGTCTGATTACCCCGCCCAAAAGCTGCCGCGCCAGCCGAAGTATGCAGCATTTTTACATCAATGGCCGCTATGTGCGCAACCGCACCATGATGGCCGGTATGGAGATGGCGTTCAAGGGTACCATGATGCAGGGCAAGTTCCCGGGCGGCATTCTGCTGCTGGAAATGCCGGCCGACCTTGTGGATGTCAATGTGCATCCGGCCAAGATCGAAGCCCGCTTTGCCCGCGAAAATGATGTTTTTGATGTGGTGTATCATGCCGTCAAGCTGGCATTGGCTCAGCCCGGCACCGGTGAACGGCTTTTTACCTTTGAAGCAGACAAAAAAGAAGAAAAAGCTGAAAATTCAAAAAAAGACGCTGATATAATCAAAAATGGTGTAAAGAATAATAACTTTACAGGCCTTTCTGCGATCATTCGGGGACAGGCAGACCCGGGCGTTCTGCCACAGCAGCACTGGGAACCGGCAAAACCCGCCGCAGCACCGCAGCAGCCTGCCCCGGCTGCTGCAATGCAAATACCGACAGCACCCAGTGAGCTGCGCTGGAAAGGCAGTGCTCAGAACGAGGATATGCTGGATCCGTTCGTGACCCTTCACAGTCCGAAGCTGGAAACGACAAAGGCACCAGAGCCGTTCCGTGCGGCGGCAAGTGAAACGCAGCTGGATGTGGAACCGGAATTTGGTGAGACAAAACTGCATTCGCCTCAGGACCATATGGCAGCGTGGAACCCTGCGCAGGAAGCACCGAAGGAAGAACCTGAGAGTGCACCCTGTGCAGAAACAGAACCGGACGCGCCGGAAGCGGCAGAACAGGAAACTGTACTGGCCGAGCCGGAGCAGATGAACTTTGATCCGACGGCGGATCAGCCGGAACCGCTGCGCTATGTGGGCGAGGTGTTCAGAACATATATCCTTGCAGAACGCGGCGATGAGCTGTGCCTGATCGATAAACACGCTGCCCACGAGCGCCAGCTGTACGAAAAACTAGCCGCGAACTATGGCAATGTGCCCAGCCAGATGCTGCTGGAGCCTGCTGCCATCGACCTTGCTGCGGAGGAAAAGCAAGCCCTGCTGGATAACATTCCTCTGCTGGAAAATGCGGGCCTTGAGATCGCGGACTTTGGCGGCAATACCGTGGTGCTGCGCGCGGTGCCCGCAGATGTGGAGCCGCAGAATGCCGAAAGCCTGCTGGTGGAGATCGCAAATAAGCTGCTCAAGGGCGGCCATGATGCGCTGAACGAGCACACCGAGTGGGTGCTGCATTCTATCTCCTGCCGTGCAGCCATCAAGGCGGGGGACAAGTCCTCGCCGCAGGAACTGCTGGCGCTGGCCGAAAAGATCCTTTCCGGCGAGGTGCCGCCGTTTTGCCCGCATGGCCGCCCCTGCGTACTCAAATTGACCCGGAAGGAGCTGGAAAAGCAGTTTGGACGCATCGTATAAACATCCCGTGGTGGCCGTCGTCGGCCCTACCGCAACCGGAAAGACAGCGCTGGGTGTAGAACTTGCAAAACATTTTTCCGGTGAGGTCATCAGCTGTGATTCCATGCAGATCTATAAAGGTCTGGACATAGGCACGGCAAAGGTGACACCGGAGGAGACCTGCGGTATCCCGCATCACGGCGTGGATATCCTTACGCCGGACAAGGCTTTCAGCGTGGCAGACTTTACCGCCATGGCCGGAAAGCTGGAAGAAGAGATCTCTGCCCGGAAGAAGCTGCCCATCCTTGTGGGCGGCACAGGGCTGTATGTTCAGAGCTTTCTGTATGGGGTGCGCTTTACAGAGGAAAAAGCACCTGCCGGTCTGCGGGAGCAACTGGCGGCGGAACTGGCTGCAAAAGGCGGTGCTGCCATGTACGAAGAACTGAAGCAGGCCGACCCGGAAGCTGCTGCGGCTATCCACCCGAACAATCAGGTGCGGGTGCTGCGCGCACTCGAACATTATCGTGCCACCGGCAAAAAGCTGAGCGAACAGAAGGCGGAGTCTCTCCCACCGGAGCGGCCCTACCGCAGCCTGATCCTCGGTCTGGATTTCCCAGAGCGCGCGGTACTTTACCGCCGCATTGACCTGCGTGTGGACAAAATGCTGGAAGCGGGCCTTATAAAGGAAGCGGAGCATGTCTGGCAGAACCGGGAAAGCTTCCGCACGGCAGCGCAGGCCATCGGATACAAGGAGTTCTTTCCGTATTTTGAGCAGACGGCTCCACTGGAAGCCTGCACGGAAAAGCTCAAGCAGGCGTCCCGCAACTATGCCAAGCGCCAGTTGACCTGGTTCCGCCATATGGACGGTGTGGTTTGGCTGGATGCCGGTGCACCGGATGCAGTGCAGACTGCCATCCGCAAAACTAGCGAATTTTTAGCGAAAGGATGATCGATATGCCGGATGAGACCCAGAAGGAACGCCATGCGCCGCATGTGCTTACCACTCTGGCAGGCGTGCTGATCGCGTTTCTGCTGCTGGCAGCAATTTATGTGGTGTATCAGGCCGCACATATCCTGTTCCCGCAGAATGTTTATGAGACTGCGCTGCCTGCGGTCATTTCGGATACGGTGGAAGCCGACGGAGTTCTGCTGTTCGACGAAAGCTATGTGGCAGGCAGCGGAAACCTTGGATATCTTGCTGCCGACGGCGAGCGCGTTTCAGCGGGCACCGCAGTGGCAGAGGTGTACAGCAACGCTTCGCAGGCTTCGCTGCGCCTGCAGCTGAACCAGCTGAATGATCAGATCGACCTGCTGCAGAAATCGCAGAACACTTCTGCGCTGCAGCTGGATACCCTTTTAAAAGAACGTTCTTCTGCGCTGTATGACCTGCTGGATACGCTGGACGACAGCGATTATGAAGCGGTGGATGATGATGCCAATGCCTACCTGCTGGCCCAGAACAAGCTCTGGGTGGTAACGGGCGAAGCTGCAAACTTTACCGATCAGATCACTGCGCTGGTCCAGCAGTCCCAGAGCGTGCAGGCGCAGCTGGGCAGCCCGGCGCAGATCACTGCACCGCAGACCGGCTATTTTGTGCGCTCTTCCAGTAGCGGACGGCTCAATGCCAGTGCCGATGATATCCTTGCACTGAACGCACAGGAGCTGCAGGGCTATCTGCAGTCCGACCCAGTGCTGGCACTGGACGGCTGCGCCGGTAAGATCGTGGCAGGGTTCACATGGCGCTATGTGGGCGTGTGCACTGCAAAGCAGGGCGAAAAGCTGCTGGGTCAGAACGGCAAGCCGCTGAGCACAGCGGTGGAGATCAGCTTCCCGGGTCAGGTAGAGAACAGCCTCAAGGCCACCGTCACCGAGGTGGAGATCGATCAGGACAGCGGCCTTGCCCGCTTTGTGCTTTCCTGCAACTCCATCAACGGCGATGTGCTTTGCCTGAACCGGGCTGCAGCACGCATCTCGGTAGGAGAGCGCAGCGGCCTGCGGGTGCCTGCTGCGGCTGTGCACTATTTAAAAGAGGATGGCACCGAGGCACAAACGCAGGGCGAAAACTACATTCCCGGTGTGTACGTGAAACTTGGCAACATTGCCCGCTTCTGCCCGATCGACCCGGTGGACGCAGACCATCCCCTCATCACGGACGGCGATTACATCCTTGTTCTGCCCGAAGGGACCGAGGGCTCGGTCAGCAAGGTGAGGCTTTATGACGAAATAATCGTTTCCGGACAAAATTTGTATGATGGAAAGCTTTTGTAGTTATTGACATCTGAGGCAAAAAATCCGATAATAGATAAAGCTATTATTTGCATCTATTTGCAAAGAACGCCAGGCAGCGCCATGCTGCCCGAATGAAAGGAGCAGATTGTATGTCTTTGCTTGACAGCATTAAGAAAGGTCTGTTTGACCAGGAAGACGATTACGAGGATCAGTACATTGACGATGGCCCCCAGATGGTAAACAATAACAATGGCATCGGCCTTGGTTCTGACGACGAAAATGAAGAGCCTGTTGAGGGTGCCAAGAAGAACGGCAAGGTGGTCAACATCAATGCCACCACTCAGCTCAAGGTCGTTCTGGTCAAGCCTGAGCGTTTTGAGGATGCCAGTACCATTGCTGACCACCTGAACAACAAGCGCACCGTGGTGCTCAATCTGGAGTCCACCAACAAGGAAGTGTCCCGCCGTCTGGTGGACTTCCTGTCCGGTGTTGCATATGCAAACAATGGCCAGATCAAGCGCGTGGCCAACAGCACCTTCATCATCACTCCGTACAACGTGGATATCATGGGTGATCTGCTGGACGAGCTGGAGAACAATGGCGCGTTCTATTGATCCGCAGCCCAAGGCGGCGCGCGGGTTCATCCCTGCGCGTACCGATGAAGAACGCTATCTCATGCGCCATATCGAGGATTTGGCCCACACGGCCTTTTCCCGGGACATTGCGCGGTATTCGGCTTTCCTGAGTGACCGCGAGCAGGACTTGGCCCGCGCGGCACTGGGCCGTGCCGGTGTGCAGGAGGGCTTCCGGTTTGAGGGCGGCTGGCTGAATGCGGAGCGCAGGGTGCTCTGTATCGAGCCGGAGTACAGCTGCGGCGAAGCACCCATCTGCTGTGTGCGGCTGCAATGCCGTGCACAGGCGGGGGCTGCGCTGCCCACCCACAAGGATTACCTGGGCAGTCTGATGGGCCTTGA
>OCAT01001428.1_pt1 | contig 15266 bp, 11 predicted proteins | sample 1538311 | NCBI WGS metagenome assembly OCAT01 (sample SAMEA2580287, study PRJEB22360) | human gut metagenome | biome: human gut; feature: human-associated habitat; material: faeces | place: Denmark | collected 2008/2010
GAGCGCCAAGAACGTCCAGAATGCTAAGGATGTCAAGAGTGCCAAGAACATCCAGAAACAGAGCATCAGCGCGCCTACTGTGGTATTCGGACTATTAGGCGTGATTATCGGCGTGATCGCGCTGGTTTTCGGGTGCATATCTCCGGATCGGATGATTTCGCTGTTCTCGCCGAATCCGCAATTGCTGACGGCTATTATCTGCGCCGTAGTGGGACTTATTCTGGTAATAGTGGCCGTTGTATGGGCCATAGTCGGTGCCGTCAAGAAGAGAAAATAGCGTTACAACCATTGCATTACGGTCCCAGTAGAAGCACATTATGACGGGAGCCGACCGATAAGAGCCGACCGTTCTATGCTGATGGGGGGGGGGAGGCATAGTAACTATGAAACGGATTTCGGCGCGGCGGGTAGCGAGCGTCATCGCCACCGCGATGGCGATGACGCTGGTATTCGCCACACTTGGCTGGGCGATGATGCCGCAATGGAACACACGGCCCTACACCAAGCACATCGCTATCGCTTCTGCCGACACCACCATCACCCCTGCCCATGCGAACATTCCCCACGAGGGGCGATATCGTACGCGTGAAACCCGACTATCCATCAAGACCGGCGACGGCGTCACGCTACCCGCCGTACTACGTGAACCGGTCGACGCTCCCGGGCCACGCCCGGCTTGTCTGTTCATTCACGGGTCCGGTACCAGCGGTGCCGAGGATTTCGGCGATATCGCCAACGCCATGGCCTCTGCCGGTATCGTGACCTTGGTGCCGGCCAAGCGCAACGACAACTACACCGTGCTGCATCGCGACTACCCGCGTTTTGCTCGCGAATACGGGCGTTCGCTCGACGTGTTGCGTGGCATAAGCGGCGTGGACCCCGCCAAAACCGGCATCTACGCCGAATCCGAAGGCACCTGGATCGCCACGATTCTAACCTCGAAACGGCAAGACATTGCCTTTGCCATACTTACATCCGCACCGGTGTTCAATGGACGTGAGCAAATGGCCATGGCTGTCAGCGCCTATACGCATGAGGCCGGCGCGCCCAAGCCCGTGGTCAAAGACATGGCCAAATTGATGTCGCTGGACTACGCGCCATTCGATCTGGCCTATGCCGACTTTGATGCCGACCGGTATCTGAAATCCCTCACCATGCCGGTGCTGGTGAACTACGGCACCTACGATACGGCCATGCCCATCGAACAGGGGGCGCAGCGGATCATCGCCACGGCCAACAAGTCCGGCAACGAGAACGTCACCGTACGCTATTTTGCCGGCAACCATCAGATGCGGGCTGGTGAGGGCTTATTCACCCCGAACCTGCCATTGGCCGAAGGCTATACGCAAGCGCTGGAAAATTGGGTGAACGGTGTGACCGCCGGAACCAAGGCCGATGGATGGGCAACGCCCCAAGTCGCCGGTGCAACACCTCACCAGCGCTTCGCCGCGCCGCAACGTACCAGATCCGGTATCGTCGGCTCGCTTGGCGTGCTGGCCGGTCTGATGGTGGCAGGGCCCGTGCTGATCGTGATGGCGGCGATATTAGGTATTGGCTTGACTGTGTTTTCTTGGCTACAGACGTTGCTGGCCGGGCGACGTAGTGTGGCGACTGTGCGGGCCGTGCATGCGACGCCGAGTGAGCTGGGGGCCGCCCAGCGGCGCATGTTGCACGGCATTGCCGGCTTATCTGCCGGTATCGGCACAGCGGTGATGGTGATTACCGTGCTGTTGTATGGCTATATGAGCGCCGTAGGCGTATCGGCTGGGTTTGGTATTGCGCCACCCCCGCCCGCCAGGCGAATAGCGACCATGCTGTTGGTGGTGCTGTTTGCTTGGGAAATGGAACGTGTCTGGTATTGCCGCGCCGATATCGTCGGTGTGCGGCGCGTCATATGCGTGATGGTAGCGCTCGGCACTCTCGCCACACTGATGACACTGGCATTTTGGGGCCTATTCTCGCTGTAATTCTGCCGATGTGCGCTGGTAAATGGGGCCTGGCGGGCAGGCTGCGTTGGTGGTCTGGGTGTGGGGCGATCGGCAGATTGCGTTGGCCTGGGTATGGCCGGCCGACGTACATCAGTCGGGGTGTCCGATACACAGTGAATGGCTGAGTATTACGCTTGGGAGGCTTCGGCCTCCTCTAAGGTGTCGAAACCGCCGAGCTGGACTGTGTGCAACAAGGTTTCCTCAGTGATATTGCGTTGCGGGCTGGCTGCGGCGCGCTCGCCAATCATCGCTTCGTAACGTTCGAAGGTCTGGTCGGAATACGTACCAAGCTCGCCGCGCAGATAGGTTTCGAATGAGGTGGCAGATGGTGTGTCTTCGGTGGTGGTGAGTACGCGCATCGCCTCGCCGAGCTTGGGGTAGCGCTCGCGGAAATCCTTGGCCCAGGCGACCTGCTGGGCGATGACCTGTTCCTGACGGGCCACGCGCTCTTCAGAGAGACGCGGAATATACGGCTCTATGTTCTTCGTGAAATCTTCCGGCGCGGTGGAGGCCATCATGCGGCCGTATTTTTCGGTCACGAGGTTGCGGCCCACGTGGTCGGCCGCGTCAAGATCAGCGGCATAGCTGGTGAGTAATGGCCGCTCCCATGTGAGGAACTGGGCCAGCCGCATCTGGTGGAACACCGGCCAGTTGCCTTGGCATGCCGCGCGTCCACCCTCATTGTTGGTGCGCTGGAACTGATCCCATTCATGGCGCACAATAGCCTCGCGCAGTTCATCATCAGTCAGTTCGTTGGTCATCGACGTTCCTTTCACTAATATCTCCCTCTGATGAGGGAGATGGCACGGCGAAGCCGTGACAGAGGGAGCTTGAATCTACAAACTTTTAAGCACCGGATCATCAGAGGCGATGTGGTCCTCGACATACGGGCGCTGCCATTCGAGGAAGGTCTCGCCGGACGTGGTCAGGTGTTCGCGTTTGAGTTCCCTGACGATATCCGCCGCAATCTGCTCCACAACATCGTTGATTTTCTCGATTGCTGTAGCCGCGCCCTTGCCGCCTTCGCCGAATCCGGCCCCTCCATAGCAGGCTGCCGAACTCAATCGCATCACGGTTTCCAACTGTTCGCCCACGTTCGGCAACAGCGCGAACATCGAGCCAGACAGCTTGCGCAATGCTGCGAACTGCCACTTGTAATACGGCATATAGCCCACCACCATCGGCACGTTAACCAGGAACACCAACGAGGCGGTGGCCTGCACGAACTCGTGGATGGACAGCCATGCGGCCGCGCCGTCGCCGCGCTTCAACGAACGCGGCAGATTATATTGACCGGCCTGGGCGATCATGCCCAATCGCTTGGAAATCAAGGTAAGCCGCACGTCGTCGGGCATATCCTTGAACCCTTGGCGTGTTTTGGAGAACTGCCCAGTGGGGTCTGCGAATACTTCGCCATTGGTGGCTGCGGCCAGAGTCGATTCAGCCAGCATCAGCCACTCGTGCGGCGCGGTTTGCGCGGGCGCAGTGCGATACCCGGTGATCGACTCAAAGAAGTCACCGATGCGGAACACGCCGTCACGGCGATTCGCGTCCTGTGCGCGCGGCGTGACGGGGGAGAGCGGTGCATCAATCGGAGTCGTCATCGCTTCCGCCACATCAGAGGACGCCGCGCCTGACTCGGCAGTAGCGGTATCGTCCGTAGCGGTGCCGGGGGTGGGTGCGTTTGTCGCATCGGGTATGACGGTGGAGCCTGCACCTGCGGAGGGGAATGCCCCGGAAGCATCGGACCTGGCATGCGCCTCGAACGTCACGCGGCCTTGCGCATCCACGCTGAACTTGCGCGGCAGTGCCTCGTAATCGGCCTCAAGTTGCTCGCCGATGGTCGCGTAATCCTCATCCGTAAGCCACAGGCAGAAGCGCGGGCCGAAATCGTGGTCCTGCGAATACGTATCATCGAATCCGTAGCATTCCGAGCCATGACCCACCAGACCGGCGGCGATACGCCCGGCATACTGCGGATACTTCGCCGCAATCATCGGCTTGCCCATCTGCGTCCAGAACGCGCGGGCCAGCTTCAGTCCGGACACCGGGCATGCGGAAACGGCCTCGGCCGCGCCCGCAGAACCGGTCGACACCGAAACGGTGGATGGGGAAGATGTCGCGTCCGCACCGGTCTTGTCCTGTGCCGGGCTGTCCGGCAGCCGTGATCCGGACTGGGGTGGCGTGCCTGCATCGCCGGCAACACCCGCATTGTCAACCGTCACCCCGGCCTGCGCCGCCGTTTCCTCGGCCTGCCGCAGATTGTCGGCGGTGATACGCCAGTAATCGGTGTCCTTGCCGTAACATTCCTCGATCACGGCCAGCGCATGCCGGTATCCAGTAACCGCATCCGCATGCCGTCTCTCGGCAAAGCACACCTGCGCGAAGCCCGCCAGTGCGGAGGCATAATGCGCGGAATGTTCCAGATGGCCGGTGCGATAGATTTCCAGTGCCTTGGCTGCATGCCAATGCGCGCCCTCCAACTTGTGTTCGGTCAGCAGGGTCAACGCCAGATTCGTGTGCGAGCTGGCCACGTCGATATCCGCGTCCGGGTTCACGCTCGAGGCTTCGATAATGCGCAGCGCTTCACGCAACTCCAGTTCCGCCTTGTCGGGCCGATTCGTCTCGCTGTAGAGCATCGACAGATTGTTGTGCAGTGCTGCGAGCCTACGGTCGGTGGGTGCCAGCGAATGCCGGCAGACACTCTGCGCCTGATGATACAAATCCTCGGCCTGATCGTATTGTTGGGCCGCGCGCATCGCGGTAGCGCAATTGATTAGCGTGGTGGCCCACGCCTCGGATGTGCCGGTGGTCAAGCCCATACGAGCGGCCAGTTCCAGCGCCCGCTGCACAATCCACTGATTCTCCTTGTGCCGGCCCTGCGAGCGATAGAAGCCCATCGTTTCGTTGAGTACGGTGAGCAGTCCGGCCTCGTCGCCGGCGTTTTCCGCGTCCACCATCGCCTGTTCCAAGTACGGACCGGCTTCGGTGGCTGCCGCGTGGCGATCGAAAATCGCGTCCAGTCCGTTCAGGAATTGTTGGGTATCAAAGGTTGCGGGCGATTGATCGGCATCGTCCGTGGCCTGGTTCGCAGTAGAATCGGCACCTTGCGCTGCGGCCGCCGCATCGGTGTCGTCGGCATCGTCTGGACCATGCGCGAATTGTGCGGCGAATTGTTTGAGCAGTGCTTCCTCGTCCATACCGCCAGACCTCCCTGAATCGTGTCTGATTTCAGTCTATTAATACTGTGAACAAACGCGTCAGGGAGTTTGCTGTGAGCTTGGTCTCAGTCCACCTTGATTTCGCGCATGCGGTGAATGGCGTCGGTATCGGTTTCGCAGCGCCACGAGTAGAAGGCCAGCAGCCCTACGGCAAGCAGAGCCAGCGGCATACCGCCCAGACCGGTATAGCGATAGTTCATCGAGAAAGTGGTGAGCATCGCGCCGCCGACAATCGAGCCGATGGCATTGCCGAAGTTGAAGGCCACCTGCACGGCTGCGCCGGCGATGAGCTCGCCGCCGCCTTGGCCGGCTTCGGTCATCAGCAATTGCTGTGGAGCGGAAGTAAAGAACAATCCGACGGCGATCCAGAACGTCAGTACAGCGGTCATCGGCTGATTGCCCGGAGTGATCAGCACCAGCAGCAAGCCGAGGCAGGAGATGGACTGACCTATTGCGGCCGCGCCGGCATGCCTCCAATGGTCGGTCAGACGACCTCCAAGCAGACCGCCGATGACCATACCAAAGCCGGCAAGCATCATCAGCATCGGCACCAGGGAAGACGACCATCCGCCGGTTTTCTGCAGCCAGGGGGAGACGTAGCTCCACCAGCAGAACACACCGGCATTGCCGGTGAACACGGCGGCCAAAATCACCCACGGGCCACGGCGGGTGAGGAACTTGAACTGACCGGCGATGCCTGCGTCCTTGATCGGTGCAACGTACGGAATCCACGCCGACGCCAGCACAATCGTCATTGCCGCCCAAGCGGCCAAAATGCCGAAGGCAAGACGCCAGGAAAGGAACTCGGCCATCAAGGTGCCCGCCGGTACGCCGAGCATATTGGCCACGGTTTGGCCGGTGACCATTACCGATACGGCTTGCGCCTCCTTGCCTTCCTCCGCCAGAGTCTTGGCGATGAGTGTGGCTGTGCCGAAGAATGCGCCGTGCGGCAGGCCGGCGACGAATCGTGCGACGACCAGCATGGCGGCATTGACGGAGAATGCGGAAGCCAGATTGCCCACCAAGGCAATCACCATAAACAATATGATGAGGTTCTTCGGCGGCACCTTGCGGCCGAACACCAGAATCAGTGTGCCGAAGCACACGCCGATCGCATACGCGGAAATGTAATGGCCTGCGGTGGGGATGCCCACGCCGGTGGCGGCCGCGGCCTGCGGCAGAATACCCATCATCACGAACTCGGCGGCACCGAGAATGAACGCGCCCGAAGCCAGTGCAAGCAGACTCTTCTTCATGGTTCCTCTAATTACTTCAGTATTACTTACAAAAAACAGTGCGGCAATCGATTGATTCGAGCGATATATTACGGTGGTCCGCCAACAAATACGGGCCTTGCCGCGACGCGGTTTGTCGCTGTGCGCGGCGGGTTGTTTACCGCTGTCCGATCGCTTGGTCTGATTGTTGGGTTAGGAAACGAAAAACCGGATTGCTGATTTCTCAACAATCCGGTCCAGTTGTCGGGCTGGCGGGATTTGAACCCGCGGCCTCTTCGTCCCGAACGAAGCGCGCTACCAAGCTGCGCTACAGCCCGTTTGGCAACAGACGTAGATATTACATTGTGGTGGTGGACAATGCAAATCGGCATGTCGCGAGTGTTGCGTGATGGTGGATTCGCCGTGTGTACAGGTCTCTCAAGCCTTGTGCAGAGCCGGTTTTGCGTCATGTGAGCGGGTGTTCAGATGGCCGTACGGTCTGCCGGGCTCATAATCGCCGGCCTTGCGTACACTGATGAATCATGGCTGAAGTTGTCGAAAATACCGAAAACACTGAGAATGAAACCCCGGCCGTCCCGCAGATGAGCACCGTCGAACGTGCGGAAATGCTGCTCGAGCAGGACGCCACCATCCGCGAGAAGATCAAGTCCGGTGCCACGCTGGACGAAGCCGTGGACCCCTCCAACAAGGAGTTCGGCCCGCTGGCTCACCCCGAGCAGGTGCAGATGCGCGTGGCCAAGCGCGCGATGATGCTTGAGGCCGGCATCGCCCCCTACCCGGTGCACTTGGACGTCACCGACACCATCGAGGCGGTCCGCGCCAAGTATGACGGCAAGCTCGAGGCTGGCGAAGAGACCGAAGACATGGTCGGCATTGCTGGCCGCGTGCTGTTCCTGCGCAACGCGGGCGGCCTGTGCTTCGTGCAGCTGTCCGCCGGTGACGGTACCAAGATTCAGGGCATGATCTCCAAGAAGGAGATTGGCGCCGACTCGCTCAAGCAGTTCAAGCAGCTCGTCGACCTTGGCGATCACCTGTACCTCAAGGGCCGCGTCATCGCCTCCAAGACCGGCGAGCTGTCCGTATTCGCCACTGAGTGGGCTATCGCCTCCAAGGCCCTGCAGCCGCTGCCGGCCCTGCACAAGGACCTGAACGAAGACACCCGCACCCGCAAGCCGTACATCGGCATGATCGCGGACGAGAACATCCGCAACATGGTGCGCAACCGCTCCAAGGCCGTGGCCTCCCTGCGCCGCACCTTTGACGACCACGACTTCCTCGAGGTCGAAACCCCGATGCTGCAGACCCTGCACGGTGGCGCGGCCGCCCGCCCGTTCACCACGCACATGAACGCCTTCGACCTCGACCTGTATCTGCGCATCGCGCCGGAACTGTTCCTCAAGCGCTGCCTGGTGGGCGGCATCGACCGCGTGTTCGAAATCAACCGCGACTTCCGCAATGAGGGCGTCGACGCCACGCACGCCCCCGAATTCACCATGGTCGAGGCCTACCAGGCCTATGGCACCTATGATTCCATCGGCCAGCTGGTCAAGGAGCTCGTGCAGAAGACCGCCATGGACGTCTACGGCTCGCACAAGGTCACCCTGCTCGACGGCACCGAATACGACTTCGGCGGCGAATGGAAGACCATCAGCATGTACGACTCCCTGTCCGAATCGTTGGGCGAGGAGATTGTGCCGAACGGCGGCCCGGACGCCCCCGGCACCTCCGTTGAGCACCTGGGCGCCATCGCCGACAAGCTCGGCGTAGAGCGCGACGACGTGGAGAACCACGGCAAGCTCGTCGAACACCTGTGGGAGCACTTCTACGAGGACAAGCTTTACGAGCCCACCTTCGTGCGTGACTTCCCGGTCGAAACCTCCCCGCTGGTCAAGGGCCACCGCACCAAGCCCGGCGTGGTGGAGAAGTGGGATCTCTACGTGCGCGGCTTCGAGCTGGCTACCGGCTACTCCGAGCTCAACGACCCGATCGTGCAGCGTGAGCGTTTCGTGGCCCAGGCCAAGGACGCGCTCGCCGGTGATGAGGAAGCCTGCGATATTGATGAGGACTTCCTCGAGGCCCTTGGTGTGGGCATGCCTCCGGCCGGCGGTATGGGTATGGGCATTGATCGACTGCTTATCGCCTTGACCGGTGCCACGATTCGCGAGACCATCACCTTCCCGCTGGTCAAGCCGCTCGTTGGCTGATTAGGCATACTCTGGCTCCCCTCAGAGAGGGGAGCCGAGTTATATATGAAAGGGATTGCTTATGTCCATCGGCTTGTGGGTTCGGGGCGCGCGTCCCAAGACCTTGGCCACTTCCATCGCGTCGGTGATGGTTGGGGCGACGATGGCATACGCGCATATCGAGCAGTCGGGCACCTGCATCGCAATATATCCCGAACCGGCCTCCTGCGCCACGGCCCGTGAACAGCAGACCCTGCTGATGGACCGATTCTGGCCGGTGACCATCCTGTGCCTGCTAGTCGCGCTGTTCCTGCAAATCGCCGTCAACTATGCGAACGACTATTCCGATGGCATCCGCGGCACTGACGCCGGGCGTGACACGGACGAATCGAAATCAGGCAAACCCCAGCGACTGACCGCATCCGGACTGGTACCGGCCAAGCATGTACTGTTCGCGGCGATGATTTGCGCCGCCATCGCCTGCATATGCGGCATTGCCGCTATCGTGATTTCCCAAGCTTGGTGGCTGTTTGCCGTGGGTGTGGCCTCCTTGCTGGCCGGCTGGTTCTACACCGGTGGCAAGCATCCGTATGGATACGTCGGGCTGGGAGAAGTCGGCGTGTTCCTGTTCTTCGGCTTGGCTGCGGTATTGGGCACCGAATACGCGCTGTGCGGCACGGTGGACGTCGGCGGACTATTGGGTGCTGTGGCGGCTGGCCTGTTCTCCTGCCTGATCATGATGGTGAACAATATCCGTGACATCGACGAGGATCGTGAGCATGGTAAGTGCACGCTGGCCGTACGGCTGGGTGAATCCGGCGCGCGTACGCTGCTGATTGTGTGCTGCGTGGCCTCGTGGGCCATAGCCCTGCTCATGTGCGCGACCCTATGGTGGCCGTGGGGCGCAGTGCTGTTGATCTCGGGCGTCGGAATACCTGTGCGCATGGTCTCCAGCGTGAATAAACGTCAATTCCGCCCGGCTCTGCCCGCCGCCAGCTTCCAGACCTTGCTGTTTGCGGTGGTGCTGGCGGTTTCCGTGACGCTCTGAGAGCGAAATAATAAGACGAATACTCGTGTTTGGGCGCACGCGGCTGTAGACTGAACCGTATGACTTATAAACTAGTACTGCTCCGTCATGGACAGAGCGCATGGAATAAAACTAACCAGTTCACCGGCTGGGTCGACGTACCGCTGACCGAGCAGGGTGAAGCCGAAGCCAAGCGTGGCGGCGAGCTGCTCAAGGAGAAGAACGTCCTTCCGGACATCGTGTTCACCTCCCTGCTGCGTCGCGCCATCAACACCGCCAACATCGCTCTGGATGCCGCAGATCGTCTGTGGATTCCGGTTCAGCGTGACTGGCGTCTCAACGAGCGTCACTACGGCGCTCTGCAGGGCAAGAACAAGACCGAGATCCGCGAAGAGTACGGCGACGAGAAGTTCATGCTGTGGCGCCGTTCTTACGCCACCCCGCCGCCCGAGATCGACCCGAACGACCAGTACGCCCAGAACAACGACCCGCGCTACGCCGGCGATCCGGTTCCGGAAGCCGAGTGCCTGGCCAACGTTGTTGAGCGTGTGAAGCCGTACTTCGAGTCCGCTATCGAGCCGGAGCTCAAGGCCGGCAAGACCGTGCTGATTGCTGCCCACGGCAACTCCCTCCGCGCCATCGTCAAGATGCTGGACAACCTGTCTGAGGAAGAGATCGCCAAGGTCAACATCCCGACCGCCATCCCGCTGCTCTACGAGCTGGACGAGAACTTCAAGCCGATCAAGCCGCGTGGCGAGTACCTGGACCCGGAGGCTGCTGCTGCCGGTGCCGCCGCTGTCGCCGCTCAGGGCCAGAAGTGAGCCTAAGCCGCTAACACGGTACAAGCTGTAAGGGGAGTCGCACATAACGTGCGGCTCCCCTTTGCTATGCCTGCCAAATCCCCCATGGGGCGGTGATTACCCCATGGGGCGGTAAAACTCTCATGGGGCGGTAAAACTCTCATGGGGCGGTAAAACTCTCATGGGGCGGTATGCCAGAATGGCTTAATTCCGCGGTTTCACATATCCTTCAAACCGCCCCATGGGCAAGTTACCGCCCTATGGGTGTTTTGCCGCCCCATGGATACGCCGGTGTACCGCCCAAAAGCAACAAAAAACGGCGTCCAGCCGTAGCCGGATCGCCGCTTTCGGGCATCCTCCTCAAACCACAGGAGAACAAGTGTTCAGTTATTCGCCCAATGTGAGAACAAGTCCCAATCAGTCGATGTCGGTGCCCTCGTCGCGGGTCGGCTCCTTGGTGGGGTCGAAGCCGGAGACGATGTACACCACACGGCGGGCGGCGGACACGGCGTGATCGCCGAGACGCTCCAGGAAGCGGCCCAGCAGCACGATATCCACGGTCTGCTGACGGGTGATGTCATCGGACAGCGCTAGATCGAAGGTCTGGTGGTGCAGGTTGTCCAGCTTGTCGTCAGCCAGGATGATGGCCTCGGCGGTCTTGGCATCGCGATCGAAGAGCATGGCCACCAGCTGGTCAGCGGTGTTGTCCAGGAAGTCGATCATCTCGGCGAACACCGGTTGAGCGGATTCGGGAATCGCGGCGGCCGGGTAGGTGCGGCGAGCGGCCTCGGCCACGTGGCGGGCAAGATCGCCCATACGCTCGAACGTGGAAGCCAGACGCATGGTGGAAACGACCACACGCAGATCGGTGGCCACCGGATTCTGCTTGGCGAGCAACTTGACGCACTGGTCAATCACAGAGGACTCCAGGGCATCGATTTCGATGTCGCCGTCAATCACAGTCTGTGCGGCTTCAACGTCCTGATTCAGCAGGGCTTCCCCAGCTCCTTTGATCGCCTTGCGTACGTTCTGCGCCATACGGTCGAGGTCGTCAGCAACCTGCTTCAGCTCCTCGTTGAAAATAACGCGCATTTCTCTAGCCTTTCATGCTTGCTTATTGCAACCTGTACCAGTGTATTATTCCAGTACTTGTTCCCCACTTCAACGTAGGTAATGGCAACCTCAAGTTGTTCTACTGTTCATTGGGTTGTTCACCTGAAATTCATGTTACCGGCGTGCCGGCAAACCGCAATCCCGGCGTGTGGTGTGAAAGAATGGGGGCATGACACAGATGCCGCTCGTCGCCGCGATTGCTCTTATTGTCACGGCTGTTTTATTTGTGGTAGGAATCATCACGCTCATCGTGGGATTTGCGACACATCGAGTGTCCATGGAATCGCCGCTGGCCGATGATGACGACAATGACGATCTGTCCGACGACACCGCCACGCTGCTGTCCATGCTGCCAGGTGCGTCCGTGGTGGTCGACGAGCACGACGAGGTGGTCCGCTGCAATCCCGCCGCCTACCGCCTGGGTGTGGTGTCAGATGACGCCATTGCCCAGCAGCATGTGCTGGATGCCATTCACGAGGCGCGCAAGTCCGGTGGCAAGCGCCAGTTCGACTTGACCACCGATACTCCGGAGCGGTACGTCGCAGACCAGAACAAGGGCGATCACGTCGCCACGCAGTCCGTCCACCGCCCCAACTGGCTGAAGGTGACTGTAGGGCGTATCAACGAGCAGTTCGTCATCGTGTTGATTACCGATGTCAGTGATGTGATTCGTTTCGCTCAAGTGCGTGACTCGTTTATTACCAATGTGTCCGAGCAATTGTTGGGCCCCACTGAGGCTCTGGCCAAACTCGCCGATTCGCTGGAGTCCGGCAATCTGGACGAACAGCAGGTGGCTGCCGACGCTCGCCAGGTGCGTTCCAGCTGCAGCAAGCTCAACCACATGGTGTCTGATTTGCTGCTGCTCATACGCGCGCAGGAGCCGATTACGCCGTCTTCCGCCAACCGACTGAACGTTATGGAACAGCTCAGGGCCACGGCGGCGCGACTGGAGCCGCAGGCAGCCGAGGCTGGCGTGCAGCTGAACATCAAGGGCGACGATGATCTAGTCATCAATGGTGAGGCGGACCAGATCGACAGCGCCGTGACCAAGCTCATCGAAAACGCCATCGGCTATTCCAAGGAAAATGGCGTGGTCAGCGTGTCCGCATCCAAAGACAAGGATGGCGACCGCGCGGTGATTCGCGTGATTGACCAAGGCACGGGCATCGCTAAGAAGGACCAGGCGCGCATCTTCGAGCGGTTCTACCGGGGCGTGGAACAGAGCAATCGCACGGCGGATGGCGTGGGCCTAGGCTTGGCCATCGTCAAGCATGTGGCGCTGACCCATCATGGCGATGTGACCGTATGGAGCGCGCCCGGGCAAGGCAGTACGTTCAGCCTTACGTTGCCGTTGGCGCAGTGAGGTAAGGAATTGGTGGCATGCCTTGCATGCCACCAATGCTGTTTGATGAGCGACCTGCGGCCGCGGTCTCTCCCTCAATCAGCTACGCTGACAGCTCCCGTCATCAGAGGGAGCTTGTGTTGCGTTACTGTCCGAGGCGGCGGTAGTCCCAGCGGTCGAAGTATTCCCAAATCAGCAGTAGCAAGCCAATAATGACACCGGCCACGCACATAATCACCAACGGCATTACGCTGTAGCCCACGGCCAGCAGAATCAGCACGACAATCAACGCCACAATCCATAGACCGGTACCGATGGCAAACACCTTACGCAGATCCACCCGTACGGGCTTGGGTGCGGGTTTGCGGACGGCAGGGTCAATGAGAGGCGCGAACTTCATACTCATGCACTGTAGTAAGAGTAGGGAGGGGCGTCAAACATCCCTCCCTACGATTTATTCAATCGGCATCAGTTGAGACCGATCAATGTGCATGGCATATATGGTCGGCCATGCGAGGCATAGACCGCCATCACAGGTGCTCGACCACGTAGTCGACGCACTTGGTGAAGGCCATGACATCAGCCGGTTCCACCGAGGGGAACACGCCAACGCGCAGCTGGTTGCGGCCCAGCTTGCGGTAGCCGGCGGCGTCCACAATGCCGTTCTCGCGCAGGATGGACAGTACCTGAGAGGCCTGGACTCGCTCGTCCAGATCAATGGTGACCACGGCGTTCGAGCGTGCGTCCGCATCGACGACGAACGGAGCGGCGTATTCGGAGCGCTCGGCCCACGAGTACAGGATGGATGCGGACTTGGCGCAACGTGTGGTGGCCCAGGCGAGGCCGCCGTTGTTGTTGAGCCAGCGAATCTGGTTTTCCATCATGATCAGGGTGGCCACGGCGGGCGTATTCAGGGTCTGATCCTTGCGGGAGTTGTTCAGTGCCGTGGTCAGCGAGAGGAACGGCGGCACCCAGCGATGTGCGCCTTCCAGATGAGCGCTTGATTCGACGCCTGCCGCACGATCGATAGCTTCGGGGGAGAGGATGGCGACCCACAGACCGCCATCGGCACCGAAGGCCTTCTGCGGTGAGAAGTAGTAGACGTCGGTCTGGCTGATGTCCACAGGCAAAGCGCCGGCTGCGCTGGTGCCGTCGATGACGGTCAAGGCACCAGCTTCACGACTTCCGGCCACGCGGCGAATCGGGGCGGCCACACCAGTGGAGGTCTCGTTGTGAGCCCAGCAATATGTGTCCACGCCCTCGGTGAGCTCAGGCAGACGGTAAGTGCCCGGCTCGCCGGGGAACAGCACCGGGTCTTCAAGGAAGGGTGCGTTCGCGGCGGACGCGGCGAACTTGGCACTGAACGAGCCATACGTGCCGAATGCGGCGCGACGGGTGATCAGCGAAGCGCAGGCAATCTCCCAGAACGCGCTGGCGCCACCGTTGCCAAGCGCCACCTCATACCCTTCAGGCAGGTGGAAGAACTCGCGCAGACCTTCACGAATCGAAGCGACCAGTTGCTTGACTGGTGCCTGGCGATGTGATGTGCCAAGCAGGGTGGTGGCGCCGGCGTCGAGCGCGGCGATCTGTTCGGGGCGGATTTTGCTGGGGCCGGAGCCGAAGCGACCATCTTCGGGCTTCAGCGACTCGGGAATACTCAGTGTGATAGTCATGGTTTCAAGGGTAGACCAGTGTTGGGGAATATCGCGGATAATGCTCGGTGTGCGGGATTACTGCGGGGTTACTGCGGAATTCCGGGGTGCCGGGCGGCAGTGGTGGCAATGCGGAATGCAGTGCAGAATGTACGCAGCACATCATGGTTACGGTGTGTCGGAATGACATGAGTTAGTGATTCTTCCGATAACCGGATAGTGAGGTTCGTGAACGGGCGGAAACAAGGCAGTTTTTTCACCCGGCCGCACGGTTACGTAAATCGTTTGACACACCCGGATGGTGGGGGATCACATTGAGGATTGACCTCTGTTCGTTGTACAGTACTCAATTGTGACGGTCATACGAGGTCATCGAAATGACCCCGCCGAACCCATCCAAGGAGTTAACGTAGTATGAAGCATGCTTCGCATAAAGCGACCACGGTCTCGCGCCAGAAGTTCAGCTTAGCGAAGGCATTGTTTGCCTCCGGCAAGGGTTCTCATTCCGTTCGTGCTGTGCGTGCGGTGCAATCCGCTGGTAGCGACGCCGTTGTTTTGGGGCTTGATCCGGCCATTGCCGAGAAGATCAACGAAATCGCTCCCCAGACCCGCCGTTCCATTCGTGAGGCCGCTCGTGCCGCTGAACGCCGTAGCCATATTCTTGCCTCCGCCCCACCTGCCGCCCCGGGCGGGCCCGCATTATTG
>OCAT01001437.1_pt1 | contig 15235 bp, 14 predicted proteins | sample 1538311 | NCBI WGS metagenome assembly OCAT01 (sample SAMEA2580287, study PRJEB22360) | human gut metagenome | biome: human gut; feature: human-associated habitat; material: faeces | place: Denmark | collected 2008/2010
GCATTCACCTACCACCTCCCCCTACGGGTACTCCTCCTTCCCGAAGGAGGAGAGTGGTGGATACTATCAATTATCAAATTGTTATTTTCCCAATCAACCTTACCACTAAAATTGAAGAAGAATATATATTTATAAAGCGACTCCGGTCAATCTCTTAACCGGAGTCTTACTGATTTTTACTTTGATTTGTTTTACTTTACTTTGATTTGCTTTGATTTTACTCCTTTACCCCGTAAACAACAGTGTGGAGCTTATGTCTTATATCTTCGTAATCCTTTTCCGGATTCAAGTCACCGTACACCATTAAATACATCGGAAGAAAATCATCTCCGGGCTTGTAGGGCGGCTGATAATAGTCATTTTTCCACAAGGTGAATCCTTGACGCTCGTAGAAACAAATACGGCGTTTTGCCATTTCCTCTACGGGGCGTTCTACTTCCAGTACGATAGGCAATTGCAGGTGGTTGCACAAGTATTCCAACGTCCGTTTCCCGTATCCGCCGTTGCGCAGGGCGGGATTGGTGGCGAAGTGTTCTACATAGTAGAAGCGGTCGAAATCCCAGTATGTGATGAACCCAATAGGCAGGTCATCATCAAAGATGATATTATTATGAAAGTTGCCCGTCCGGTCGGTATACTCGCGTAACTCTTCCAATTGACGGTATTCTTCCGGTGGAAATGCATCAACGAGGAGTTCTTCCATAAACTTGTAATGTTGTAAATCCGATGTGCTGATCGGTTGAAGCTTAATCATAAAGGCTTGGGTTTTTAAGTTTGACAAACGTTATTTCTTTATGGCACATAAAATTCGATAATCCGGCGGATTGCGCGTTGGCAGACCGGGCAAAATTCGGGATGCTCATTGGTTTTCATGCGGCAGTTGTACGCCGGGCGATAAATACCTTTGAATGAATAACCACCTCCTTCATACACGCCTACCGGGTAATTCTTTTGTTGGGCAACCGGAGTAGGTACCGGTATGTGTGGAGGGAGCATATCTTCCCATTTGGAGGCGAAGTTCACCCGTGTTGTGATATTCTGTTCCCACGGTTCCACATCCAGCGGATAAGTGTCGGTCATCGTATCATCCTCGTAAAAATACTCGTCCGCGAGTCCACCGAAACTGTGTCCGAACTCATGGACGACCACCGGTTTGAACATGGGATGATGCGCAGTGGTCAGCGTGTAGGAATTGTAGATTCCTCCTCCGCCGTATACATCCGTGTTGGCGAGGATAATAATATGCTCATAGGGGATTCCCGCCAGCGCATTGTGGATCGATTTCACCCGGCTGGTAGTCAGATAACGTTCGGAATAGAACGTGTCGAAATGCGAGTGGACGGCAGTTTGCTTCCATTGGTCTGCACGGGGGACACTTACGCCGCTGTCGGTAGACGGGCTGGCTACGGCGACGATATTGAATTTCTGTTTCATCGACCGGAACGGTTCGTGTGAGAACAAGCTTTCGCAGGTACGTTGCGCATCCTGATAGAAAACATCCATTTCCTTTTCCGTATATCCTTCGGCGAGAATGGCGACATCAATGCAGTCTTTCTCGCTGCCGCTTTGCAACATATAACGATGCGGGGTGACGTGCGATGTGCCGCGTTTGTGGATTAAAATATCCTCGGGCGATACAATATGTTTGAAGTTTGCCATAACATCCTTACGGGGCGAATATAACGTAATTTCTACTTCTACCGTTTTCTTGGGAAAAGGCAGGAGAAACGTATTTTCGAATCCTTTGGCGGTTGTCCGGGCTTCATCGGTCGACAGCCATTCCTGAAACAGTGAAGAAAAGGATGTTTTATAAATACATTGTCCGGTGGCAACGTCTTTCACGATAATTTGCCCGTTTCCCGCCAAGGGAAGTTCGGATAAATGGTGTTGTCGTCCGGCCCAGGAAGGCAGTTGTGAGAGTTCGTCCAGATAGATCGCCTGACGGTTGGCGTCTCCGGTGAAAATGTAATCCACTCGTAGTGTTTTATCTTGAAAAAAGTCCGCAAAATTTTGCGCGTAGCTTGTCAGAGTGGCAAGGAAAAAAAGCAGTGTACAGCAAAATTGTTTCATATAAATAGTATATTTATGTTTTCCACAAAGGTACAAACTATTGTTGACTTATCCGCTTTCTGCAAATAAAAGTAATAAATTATAGTATTTGTTGCCGGAAAATCGCTAACTTTGCATAAAAGATTCGTCGATTAAAACAATTTGATTCAAATATGGGACATCATCAATTAGATAGTTTAGATGAGCAGATTCTGAAGTTAATAGCCGGCAATGCGCGTATTCCTTTTCTGGAAGTAGCGAGAGCTTGTAACGTTTCCGGCGCGGCCATTCATCAGCGCATTCAGAAGCTGACTAATCTCGGTATATTAAAGGGTTCGGAATATGTGATCGACCCTGAAAAGATAGGATATGAGACTTGCGCTTATATCGGCATTTATCTGAAGGACCCCGAGTCCTTTGATTCGGTGACAAAAGCCTTGGAAGCGATTCCGGAAGTGGTAGAATGTCATTTCACCACCGGAAAATATGATATGTTTATCAAGATTTATGCTAAGAACAACCACCATTTGCTGAGCATTATCCACGATAAGCTGCAACCGTTGGGGTTGGCGCGTACCGAAACGCTAATCTCCTTCCACGAAGCCATTAAACGGCAGATGCCGATTATGGTCGACGTAGAAGACGAAGATTAATAAGTTGTAATAATTGTTTTTTACGCTTTTACGTAATCAACAAATGCATACGAGCAGAGATGTTTCTCATCCGCAGGATGAGCTTCTCTGTTTTTTTCGTGCCATACGGCGGGCGAGATTTCGGGGAAAAAGGCGTCAGCCTCCGGTGCGGTGTTGTCTATTTCCGTCAGGCAAAGTTCGTCGGCAAAGGGAAGCGCCTGTTGGTAGACACTTGCGCCGCCGATGATATATACGTGTTCATCCTCCTTGCAACTTTGCAGAGCCGCTTCGAGTGAAGGGAATACTTCCGCTCCCGGACATTCCGCAGCCGGATTTGAAGACAGAACGACATTCCTGCGGTTGGGCAGGGCGCCTTTGGGGAGTGATTCGAAAGTTTTTCTTCCCATAACAATCGTATTTCCCGTGGTCAGTGCTTTGAAACGTTTCAAGTCGTTGGGCAACCAGAAAAGGAGTTTGTTCTCGAATCCGATAGCCATGCGGCGGTCTACGGCCGCTATAATAGATATTTTACTCATACAGATTAAGTTCGTTTGATATTCTTCCGTCTGCATCGTGCCGGGGTCAGACTGCTACCACACCTGCGATGTGCGGATGCGGGTCATAATTCACCAGTTCGAAATCCTCGAATTTGAAATCGAAGATACTTTTCACATCCGGGTTGATTTTCATCTGCGGCAACGGACGCGGTTCGCGGGACAGTTGCAGTTTTACCTGTTCCAGATGATTCAGATAGATATGTGCGTCACCGAATGTATGAACGAAGTCTCCGGCCTTCAATCCCGTCACCTGCGCTACCATTTGCAGCAACAGTGCGTATGAAGCAATGTTGAAAGGCACGCCGAGGAAAATGTCGGCGCTGCGTTGGTAAAGTTGGAGGCTCAGTCGTCCGTCCGCTACGTAGAACTGGAAAAACGCATGACAGGGAGGGAGGTTCATGTTATTCAAATCCGCTACATTCCATGCGCTGACAATAATCCGGCGTGAGTCCGGATTTTGTTTGATCGTCTCTATCGCTTCGCTGATCTGGTCGATGAATCCGCCGTTGTAGTCGGGCCACGAACGCCATTGGTAGCCGTAGATATGTCCCAGATCACCGTTTTCGTCCGCCCATTCGTTCCAGATGCGGACACCGTGTTCTTGCAGGTATTTCACGTTCGTGTCTCCTTGGAGGAACCACAGCAATTCATATATGATTGATTTCAGATGTAATTTCTTGGTGGTGAGACAGGGAAAGCCGTCGTCGAGGTTGAAGCGCATTTGGTGACCGAACACGCTGATCGTTCCGGTACCGGTGCGGTCGCTTTTCTCCGTGCCTTCAGTCAACACACGGTTCAGTAAATCGAGATATTGTTTCATAATGAGTAAATTATCAAAGCGTTAATGCATTTGCAAGGCTGTGCTTAAAAGTCGGTATCCTCTCCAATCCCCTCTTTCGGGAAGGAGGAGAGTTTGGGATACTATTGGCTTTTTAGTCATCCTCTTTGTGCAAAATTACAAAAATGGCGTGAATAAATTAGCAAACCAGCCGACGAACTTCTTCCATGGCGAGCGCTTTTTCCAAAATTCCGGTGTCAACTGTGTGCAGTGCTCGATGTCGTTGCGGAACATGGTGTTCAGTTCCGCCGTTGTCTTCTTGTCGAAGATGAAAGCGTTCGTCTCGTAGTCGTAACGGAGGCTGCGGCTGTTCAGGTTGGCGGTGCCGACGGTGCAGAACAAGTCGTCGATCATCATTATTTTAGAATGGTGGAATCCTCCGTTGTACATATAAACTGTTGCCCCCCGTTTCATCAACTTATGCAACTTGTAAAGTGCGGCATCCGGCGTGAAAGGGATGTCGGAGGCGGACGAAACCATAATTGTTACGTTCACTCCCCGGTCGATTGTCCGGTTGAGCGCTTTTTTGATAGAAGAAGTCGGCACGAAATAAGGATTGACGATATGTACGTTTTTTTGTGCCGAGTAGATCGACATGGCGTATGCATGGCTCAGCATACGGCTGTTTTTCTTCGGAGTGCGGTCTACGATAGCGACAACGATATTTGTACTGTCTTCATGTTGAGGGAAATAAATTTCCCCACCGATGTTCTGCTTGGTTTCCTTGTTCCAGATTGTAAGGAAAATCTCCTGCAAATCGTTCACCGCATCGCCTTCAATGCGCATGTGCATATCGCGCCATGTACCGATTTTGGGTAGTCCATTGATGTAATAGTCGGCGATGTTCATGCCGCCGGTATAAGCTATTTCTCCGTCGATTACGACAATCTTCCGGTGGTCGCGGTGGGCGGCGTGGTTGATATAAGGGAAAGTGAACGGGTCGAACTTGACGATTTCAATCCCTTGTTCACGGATTTTCTTGAGATGTCTTTTTTTGAGCGGCTGGTTGTTCGACCAGTTGCCGAAAGCGTCGAACATTGCCCGCACTTCGACACCTTCTTTTACTTTTTCGGCGAGAAGGGCGAATAAGGCGTTGGCGATAGAGTCGTTTCGGAAGTTGAAATATTCCAGATGCACGTGGTGCTTGGCCTGACGGATTGCTTCAAACAAGTCGATAAACTTTTCCCGCCCGCTTTTCAGCAGTTTCACTTTATTATTATCGGAGATAGGTATACCCGATTCCTCTAAAAAATGCAGTACAAGGGAATCACTCGTGAGTCCGATAGAATCCCGGGGGTGGGTCATCAAACTGTCGATGACGCTTGCCTGGGCACGCAATAAAGGCAGGAACAGGAATAAAATGAATATACGTAATTTCAAAACTTTTCTCTCTATTTTAGTTTACAGAGCAACAAAGATACAACATCTATGTTTGGGCTAATCGGGGACAAAGGGTAGATTTATTATTGTTTAACACTCGGATAGCTTTATTAGTAAGGGAAAAATTAAGAGGAAAATAATGGGGACTGATTAAACAGTCGATAGTATTATCTTAACATTTCCGTACCGCCTATGCCAATGAAGCTACTTTTCTCGCAGCCATAAACAGTAACACTACACTTGCGATAATGATTGATTTCGGGTCGAGACTTGTTGTTCCATGATTAATCATGCCGATGAATACCTCCCGAATCGTTCCCCATGCAGCTTCCGGTCCGCCTAAGGAGACGAAAAGTACGGCTCCCACAGCCATGACGAAGGCGTTCCAAATGCGTGCCAGCCGATTGCTGCGGTCGGGTAGGTGGTGCATGACACGGCGGCTGAATCCCCTGTCCGCTATCTCCTGCCTGTTTTCGGTAAAGAAGTCGCGCAAGAGTTTATCATTGTCTATTTCTGTCATAACCATTTTGTTTTAAGTACGTTGCTAATTTATCTTTTCCACGCGACAGGTGGCTTTTCACCGTTCCTGCCGGTATTCCGGTAATACCTGCGATCTTGTCAATGCTTAAATCTTCCATATAAAACAAGGTGATGCAGGTTCGTTCCACATCTTTTAGCGTTTTGAGCGACTGGTAGACATCCATTTTCTGCCCGACGTTTTCTTGTTCGGTACTGTTAATGGCATCTATTTCCGTTGTGTCCAAGCCGGCCATTTCTTTCCGGCTGCGAATATAATCATAAAAAACATTATAGGCAATGCGGTAGAGCCACGTTGAGAAACTCGACAGATTGTGGAAAGAAGAGAGATTGGTATATGCCTTGATGAATGTATCCTGCGCCAAATCGTCACTCAATTCGCTGTCACCGCAAGTCAGGTTGAGAAAGAACCGCCGCACGGGCGACTGGTATTTCTTCACTAACTGGTCGAAGGCCCTAGTGTTTTTGAACACTACGACCTGTGCGACTAGCGATATATCGTTGATTTGGCTCATTTATTTTCGTCGCTCTTTTCTCCGTTTCTTTCTTCCTGCTGCGTTGCCGAAGGGGCGGCTGTGTCGATGTCTCTTTTCCGGGAAACGTTCATCCGGAAAGGATCAACATCATCTGTTTTCTGTTGTTTGCTGCCTATTATCCATTGGCCGATGCCCATAAACATGATAAGCAGTCCGATTGCTCCGATTCCGAACTCTCCGGTGATCGCCCAGAGGAAGATGAAAAGTCCGATCCCTGTAAAGGTGTTTTTGATGCCTTGTGAGCGTTGGTCGGCCGGCCGGTTTTCACGGATAAAGTTTTCCGGCAGCGGTTGTCCGGCTGCAATGGCCTGTTCGGCAAGGCGGTAACGGGCTTTCCGGTTCTTGTAGCGGAAGAAAAAGATTACAAACAAGATAAATACGGGCAGTCCGAAGACGGCGACGATTGCGATAATAGAGATCAGGATCCCTCCGCTGATCGTGTCGCTGAGGTTGCCGAAGGGAAGGTCGTTGTCGTCCTTACCCGCCGTCGTATCCATGTCCGTTGTATCTACACCGATCACCGTCACTGTTGTGTTGGATTCATCCGCCTTGGTGTCTGTCTTTTTCGAAAGGGTCACTTTCACATTTTCGGTAGAATCCTTCTCAATGCTACTCTGTTTTTGTGCATTAATTACTGTCGAAGTGGTGAATGCGAGCAATAATGCTATTAGAATTTGTTTCATATTTGTTATTTTTTAATTTGTTTCTTTGTCTGTTAGACGCAGTTAGTATCCGAGAAAGTTGCAAAGAGACGAAATATTTTTGATATTTGCGCAAATTAATAAATGAAAATGAATTTACCCGCTTCTTTTACAGAATATACCCGCGCTTTGTTGGGCATCGAAGAATACGAAAAACTGGTTTCCGCCTTGCAGCAGGAACCTCCTGTGAGCATTAGGCTGAATCGGTTGAAAGTTCATCGGTTGAAAGTGGAAAATGCTCTATCGGTTCAACCTCCCTGGTCTTCGGAGGGAATCTACCTCGACGAACGGCTCACTTTTACATTCGACCCGTTGTTTCATGCAGGGTGTTATTATGTGCAGGAGGCTTCTTCGATGTTCGTGGAACAGGTGCTCCGGCAGCATGTCACGAAGCCGGTGGTGATGCTCGACCTTTGTGCCGCTCCGGGAGGGAAATCGACCCATGCTCGTAGTGTGTTGCCCGAAGGTAGTTTGCTGGTTGCCAACGAGGTAATCCGGAACCGGTCGCAGATTTTGGCGGAGAACCTGACGAAATGGGGACATCCGGATGTGGTGGTTACGAATAACGACCCGGCTGATTTTTCGGCTTTGCCTTCTTTCTTTGACGTTATTCTGACAGATGTGCCTTGCTCCGGCGAAGGGATGTTCCGTAAAGATCCGGTGGCCGTTGAAGAATGGAGTCCGGAGAATGTGGAAATTTGCTGGCAACGGCAACGGAGGATTATTGCGGACGTTTGGCCGAGTCTGAAGCCCGGAGGCATTCTTATATACAGTACCTGTACATATAACACGAAAGAGGACGAAGAAAATGTCCGTTGGATTCAGCAGGAATTTGGGGCGGAATCGTTGGCGGTAGATATTCGGGAAGAGTGGAATATCACAGGAAATCTGCTGTGCGGCGAATCGGCTTCCGTATATCACTTTTTCCCGCATAAGACGAAGGGTGAAGGCTTTTTCTTGTCCGTACTCCGCAAACCGGAAACGGCAGGGGAGGACAGTTATGCCGATTATTATTCGTTTCCGAAAGGAAAATCCGCCGGAAAAAAAGGTAAGAAAGGTGGGGGAGCCTCTTCTTCGCCTGTCTCCAAGGAAAACATGGCAACGGCCGGAAAATGGCTGAATGATGAGTGTGCCGGAAAGTACGTCTTGTCGGCAGAAGGTGCTGAAATACACGCGTTTCCTCAGCAATGCGTAGCCGAACTGGCTGCCATGAAACAACATTTGCGGGTGGTGCAGGCAGGCGTTTCGGTTGGCGAGGTGAAAGGAAAAGATCTGATTCCCGCCCATGCCTTGGCCATGAGTGCCCTTCTTCTGCGGCAGGATGTTTTTGCAACCGAGGCGGTGAGTTATGAACAAGCAATCGCTTATTTGCGGAAAGAGGCTGTCACTTTGCCGGCGACAGCCCCTCGCGGGTATGTTTTGCTCACTTATCGCAATATTCCTCTGGGTTTTGTGAAGAATATCGGCAACCGGGCTAATAATCTTTATCCGCAGGAATGGCGTATCCGTAGCGGGTATTTGCCGGAAAAGATCCGCGTGTTGTAAAGGCCGGATAAGGTCTACAACTTACTTTTGTAAATCCGTGCCATTGCTTTCTGATATTGGTTTTCGAGTTGCAGATAGTTCTGGTGGCTCTGGTAGATGACAGATACTTCTACGAAATACTCTATCATGCTGATTTGTCCTCCGGTGAGTGCCTGTTTCAGCAATGCCAAGTCCTGTTGCGACCGGAACGTCTTTTTATATTCTTCCATGGAGTTATGCAGTGCTTTGGCTTCACGATAGAGCTGTGACAATTCGGATTCAACTTGCAACGTGGCATTTTCTTTTTGCAGGTCGATGTTCAAAGCTTGTGCTTTCGCAATCTTCACCTTGTTCCGGTTTTCGAAAAGAGGGAAAGAGAAGCCGACTACTACCCCGTTGAAAGGTGTGCCCGTTTCTGTGTTCCGGCGATATCCCAGTTCCAGTTTCGGCAACCACTGCGATTTGTTGACCGCTATTTGTTTCCGGGCAACGAGGCTTTCGTTGCCGAGCGCCATGAGGGTACGGTCGGCAGAGAGCACTTCCGATTTCAAGATCTGGTAATCGGAGGGAAAAGGAGTGAGGGGATACCGGCTTTCTTCAAAGACCACCGGGATATTGCCGTTCAGCGTATTCAGTTCCTGCATTTTGTTGCGGAGCGCCGTTTCGTTGAGTGAGGCTTCTGTGCGGACGTTCAGTAATTCCAGATTGATTTTGTTCGTCTCGAGGGCGTTGGCGTCTCCGGTTTGGAGACGTTTGGCATACATTTCAGCGAGTACTTCCGCGTTGCGGAGCCTTTCTTCGAGAATTTGTTTCTGCTGGCGGAGCATGATAATGTCCAGACAGACTTCTTTCGCCTGCAACAGTTTGTCCTGACGGAATACGTCCGCCTGGCTGTCGTAAGCCCCTGCCTTCAACCGGTTCAGTTTATTGCGCGTGGCATACAGGCTGGGGAAGTCGAAACTCTGCGAAACGACGAGTTCGCCGATTGTTTCGTTTTTGTCCTTTGCTCCCCAGAGGTGAGCGTAGGACAAGGTAGGATCGGGCAGGTTGTTGTCCGTTTTGGATTCCAGTTTCTGCGAGGTAATCAGTTGGGCGTTCGCCTGCAACTCCTTGTTGTTCGTTTCTATATTTTTTAATACCTGTTCTATGCTGTTCTGTGCCTGCACACCCCCCGTCAGGGTGAAGAGTGCAGTGGCAGCAAAAGAACTTATAATGATAATCCGTTTCATACTTTTTCTTTTATTTGTTTCTTCTATTACGTCTGGCTGATGATTAGCAGGGTGTCGCGAGGGATTCTTGCTCCGGTGCAGCGTCGGTAGGCCGGCGGTGCATCATCAGGTAAACAATCGGAACGATGAAACCGTTCAGGAACGTAGAGGTTAAAAGTCCGCTCAAGATAACTTTGGCCATTGGACTTTGAATTTCGTTTCCGGGCAAGTCGCCGCCGAGCGCCAGCGGGATCAGTGCCAGTGCCGACGAAAGCGCTGTCATAAGAATCGGGTTCAGACGGTCGAGCGAGCCTTGCATGACACTGTCGTATACGTTCAGTCCTTCCTCTTTTTGGAGGTGGTTATAGTGGCTGATAAGCAACATACCGTTTCTGGTCGCAATGCCGAACAGGGAGATAAACCCGATAATTGCCGGAATGCTGACCTCACCCGTCGTGATGACCAGTGCGAAAACACCGCCGATCAGTGCAAGCGGCAGGTTCAACAAGATAACGCCGGATTCCTTCACGCTGCGGAACTCGTTGTAAAGCAGCAGGAAGATGACAACAATGCTGATGAATGACGTCAGCGCCAATGTCCGGCTGGCGGCTTGTTCGCTTTCAAACTGTCCGCCGTATTCGATGTGATAGCCTTCGGGGAGCTGTATAGACGTATCGATACGCTTTTGGATGTCGTTTACCACACTTCGGAGGTCACGGTCCGCCACGTTGGCGGAAATCACGATTTTGCGCTTCACGTTTTCGCGGTTGATCGTGTTCGGTCCCATGGCCGAAACCACTTCCGCCACATAGTTCAGAGGCACTTTGCGGCCGTCGTTGGTGTCTACCATTAAGTTGCGGATTTTCTCCATTTCGTCCCGTGCGTCATCCTTCACTTTTACGATGAGATCGAAGCTCTTTCCCTGTTCATAAACCTGCGAGATCACTTTTCCTGCAAGGGCAACGTTGACATATTCCGAGAATTCCGGCAAGGTAATCCCGAACTTGGCAAGCATCTCCCGTTTCGGTTGAATCTTCAATTGCGGACGCTCGATCTGCTGCTCCACGTTGAGGTCGGCAATGCCCGGTATATCTCCGATAGCGTCCTTTATCCGGTTGCCGAGTGAGAACATCTTGTTCAAGTCATCGCCGAAAAGTTTGATGGCGATATTTGCCTTTGTACCGGACAACATGGCATCGATTCGGTGACTGATAGGCTGACCGATTTCTATATTTGCACCGGTGATCGTTCCTAGTTTCTCGCGCACTTCGGCAACGAGCTCGTTGCGCGGACGGTCTTTCAGCTCGAACGGAGCTTCGATTTCCGAGACGTTCACGCCAAGCGCGTGCTCGTCCAGTTCGGCACGTCCCGTCTTGCGGGCTACCGTCTGTATCTCTGGAATTGTCAGCAGCAGTTCCTCGGCACGATGTCCCATTTTGTTGCTTTCTTCCAACGAAATGCCCGGCAGCGAACTGATGTTGATTGTGAACGAGCCCTCATTGAAAGAAGGCAGGAAGCTGCGTCCGAGAGTGAAGAACACACCGAGAGCGACCACAAACAGTCCGATTGTACTTCCCAAAGTCACCCGTTTGTGGGCCAGTACCCAAGTCAGTGCCTTCCCGTAAATCCCTTTCATCCAACGGGCTACGAATGACTCTTTCAGTTCCTTGTTCGTCTTGTTACTGCCCAGCAGATACGAGCAAAGTACCGGGGTCAGCGTCAGCGCAACAACCGTCGAAGCGAACAACGCCACGATAAACGCAATGCCCAGCGGGACCAACATTCTTCCTTCCATTCCGCTCAGGAAGAACAGGGGGACAAAACTGACTACAATAATCAACGTCGAATTAAGGATAGGCATACGAACTTCCTTCGAGGCGTTGAATACCACCTCCAGTGTACTGAGCCGTTCGGCCTCCGGTTTCTGCCGGTTCTCCCGCAGACGCTTGTACACGTTTTCGACGTCCACGATCGCGTCGTCCACCAGTGAACCGATAGCAATGGCCATACCACCGAGACTCATTGTGTTGATAGTCAATCCCATATAGTGCAGCGTAAGAATGGAGACGAGCAGTGAGATAGGCAGTGTCACCAGCGAGATCACCGTTGTACGTACATTTGCCAGGAACAGGAACAGGACGATCACCACGAAAATACCGCCTTCAAAAAGCGACTTCTTCACGTTGCCGATCGAACTTTCGATGAAACGGCTTTGGCGGAAAATATCAGTAGACACTTTCACGTCGGCAGGCAGGTTCTTTTGGAGGTCTTTCAGAGAGGCTTCCAGTTTGTCGGTCAGTTCGAGGGTACTAGTGGCAGGCTGTTTGGTGACTGTCATTAGTACGGCAGGTTTGCCGCGTTCGGAAGCGGTTCCCAGTTTCGGAGCTTTGGGGCCGATTTTCACGTCGGCGATGTCCTCCAGTGTGACGGGGAAAGTGTTTACAGTTTTTACGACTGCTTTGCCTAGCTCCTCGACCTTCGGGGTAGAAAGTACCCCACGCACGATATATTCATTTCCGAACTCGTAAAGTACGCCACCGTTGGCGTTTAAGTTCATGTCTTGGGTGACAGCCATTATTTCACCCATTGAAACGCTGTAGTGGCGCATCCGTTCCGGGTCCAGTTGAATCTGGTATTCTTTGATGTCTCCGCCCAACACGGCTACCTGTGCCACCCCTCCGGTGGACAGCAGGCGCGGGCGAATCGTCCAGTCCGCAATCGTGCGGAGGTCGAGCATGGAGGTCGAGTCGGCGGTCAGACCGACAATCAGCATTTCGCCCAGGATAGAAGATTGCGGGCCCAGCGTCGGCTTGCCCACGTTGACGGGGAGGGATTCACTGACTACCGCCAGTTTCTCGCTGACAATCTGGCGGGCGAGGTAGATGTCTGTTCCCCAGTCAAATTCCACCCAGACAACGGAGAAGCCGTTGGTGGACGAAGAACGGACACGGCGTACACCGGTAGCACCGTTTACGGCTGTTTCGACAGGAAAGGTAACGAGTTGTTCCACTTCCTCGGCTGCCATACCGTTGGCTTCGGTCATGATAACCACCGTCGGGGCGTTGAGGTCGGGGAAGACGTCAACTTCGGTATTCATGGCAGTGTAGGTGCCCGCGATGAGCAGGAGGAAAGCCGCGCAGAGTACGACCAACCTGTTATGCAGGGAGTAATGTATAATTTTGTTAAGCATGATAATTCATCAATTGAGTGATAAAAAATGAGATAGATGCACCGCAAAGCAATCCGGCTGCGGCGCCTTGCCGCTTAGTGTTCGTGGCTGTGTGCGGGAATTGCGTTGCTGGCGCTTGCCAAACGAACCTGATAAGCTCCTTCCGTCACTACGCGGTCGCCCGGTTTTATTCCGGTGAGGATTTGCACATTTTTGCCGTTGTCGGCGCCTAAAGTCACTTCTTGCTTTTTGTATCCCTCTTCGTCAAGTTGCAGATATACAAAGTAGATTCCCTGTTCCTCGGTCAGTGCCGTGCGGGGAAGGGAAAGGACATTCTCCAGTTGGGAGGAAAGCAGGTAGACCTCTACGAACGAACCGGCTATGATGTCGCCTTTGTTGTCAAATTCAAAAGTTACGGGGACATAGAAAGAGTTGTCTCCCGCTGTTTTGCCGAACGAGAGAAGCCGGCCGTTCAATGTTCCCAATTCATATACCTTATTATTATATGGTGTCCGGAAATTGGCGGAATTAATTGTGCGGAGATACGGGTAATACTTTTCCGACACTTCGGCACGGAGGAACAGACGGCGGTTCTGTGTCACGCTGACCAATGGCTGGCCAATTGTGACATAATCCCCTTCTTTCACCAGAATACTTTTCACGTAGCCGGCGATAGGAGCGGTAATGTTCTGTCCGATTGCCGAATGGTTCTTTGCGAGCGCCTCATAGCTGATGCGGGCATTCTCGTAATTCTGCTCTGCCTGTGCAAAATCCTTGTCGGATACGATTTTGTTTTTGACAAGCGCTTTCATCCGTTCGTATTCTTTCTTCGACACTTCGTAAGCGATGCGGGCACGTTGCACCGGGTCGCCGTCTGCGATGTTGTGCGAGGAAATGGTCACTAGCGGAGTGCCGCTGCCTACACTCATACCTTCCGTCACCTTTCCGCGGAATGAGACAACACCTGCCACAGTGGCTAAAGCCCCGGGTTCTTCCCCCCGTGCAGCCAAAGCAGAAGGCCCGCTACCGCGACGGATTCGTCGCCTTGTGCAGCCAATACCTGTCCGCTGGTCTTGATTACTTGTTGGAAAGGGGCGGGTTCTACAATGCTTACTTTCACTCCGGCAGCATCGGCTTTCGCTTTCGGGAGGATGATTTCGTCGCTGTGGGCGGCTTCGGCAGTTTCATCGTGTCCGGCAGCAGTGCCTTGGTGATTGTCGGCCGCATCATGTTTATGATCGCCGTTGCATTCTCCTTCTGTTCCATGGGTATGTCCTTCTGCTTCATGGTCGTGTTCATCGTTGTTGTGTGTGACGGTATTATGGCCATGTCCTTCATGACCTTGTGTATTCTTGTTATTGCAGGCTCCTAAAGCGAATAAGCCCAGGATTCCCATAAAAATAAGTTTTTTCATAAATGATATTTTCCTACTAAAATTTACTGTTTTTACGTTACAAAGATAGGGTGACGCGGATGCAACAAGTTTGCATTCACGTTGGTCTTACGCGAAAACAGAATAGGGAGGGGCGCGGAGAGAGGTGGTACGGGGGATGTTCGTCCCGTGCAGCGAGTCTCGGTAGACGTAATAGTTCTTGACCCGTCTCTCTTGTGGTTTTAGCAGATGTTCGATGATTCCGTCCGTGAACAGGGTGGCGATGAACACATAGTCCGGTCCGCTATCTGTGTGGAAGGAAGGAATGGGAGAGTGGAAGCGCGTCATACATTCGCTGCTGCAACATGAGTCGCTTGCCGGATGATGATGATGTTTGGGACATTGCTGTTCTACGGGCAAGTCCTGTTTCATGCAAATCGCTCCGTTGGGGTGGTGATGATGAGGAATAACGGCTGCCGTCAACATAATAATGTTGATAAAAAGCAGCAATGTTACTATATATCGTTTCTTCCTTTTCATCCTTTCTTTTGGATATGTATCGGCTTCAGCTTGATTATTTGAACGTTACAAAGATACAAAAACTTTTTCTTCGTTAAAAGCCGATAACATCTTTTATTATTTGTTCTTCTTCAAATTTGGTGGCAATTTAACCAGTCGGTGGTATCTCCATTCTCCTCCTTCGGGAAGGAGGAGTACCCGTAGGGGGAGGTG
>OCAT01001445.1_pt1 | contig 15189 bp, 7 predicted proteins | sample 1538311 | NCBI WGS metagenome assembly OCAT01 (sample SAMEA2580287, study PRJEB22360) | human gut metagenome | biome: human gut; feature: human-associated habitat; material: faeces | place: Denmark | collected 2008/2010
CACCATCCACGGCGGGTTGGGGCGGGGCGCGGCGCCGGTGGCCGCTTCGTGGTCGAAGCCGAGGTTGGCGGAGAGGGTGTAGGCGGCGGTGGCGGTAGCAAACGGACGCTCGTCAGAGGTCTTGCCGTCAAGCTGCGGCATCTCGGTGAGCTTGTCGCCGGTGATGGCGGTGTTGCCGATGCCTGCGGTGGCGGCGAGCATCGCGTAGACGTCCGGAATCAGGCGTTCGCGGTCCACGACCGGCACACGGCCGGGCTCGGCGCCTTCCACGATGAGCGGGATGACGATATCGCGCACGGCGTGCTTGGAGGTGCCGCCGTCCGGGTCGTTGTCCCAGTAGGTGTCGAGGTGGATGTCCAGATCGTACTTGCCGGCCGCGGCGTCAAACGCGCGGATCTCGTAGTACTGGTCGCCCAGGGCGGTGCCGTAGGCGGGGTTGTCGGTGATGTGGCCGACCCAGGAGATGTTCGGGGACTTGCGGATGAAGTCCTCGGCGCTGGTGGCCTCGCCGAGTGCGGCGAAATCGTCGTTCTCAGCGGCATCGGCGGCCTGCTGTTCGTCCTGCACGCGCTTGATGGCGGCGGTTTCGAAGCGGCCGAGGATGTCGGCGATCGGCTCGTCGATGGTGGTGATGCCGGCCACGGAGATCGGGCCGGGGATGGCACGCACGGAATCGGCGGAGTAGCGCTGGTCTTCGGACTGCCAGAGCTGGTCCTGACCCCACCAACGCAGCAGGTCGTTGTCGATGACGGGCACGAACGGCATGGGCTTGGGGTATTCGCGCACGAGCACCGGGAACCAAGCCACGTCGGCCGGAACCACCTTAAGTTCGGCGGTCTGCGGGTAGGCCAGTGCGAGCTTTTCGAGTGCGGGGGCCGGATCGGCGAGAATGTCGTCGTGGGTCAGCAGGTCAGCGGCAGCTGCCTCTTCAGCAGAAACGCCATCAGCGGCGAACAGCTTGGAGGTGAATTCGCCGGAGTCCGTGTCGTTCACACGGGCTTCGATGCGCTGCAGCAGGTGCTGGAAGCGGTCGGCGTAAGTCGGGTCGGCCCACGGGAAGGCGAGTTCGGCGAAGCGCCGCGCCCACTCAAGGTAGGTCATGGAGGCCAGGTCTCCGAAGTAAGGCTTGGCGGTCTTGTTCAGGGCTTCGATGATTTCCTTGCGGCGGGAGTCGAGCTCTTCGGGGTGCTTCATGACGCGCACGAGCAGACGGCCGCATTCGGCGGAGTCGTTCTCGAGCTCGTAAATGTCGGCGTGCAGGTGGCTCAGGCCGGAGGACATGCCGCCGACGGACTTGCCGGACGGCACCCAGTGGGCGGCCTGCGGGGCGAACACGTCGTCGGACTTGGCGTCGGCCGGAATGCCGGGCGTCTTGACGAGCAGCTGCTTGACTTCGGGGCTGGTGTGAGCCTCCTTGGCGGTCATCGCGGCGGTACCGATAAGCACACCGTCGACCGGCATGTCGGGCAGGCCGTAGGCGTGGGCCCACTGGCCGGAAATGTAGTCGGCAGCGCGTTCAGGGGTGCCGATGCCGCCGCCGGCGACCAGCACGAGGTTGTCGCAGGCGCGCACTTCGGCGTAGGTGGCGGCAAGCAGGTCATCCAGCGCTTCCCAGCTGTGGTGGCCGCCGGCTTCACCGCCCTCGACCTGAACCATGATGGTGGTGGGGGCCACGGCCTTGGCGATACGCACAACCTGGCGAATCTGGTCAACGGTGCCGGGCTTGAAGCTCACGTACGGCAGGCCGTCAGCCTGCAGGTTCTTGATGAGCTCCACGGCTTCGTCCAGCTCAGGGATGCCGGCGGAGACGACCACGCCGTCGATCGGCGCGCCGGATGTGCGCTTCTTGGGCACGATGCGGGAGGAGCCGAACTGCAGGTTCCACAGGTAACGGTCCATGAACATCGCGTTGAATTCGACCGTGCGGCCTTCCTCCAGCTCGTCTTCGAGGGCAGCGATGTGGCGGTCGAATACTTCGGCGGTCACCTGGCCGCCGCCGGCGAGCTCGGCCCAGTAGCCGGCGTTGGCCGCTGCGGCCACGATTTCCGGTTCCACGGTGGTGGGGGTCATGCCGGGCAGCAGCACCGGCGGCTTGCCGGTGAGCTTGGAGAACTTGGTGACCAGCTTGGCGCCGGCCGGGGTGTTGATGACGCGCGGGGCGAACGCCTTCCAGTTCTGGGTGCGCTCAGGCTCGCTTTCCAGCATGGAGAGCGTGGAGCGCTCGGCCAGCGTGGTGGCTTCGACCACGCCGATGCCGGTGCCCTGCACCACGTTGCCGATCAGCTTGCCGAGCGTGTTGCCGGGGCCGAGGTCCACGATCCACAGCTTGGACGGGTCGGCGTCGTCGAACAGCGCCTTGACGCGGGCGTTCCAGTCCACGTGGTTCAGGAGCACTTCCTCGGCGAGTGCACGGGTGCGCTTCTGGTCGAAGCCGCAGGCGCCGGCCCAGGCCACGGTCTGTTCGACGGCGTCGGCCATGAGCGGCGAGTGGAAGGGCAGGGTGACCTCAAGGTATTCGAGGGTCGGGTTGAACACGGTGCCGCCGTGGAGCTTCTGCTCGCGCAGCTTGGCCTGATGCTGGTGTTCGCGCTCGGCTTCGAGGGCGAAAGCGGCCAGGTCTTCCGGGTAGCCGGACAGCACGTGGTGGTTGTCGGAGTTGGTGACGGCGATGGAGATCGGGCCGCGAGCGTTGTTGACGCGGGCCACCAGCGCCTCAACCTGGGCGCGGGTGGCGCCCTTGACGGAGAGCATCGGGCTGGCTTCGCCGTACTTGGGGTTCAGGCCCAGTTCGCGCACGCGGCGGGTTCCGGCGGCGCCGATCAGGGCGGCCACGGCCAGAATCTCGTTGAGGGTCTTGCCGGCGGCCTCGATAAGCCCGGCGGGCCCCAGGTGCTGGCCACTGTGCACGGCGAGCACGCCCTGGGAGTGGCCGAGCACGGCGAGCGGCTTGGCCTGGGCCACGCTGTAGCCGAGGTGTTCGAGGTCGAGCAGGGCGCCGAGCTGGGTCAGCGCCACGCCTTCCACGGACGCGGTGGCGTCGGCTGCGGCGCCGAGGCGTGCCGGGTTCGGGGCGAAGCCGAACAGGTCGACCGGACGGCCGGTGGTGGCCAGCAGGTCGGCGGCGACCGGGGTGAGCAGTCGGCCGGCTGCGGCGACGTGGCCGCGCAGGGCCTCGTCAAGGCTGGGATCGGTGGTCTGGTCTGCCAGGGCTACCGGCCACGGGGTGGACTGGCCGGCGAAGGCGAGCGCATGGGGCTCGGTGGCTAGGCGATTGAGGAAGAAGGTGGTCATTGCTTTCCTTACTTGTGTTTGGTTGACGTCTTCAAAAATCAGAGGGGCTGGTTGCCGTGGTGTTTGGTGGTGCGCTTGACGCGCCGCTTGGTGGCGAGCGTGGCCAGCGATTCGACAATCACCTCACGGGTCTGTTCGGGGTCGATCATGCCGTCGATCTGCCCGATTTCCAGTGACAGGTTCGCGTTGACGGTGCTGGTCTCGTACTCCTTGATGTACTTGGCCCGCAGCGCATCGACGTCCTGTCCGGAGGCCTTGGCCTTGGCCAGGTCGTGGCGGTGGATGATGTTCACCGCGCCGGCCGCGCCGAGCACCGCGATCTGGGAGGAGGGCCACGCGAAGTTCAGGTCCGCGCCGATGGCCTTGGATCCCATCACGATGTACGCGCCGCCGAACGCCTTGCGCAACACCACGGTCACCATCGGTACCTGTGCGTTGGCGTAGGCGTAGATCACCTTGGCGCCGCGGCGGATGATGCCGGCGTGTTCCTGGTCGGAGCCGGGCTTGTAGCCGGGCACATCCACGAGGGTGACCACGGGCAGGTTGAACGCGTCGCACAGGCGTACGAATCGGGCGACTTTCTCGGACGAGTCGACGTCCAGGATGCCGGCGAGCACGTTCGGCTGGTTCGCCACGATGCCAACCGGCTTGCCGTCGATGCAGGCGAAGCCGACGAGCGCGGAGGCGCCGAACAGTTCCTGCACCTGCACGAATTCGCCGTAATCGACGATGCAACGAATCACTTCGAGCATGTCGTAGGGCTGACGTTCGTTGGTGGGCACGATGGTGGCAAGTCGCTTGGCGGTCTCGCGTTCGGCGCGGGTGACGGCGTAGGCGTAGACCGGCGGCTTGCTTTCGCTGTTGGACGGCAGGTAGGCGAGCACGGTGCGCGCATAGTCGATGGCGTCGGATTCGTCCTCGCCGAGGTAGTGGGCCACGCCGGACACCCGGTTGTGCACTTCGCCGCCGCCGAGGTCGGCCATGGAGATGGTCTCGCCGGTCGAGGCCTTGACCACGTCCGGTCCGGTGACGAACATGTTCGAGTTCTCACGGGTCATGATGATGAGGTCCGTCAGGGCCGGGCAGTAGACGGCACCGCCGGCGCAGGGGCCGAGAATCAGGCTCAGCTGGGGCACGAAGCCGCTGGCCTCGCAAGTCTTGCGGAAGATGCGGCCGTACTGGGTCAGGGCGGCCACGCCCTCCTGGATGCGGGCGCCGCCGGAGTCCACGATGGCCACGATCGGCACTTTGAGGTCGATGGCCATGTCCATCAGTCGGCAGATCTTCTCGCCTTCGGCGGTGCCGAGGGTGCCGCCCTTGACGGAGAAGTCCTGGGCGTAGACGGCCACTTTGCGGCCGTAGACCTGGCCGAAGCCGGTGATGACGGCCGCACCGGCGTTGCCGCCGGCGATATTGCCGCCCTGGAAGCGGCCGATCTCCTCGAACGTGCCGGTGTCGAAGAGCAGGTCGAGGCGTTCGCGCGCGGTTTTCTTGCCTTTGGCGTGCTGCTTGTCGCGGGCGCGCTCTTCGGCGGCGCGGGCCAGTTCGGCGGCCTTGACCACAGCGGTGCGCAGCGGCTGGTGGGCCGAAGGCTGGGCGGCGTTGGCGGCCGAGGCCGCAGCCGCGGCCTTCACGGCCTGCGAATCCATGATGTCAGTCATTGCCACCCTCCTTCTTGGCGTCGGTGGCCTTATCGGCTCCTTCTGACGAGGGAGCTGTCGACGCAGCCGCCTGAGGGAGAGATCCCGGCGCAGCCGCAGCAGCCTTGGCCTTGCCGGCGTTCACGTCCAGCGTGACCAGCGTGTCGCCGGCCTCCACGCCGTCGGCCGGGCCAACGAAAATCTTCTTCACTTCGCCGGCGGCCGGCGCGTACACGTAGTTCTCCATCTTCATGGATTCGAGCACCACCAGAAGGTCGCCCTTGGCCACCTGCTGGCCTTCGGACACGTTGATGCGCGTGACCACGGCCTGCATCGGGGAGGCGATGACGCCGGATTTGGCGCCGTCGTTGGCCGCGGCGGCACTGGAGGCCACGTTGTGCAGTCCCGCACCGCGCAACGGCTGGGTGGGTCGCTTGGCACCACGGGCGCGGGCCGAGCCGGTGATGTTCTCCACGATGTCGAGTGGCACGGTGAGCTTGACGCGGCGGTTGTTCATCTCGATGACGAACGTCTCCGACTTGGACTTGTCGGGCGCGGCCGGGGCAGCGGCACCCGGGGCGGCGGCCAAGGAGGCCGGCTGGCCGGAGGCGGCGGAAGCCGGTGTACGGTTCAGGTACGTGCGCTCCAGCCACTTGGTGGACACGGCGAACGGGTGGCCATGCTCGGCGGTGAAGTCGTCGTTGCGGAAGATTTCCTTGAACAGCGGAATCGGCGTGGGCACGCCTTCGATCACAAGCTCATCGAGCACGCGGCGCACACGGGCCACGGCGTCGAGACGGTTCTGGGCGGTGACGATGACCTTGCCCATCATCGAATCGAACTTCGGGGAGATGGTGTCGCCCTGTTCCACACCGGTATCGATGCGCACGCCGGGGCCGGCCGGCCACTGGATCTTCTCCAAGGTGCCGGAGCCGGGGGTCAGGTTGGTGGCCGGGTCTTCGCTGGTGATGCGCAGTTCGAAGCTGTGGCCGCGCAGTTCGGGGGCGCGGGTGAGCTCGCCACCGGCGGCGATATTGAGCTGTTCGCGCACCAGGTCGAGGCCGCTGACCTCTTCGGAGACGGTGTGCTCCACCTGCAAGCGCGGGTTGACTTCCAGGAAGTACACCTTGCCGTTCGGGGTCACCATGAATTCGCAGGTGCCCAGGCCCACGTAGCCGACCGTGGTGAACAGGCGGCGGGAGTATTCCTCGAGCGTGCTGATGATTTCCTCGGACAGGAAGGGCGCGGGTGCCTCTTCCACGAGTTTCTGGTTGCGGCGCTGCAGCGAGCAGTCACGGGTGGAGTACACGGTGAAGTTGCCGTGCGAGTCGCGCCCGGACTGGGTCTCGACGTGGCGTGCCTTGTCCACGAACTTCTCGATGAAGTATTCCTTCAGATCGCCGCCTTGCAGCGCGTCGTGGTTCATGTAGAAGCGGCGCAGCTCCTCGTCGTCATGCACCACGGTGATGCCGTGGCCGCCACCGCCATCAGTGCGCTTCATCATGATCGGGTAGCCGTGGGTGTGTGCGAAGTCGAGCAGCGTGCGCACGTCGGTCACCGGTTCGGACAGGCCGGGCACTGGCGGCACTTTGGCGCGTAGGGCCACGCGGCGGGCGGTAATCTTGTCGCCCAAATCCACCAGCGCGGTGTGGTGCGGGCCCACCCAGATGGCACCGGCATCCTCGACCTTCTGCGCGAAGCTCGGCACTTCGGAAAGGAATCCGTAGCCGGGGTGCACGGCATTCGCACCGGTCTTGTGCAGGATGTCAATCAGCAGATCTTCGTTGAGGTACGTGTCCTTGTAGGTGTCGCCGGAGAGCAGGTATGCCTCGTCGGCCATGTCCACATAGCGGCTATTGCGGTCCTGTTCGGAGTAGACGGCCACGGTGGAGATACCCATCTCCTTGGCCGTGCGCACCACGCGAAGCGCAATCTCGCCTCGGTTCGCAATCAGCAGTTTTTTGACGATAGAAGCCATAGTGTCAAATTGTGCTCTCTATATAGAGGAGAGGGCAAGCCGCGTTCACACAAAAGCTTTCACGCCCTTTTGTAGGCTACGAACAAACGCGCGCGTAGGTTCCGGCAACGCAACCGTTGGCGCCGGCTATCAAAAACGTTGCAAATCCGCCGATTGCACATCCTTGCGCGCCGACTCAAGAAATTGACGTTACGGTTGTGTTCGTCAACTTATGACAAATCGAAATCGACAATTTTGTAAATTGGTACGAAACCGCACGAAATCGAACACCTCTACGATGGCAACCGTAAGTTCGGGGGAAGGCTCATCTGCGGGCGAACGGAAGGTGACCGGACCGGCATCGGTCCATCGCCGCACGATTCGCCCGCACAGGGTCGGATTCATTTGGGACCGTCCACCATATGGACGGTTCGGACTGTCGGGGATACCGCACGACCCGCCGGAACCTCCCCTCATCCATCGCATACCGCCCGCCGTTCACGGCGATATCACGCAACATAGGGGTCATTGATATGCAGACTTCACACACCACCGCATCCGCTGCGGCCACCACATCGCTCGCCCGTCGTATCGTCGCCGCATCCTGGAAGCCGGTGCTGTTCGCCGTGCTGATGTGGCTGTCCGCGGCCGCCGGCGAGATTCCGATTCCGGGCACGCCGGTGCCGATCACGCTGCAGACGTTCGTGGTGATGCTCGCCGGTCTTATGCTGCCGTGGCGTCAGGCCGGCGCCGCCGTCGCCACCTATCTGGCGGCCGGTGCGGTCGGCCTGCCGGTGTTCGCCGGCGGCACCTCCACGCTGGCCCTGGTCGGCCCGAGCGCCGGCTTCCTCTTCGGCTTCCTGCCGGGTGTGGTGGCCATCGCCCTGCTGCGCGGCAAGTCCGACACTTCGTCCTTCGCGGCCGCCGCGCGCACCGCGGGCCGCTACCTGCTGGCCGCGCTGGTCGGCGGCGTCGTGGTGGTGTACGCCTTCGGCTTCGTCATCCAGTCCGCGCTGACCGGTGCGCCGCTCGCCGCCGTGGCCCTGGCCTCCATGGGCTTCGTGGTTGGCGACGCCATCAAGGCCGTGGTGGCCTCTCTGGCCGCCGCCGGCCTGTCCAAGCTCGGTCGCTGACCTGAGCTACTAGCTAGCTACTGGCCGGCTATTACAGCACTCCCACATCGGCGGTGCGGACCGTATGGTCCGTGCCGTCTTGTGTTCTCAGGATCAGTGAGGCGTCTTCGTTGAGGCCGATGGCTTCGCCGGTCAGCGTGGTGCCGTCCGTGAAGTGCGCCTCGACCTGACGGCCGCGCGCCCAGCACACCGCCTTCACCTCCTCGCGCAACGACTCGGCCTGGCCCTTCGGGTCGGCGATGAACTTCACCAACCGCTCGCGGAAGCCCTCGACCTGACGTTCGGCCACCGCATCGCGCATCTCGCCGAACGACGGCAGCCCGGAGACATGCAGCTGCAGCGAGGTCGATTGCGGCGTGGGCAGCCGACAGGCGCCCAAGGCCAGGTTCAGGCCGACGCCGAACACGATGACGACGTCGTCATCGGCATCAGCATCAGTACCGGTACCGGACGACGGCGGAATCACCAGTTCCGAGAGCAGCCCGCCCAGCTTGAGCCCGTGGCAGAACACGTCGTTCGGCCATTTGAGTTCCAGCGAGCAGTCCGGCTGGTTCGGCGCGGCACCGTATTCCTCGATCATGCCGTTCAGGGCGTCCAGCGTGACCAGTCCGGCGATCATCTGCAGCCAGCCATTGACGGATTCGTCGGTGGCGATCGCGCGCGGAATGCGCACGGCATAGGACATCGTCGAGCAACGGCCGGGCTGACTGACCCACTTGTGACCATTGCGCCCACGGCCGGCGGTCTGCCGGTCGGCGGCCACCACGGCCACCGCCAGTTCGCCATCCTGGTGGTCGGGCAACGTCAACGACCCGTCGCCAATCATCTGTACGGCCAGCGCGTTGGTCGAATCGGTTTCGTCCACGGCGACCACATGATCTGCGACGGCTGTAGTTCTGGGTAGCTGCGGCGTTGCAGCTTTCAACGCAATCATCATGGGCACTACGTTACCTCGATTTTGGCGCGATATGCCCGCGTTATTCCATGGAAAAGCGCGCAAAATCAACTATTTTCACCCACATAGCCCATGTTAACGTTCACAACTTCGGAAATTCCGCATTCGCCGACCCCACGCATGCACCCGGCCGTCATATTGGCTTGCGAACAATGGCGATGCCCGGCAGACATCGAATATCAACCGTTGACCTGTGCGGCTACCATATATTGTCATGACGTCACCAGCCACCGCGAAGCTTGCCGCCGTATCCAGCCGCCAGTCCCACCCGCATCTTGCGCGCGCGGGCGCTGCCGCGCGCTGGACACTGGCCGGTGGCTTGCACTGTGCACGGCGGTCGGCCCGCTGTACTGGGACGAGGAGAACGGCACCCTCGCCCATTGGAACTGGGCCAATACCGCAATATTCGTCGTGTCATTCCTGATATATCTCGGAATCATCACGCTGATGGTGCGATTCGCAGCAGGCCAGCGCATACTGCCGAGGGCTATCGGCGAGCGACTACGTCAACATCAGCGGAATAGCGAAACATCACGGCCCGCCGCCGATCAGCAGGCCAGCCAACCAGCCAAGACCCGTCGTACCGTTCGCGCTATCGTCACGTCCACCGTCACTGTTCTGGACCGCTGGATCACACGCGGCACGAACCGGTTCTGGAAGCTTATGCTGGTGTTTTTTGTCGGCTGGCTCTGGGTGCCGACCACTCTGCTGGCCGCATTCGGTGCGGACCTCCGCTCACAGATCCGTGAATTCAGCTGGGCCTGGAACCAGTGGACCGGCCTGAAACAGCCCTATATCGGCTTCTTCTCCTTCGTGCCGATGGACATCTACCCCACTGCGCACTACATGTGGCCGTCCGATCCCACGTATCTGACCGACCAGCACAATGTGGTACTCACTGTGTTCTATGGCGCGATGGTCACGTTTGCGAGGCATCTGACCGGCTCAAACGATGCCGGTATCGTGACGTTGGCTGCCCTGCAGACGCTGTTCGCCGTGTTCTGCTGCGCTGCCGCAGCCAATCGATTCCTGAACCGGCCTTGGATAGGAAAAACGGCAACGGATTCCGCCGCTCCCCCACAGGCCGGAGGATTGGCTCGATTCCTGATTCTGCTGTTCTTTATGGTCTGCCCGCTGGCCGTGTTTTCCACTATCTCCATCACCAAATCGCCGCTGTTCGCGTTCTCGTTCGTCTGGTGGTTCAGCGTCTGGTATGAACTCGTCCAGACCTGGCACCCCGCCGGCACCCGCAAACATCCTCAGACCCCTGCCATCGCCACGCCCGTCCACTTGCCGCGTCACAGTTTCATCGCCTTTATCCTGGCCACGTCGGTAATGCTGATTTCCGCGAAATATGCGTGGTACATCATCGCCCTACAAATCGTGCTGGCTCTGATCGCCGACCGCAAGCGCTGGGCGACTTACGTCGTGGCGCTGCTCATCCCCACCGTACTGATTCACGGCGGCATCTCCTTCGCCATCTCCTCTGGCGCGATCATCGGCGGCGACCCAATCGAAAGCCGCGGCGTACAGCTGCAAATGATCGCCCGCGTGGCCCAGCGCAATCCGGACGGCATTTCAGACGAAGCCAAAAAGAACCTCGCGCCCGTCTTCAATCTCGATCAGATGGCCGACGCTTACTCCCAGCAGGACGCCGACCCGGTGAAATCCTCCGGCATTCAGGCCAAGAAGGTCAGCTACAAGTGGCGCACGGTGACGCCCGAGGATATGACCAATTTCAACAAGGCATGGTTCGAAATCGTCAAGGACAATCCAATCATCGCGCTGGATGCGTTGCTGGCCAAATGCTTCGGATACTTCAATGTGAACGATCAGCCGTACGTATCGATGGATTATTACGTGACCAGCGATTACGTGCAGAAAAACTCCACATGGATCAAGGATTACAACCATGACTGGCGTGAGCACATCGCCGGCTTCACTCGCGTATGGGGCGGTATTCCCGTACTCGGCTGGCCTACGCACGGCAATTTCTACGTGGTGATGACATTGCTGATCGGCGCGGCCGAGGTGATTCGCCGACGTTGGCTCACCCTCATGACCCATATTCCGCTGCTACTGCTGATGGGCGTGATGATCACCGCGCCGGCCAATAATTTCGAGCGGCACATGTTGCCGGTTGCGTTTGTATTCGGATTCGTGGTGCTGACGTATTGGCGAGAGTCTTTGGCTGAAAGGCAACGCCAATCAGCGACGCTACACTAGTGACTATGTCAGATTTTCTCGAACTTCTTGCTGCCGACGTTGTCGATTCGTCCGCACCCGGCATCGCCGCGACCAACCGCGTACGCACCGTGCTGTTCGAGTGCCTGTTCAATCATCTGGCCGACGAACGAGTGGAGTCCCTGTTCACCATCCTCGGCTTCGAGCATGACTTCGATTGTTACGCCATCGCCGGATACCCTGCCCGGTCCGCCGCACGTACGGCCAAGGAAATCGAGAAAATCGTAGCCGATTTCGGCGGTGTGTGTCTGACCGCCAAGCGCCCGATCGGCAACAGCACCGCCGTAGTGGCGTTGATTCGTCCGGTCGGTGCGGCCACGCCGGAAATCATCTGCAATACCATCGACCCGTCGTTCGCCGCCGATCGGCCAATCGCCTTGGGTCCGCAGCGTACCGGTGCCGATGGCGCGATGCGTTCGATTCAGGCCACGCTTTACTGTCTTCAGGCCGCGCCGGCTCTGGCCGCCACCGTGCAGCCATCGCCGCGCCCGTTACGCACCGACGACGCCCTGCCCGAACGTGCGTTGATCGGCGACGCGGACGCCCGTGACGAACTGGTCCGCGTGGTCTACGGAAGCCTGACAGCAGCAGGCCCGGATGATCCGACGCTGCTCACCGTCTCCACATTCCTGAAGTTCGGCGGTTCGCTCGAGACCACGGCCAAGGAGCTCAACGTACATCCCAATACGATCCGCTACCGTTTGAAGCGCGCCGCCGAATCCACCGGCTGGGATGCCACCGACCCGCGCGAGGCGTACGTGCTGATCACCGCCATCGCGCTGGGTCGTGTGGCCGAAGCGCAGCGGACCGCAGCGTAGTCGGGCAGAAGCATAACCAGCAGAACCGTAGCCGGCAAAGGCCATAGCTGACCGGGCATAACCGTCCAGCCCGACAGCCTAGCGGGCCGAATCAGGCTGCCTGAATCTCGTGTACGCCATCGTGCAGTAACGCGGCCAAGGATTCTTGAGTGGCTAACACTTCGTCCACGAATCCACCGGCGGACAGGCTGGCGATCACGCGACCGGACTCGTTGTCCACAATCGGTACACCAACGGCACCGACACCCAACGTCACATCCTCATCCGACAGTGCATATCCACGTTCGCGAGTCAAGCGAATATCCTCGCGCAACTGTTCCACACTGACCAGCGTGTTCTCGTTATATGCCGGGAACGGCGCTCCTGCAAGATAGCGTTCGGCATCGGCATCCTCGAAATACGCCAAGGCCACGCGGCCGGCCGCGCCAGCATGCAGAGGCAGCACGCGGCCCGGGCGCAGGATCAGCGAATCGATGGCATGACCTTGCGCGCATTCCACGCATACCAATTCAGTGCCGGAGACCACACTGAGGAATGAGGTCATGCCGGTTTGCGCGGTGATGGCATGCATGACCGCAATCGCAGGCTGCCATTCGGTACGAGACGTGCGAGCGGCATCAGCCAATCGCAGCCAGTCCAGTGATAATGAGTAGTTGCCATCCGTATCCGTTACGGCCCACCCCACATCGACCAGTCCATCCAGCACGCGGTATACGGAGGATCGCGGGATATCACAGGCGTCGGCGATATCTGCCGGAGACAGGCCATTCTCCGCCGCCAATGCGTCCATCACACGACTCGCCTTGTCTAAAGCGCGGGTCGGTTCACGTTTGTCTTCCGCCATCGCCGACGTTCCTTCCCCCCCTGACTTATCCCTGACTCATCGTATTCAACTGTTCAGGCCAAGATAATCACCACTGTATCCAAGGCCTCGCGACACCTCGCGGCCGGCAGTCTGCACCAATTGCACCATGTCTTGAGCCGATGCCGTTGCCGGTTTCCCATCTACCAGACAGGCCAGCTCAGGTTCCAAGGAGCGGGAAAGGCTACTCAGGGCGATTGCCGCTTGAATCTCTCCGGCGTGATTGAATACCGGTACGCTGATAGTCACGGAGCCGGCCATGGTCTGGCCGACGTCATAGGTGAAGCCGCATTCGCGTATATGACGAGCCTGTCCCATTGCTGTGGCACGCATCGTGGAGAATGTGCCGCCGAGCTCGTTGTTATAGGCATAGTGTTCCAACAGCTGCTCGTAGCGAGCCGGGGGAAGCCAGGCCGTCAGTACATGAGAGGGAGCGCTCATGCTCAGAGGCAAGCTATTGCCCACCAGCTGTGCATAGCTTTGCAATGCCTCACGGGTGCGTGTCTCGATGCACACCGTGCGCAATCGCCTCCGAACGAACAGACCCCAGATGCCGAACTGGCCGCGATGGGCGCGGAAGGTACGGCGAGCGATCTGCTGAATGTCCAGTCTGCTTTCGATTTGGCCGCCGATACGTACGCAATCGATGCCAAGCCGATACTCGCCACGATTGATGCCCCGTTCCACCCAACCGACTGCGACGAGATTATCCAGCAAACGATACGTTGAGCTTACGGGTTCACCAGTACGTTCGCTTATGGTTTTTGCGGTGCTTGGTCCCAGTTCCGCCAATACATCAAGTACTGCCTTGGATTTCACCAATGCATCTACGCTACGGTCATCACGGCTTGGCGCCACCATGCGCGTCACCTCCTGGCCTGTATGTTGATACCTCAGCCATCTTACCGGGTATTCAGCGGGTTGCCGCCCAAAACGCACTGGGCCCCGGCAGGAGTATCCCGTCGGGGCCCAAGAGGTTTCTGGCTCCCCTCTTTGAGGGGGAGCCGTCCGCGCGGCGGACCGGGGGAGATCCGAGACGCTAAGGCCCAAGGACGCGAGAAACACCCCGACGCGCGGGTGTCCTGATATGGGGAAAGCCCCTTGGGGCGTGTGCTCCGAGGGGCTTCCTGTACGTGTGATGCGGCGGCGTGCTACTCTCCCACACCCTGTCGGGTGCAGTACCATCGCCGTGCCAGGCCTTAGCTTCCGGGTTCGGAATGGGACCGGGCGTCTCACCTGGGCCATGGCCGCCGCAAATCTTCTCTTGTACGGTCAGACGCTGGGGTCTGCCGGCCTGTGGCGGCCTGGGAACCGGATAGGGGACGCGGATATGTCGATGTTTCGTCTTGTGGCCAGACAATGCTCATTGCCGTCTGGTGTCGTTTGCAGGAGGAAGATGCGGTCCAACCGCCAGGGGTTGGAATGTTAGTGTTGCCTTTCGTCCGTTAGTACCGGTCGGCTCCACCCCTCGCGGGGCTTCCACGTCCGGCCTATCGACCACGTGTTCTGCATGGGGACTACAGGAACTCGAAGGTTCCACGGAATGCTTATCTTGGAGCAGGCTTCCCGCTTAGATGCTTTCAGCGGTTATCCCTTCCGAACGTAGCCAACCGGCCGTGCCACTGGCGTGACAACCGGCATACCAGAGGTTCGTCCACCCAGGTCCTCTCGTACTATGGGCAGGCCTCCTCAGCATTCCAACGAGCGCAGAGGATAGAGACCAAACTGTCTCACGACGTTCTGAACCCAGCTCGCGTGCCGCTTTAATCGGCGAACAGCCGAACCCTTGGGACCTGCTCCAGCCCCAGGATGCGACGAGCCGACATCGAGGTGCCAAACCATCCCGTCGATATGGACTCTTGGGAATGATCAGCCTGTTATCCCCGGGGTACCTTTTATCCGTTGAGCGATGCCGCGTCCGTACACCGGCACCGGATCACTAGTCCCGACTTTCGTCCCTGCTCGGACCGTCGTCCTCGCAGTCAAGCCCGCTTGTGCACTTGCACTCGCCACCCGATTGCCAACCGGGCTGAGCGGACCTTTGGGCGCCTCCGTTACTCTTTGGGAGGCAACCGCCCCAGTTAAACTACCCGCCAGGCACTGTCCCTGAACAGGATGACTGTTCGAGGTTAGACATCCAATGCGAACAGAGCGGTATTTCACCTTACGGCTCCGCGCGATCTGGCGACCGCGCCTCTCGGCCTCCCGCCTATGCTACACAATCCACACCGAATGCCAATACCAAGGTATAGTAAAGGTCCCGGGGTCTTTTCGTCCTTCTGCGCTTAA
>OCAT01001447.1_pt1 | contig 15182 bp, 11 predicted proteins | sample 1538311 | NCBI WGS metagenome assembly OCAT01 (sample SAMEA2580287, study PRJEB22360) | human gut metagenome | biome: human gut; feature: human-associated habitat; material: faeces | place: Denmark | collected 2008/2010
TGTTTCCGCCCGGAACCGCGCGCTGCTGTCGGCTGTTGAGCCGTAGCGTGTTCTGCTCGATGCCGACCGGACAGGCCCGCTCGCATCGTCCGCACATCAGACAGTTGTCGGCGACGGCGTCCGTCAGCCTTCCGTAGCGTCGGTCACGCAGGAAATAGACCGCCTGCACTCCGTGAATGCCGGCCCGCTGAAGCTGACAGGGGTCGATACAGATTCCGCAGCGGGAGCAGGCGTCGGTCTGGAAACGGTCGTAGCTCGACGGCCGCTCGCCGCTCCGGAGTCCGGCATTGCGCAGGAAGATCAGCGGAATCTCGGTGAATATGTGCATGTAGCGCGAGAACGGCAGCGCGACGAAGAAAACGCCCAGCGCGATCGAGTAAAGCCACCAGCAGGGCAGCTCGCCCGCCCGCAGCAGGCTGTCGGGAAGCACGGTGGCCAGCAGCTCGCCGGTCGTATGGGTCAGAAAGCTGCCGCACCCGGTGCCCGGCGGGATCAGGTGATGCTCCTCGCCGAGCGCCCATACGATGCCGCCGAAACGCCACACGACGGCGCTCGTCATGCTTTCGGCCAGCAGGCGGGCCGGGAAGATCAGCCACAGCGCCGACAGCGCGATGCGGTCGCCGAGTACGTGCTTCGTCGTGCGTCGCATGCCCATCGCCCGCGAGCGGATACGCTTGAACCAGGCAAGGCCCACGCCGACGAGTATCAGCAGCAGCAGCGCGTCCTTGATCAGCGAGAAGTTGAAGTTATGCTCGAAAATCGGGTGAACGTAGTACGAGAAGAAGATGTCGACGTACAGCGGCACGTTCTCTCCCTTGAAATAGACGAGCGTCTCGGTCCATCCGACGACGATCAGCAGGAACCAGCCCAGCGCGAAGCTCGTGTGCATGTATCCCAGCAGCTTGTTGCGCCGCCAGATTTTGCGGTGCAGCAACGACTCGCTCGCGATCTCGCCCAGCGAGCGCAGTGTGGCGCGCGTCGGAAGCGACCGGAAAAACATGCGCCGTTGCGCGGGTTCGAGTTTCACGAACCACAGGATGTATTTGTACAGCAGGGCGACCAGCAGAAACAGGGCTCCCAGCCAGAATGGCAATACGAACAGTCTGAAATGTTCCATCGTTTCGATCTTCCTCGTCGGCGCTTGCGGACGCCGGCGTTGCGTTTGCCGGATTTTTCCCGGACGAATATTTTCTGTTTTACAACGGTCCTCCTTACGAGTCTTCCGCCTGCGGAGAGCCTGTTCCGGCTGCGGTCGGCGGCACATCGGTCGCTGCGGTATCCGCGACAGGACGGCTTGTTCCGGTTCGGGGCCGTCCGTACGGTCGGAAAGACCGCTTCGGTCGCTCCTGCGGCGCTTGTCTCATCGAGGCCTACTGTCCGGCCAGCTCCTTCTTCAGCGTCTGGACCAGTTGCCGGATATTGATGCCTCGGGGACATACCAGACGGCACTTGCCGCATAGCATGCACTTGTCCAGCTCGGCGCGAATGCCCTGGTATTCGCCTCGGCGGACGAGTGTCTGAAGCTTGCGCACGTTGAACTTCACGAGCGCTCCGGCCGTACAGGTCGCCGTACAGTTGCCACATGCGATGCACGTCTGCAGCTCGGGATGTTCCCTCAGCAGGCGCTTCGAGTATCCCATGTCGTTTTTGTCGAGATCGACGGCTCGCGGCCGGCTGATCGGAAACCCCCATTCCATCGCGTCCCTCTTTGATCGCCCGGGCCGCTTCGCGAGCCGCCACCACGGCTTCGTTGATCGATTCGCCGATATTCTTCGGAGCGGTGACGGTACCGGCGTAGAAAATCCGCTCGGACCCGGAGCGGACGTTGCCCGCGAACTGGTCCAGCGGCTTGACGAAACCGCTCGGATAGAGCGCGACGCCACAACAGCGGCTCAGGCTCATGTTGCTCGCGCCCGCTTTCATGCCGACGATCAGCACGAGCATATCGACGGTCATGCGCAGCGGGAGCCCGATCAGCGTGTCTTCGGCCTTGATCTGCACGCGGCCGTCGATCGTCTGGCTCGCCTCCGATATGCGGCCCCGGACGAAATGGATGTTGTACTGCTGTTGCGCCTGACGGTAGAGCTCCTCGTAACCGGGGCCGAACATGCGCATGTCCATATAGAAGCTGTATACTTCGGCATCGGGTATTTCCTGCTTCACCTCGATCGCCTGCTTGACGCCCGTGATGCAGCACACGCGCGAGCAGTGGCGCTGGTTGACCTTCTCGTCGCGCGATCCCACGCAGTGCAGGAAGGCGACCGTCGAGGGCCGTCGCCCGTCCCGGGTCCGGATGCCCGTTCCTTCGCGGAACATCCGTTCCAGATCGACCGTCGTATAGACGTTGTCGTACAGGCCGTAACCGTATTCCTCTTTCATCTCGGCGGGAAACAGGTCGAAGCCCGACGCGACGATCACCGCGTCGGCGTCGAGCCGGGTCCGGTCGTCGAGCACGACGCCCCGGCCCTCGTCCTCGATCGACAGTACGCTCCGCGAAGTGAGCACTTCGGCTCCGGAAGCGCTCACGCGCTCGCGCATCGGCTCGAGCACCTCGCGGGCAGGGGTCATGGTCGGGAATAGCCGGTCCCAGCGGTTCAGCTTGCCTCCGAGCCGGCCTGTACGCTCTCCACGGAGCCGCTCCTCCTTCTCGACGATCACCGAGGCGATGCCCATTTCGGAGAGCGTCACGGCCGCCTGCATGCCGGCGATGCCTCCTCCGATGATAACCACTCTCTTGTTTTCCATAGGGTTACAGTATAGGTTTCGAATAGCAGCCGATCGTCGAGTCGGCCGGCTTGCCGATGTATTTTCCGTTCTTGCCGAGATACTTGGCCGCCGGGTCGTACTCGATCCCCATCTTGTCGAGCAGCGGCTGATGCATCTGCATGCCGAGCTGCCACGGATCGTATCCGAGCACCAGTCCTGCCAGCTCCTCGTAGGTGAGCACCGGAATGCCCCGGCCCTGCTGGCCGTAGAATGTGCCTTCCATTTCGGAGATCGTGTATTGCCAGCGGTCGAGGAACATCGCGCAGCCCGGACAGTTCGCGACGATGAAGTCGGGCTTGTACGGAGCCATCGATTCGAATTTCTTTTTCGAGTTGGCTACCGAGTAGCCCCGATTGGCCATGACCAGGTAGTTGCGGAAGCCGAAGCCGCAGCAATGCCGTCGCTCCGGATAGTCGACCACTTCGCCGCCCCACGACTCGATCATGCCGGCCAGCACGTAGGGGAACTCCGATCCGCCGACGCCGGCTTTCGGAAAGATCTTCGCGTAGTGACAGCCGATGTGCTCGACTCCGCGCAGCGGCCGGCCCGTCTCGGCGTCGATCAGCCGGTATTTCGCCTGAGAGGCGATCTGTTCGCGGTGGTGGAAGATCACGTCGGAGGTGTGCGCCAGATTCTTCGGCTTGCGGAACTCGCGGCCGGTCGCCTTGTAAAGGTATTCGCGGGCTTTCTCTTCCTGCTCGGGAAAGTCGTGCCACAGCTCGAGCGCCTCGCAGTAGATGCCGAACGAGGTGATGCACGACGAGGTGAAGTTTTCGTATCCGGCTTCGGTCATCAGCGAGAACTGGCGCGCCACGACCGTCATGATCGTCTCGAGCGGCACGATGTCGGAATGATAGCCGATCCCGGTGCACGAGGTGTGCTTCGGGTCTTCGTATACGTCGCGCCCGAGGTCGTTGCGCAGGATGTTCAGGAACGCCGCCTCGGATCCGGGGAAGAAGTTCTGCCGGATGCAACTGCGAGCGTAGAAATAGTTGTCGTCGGCGATATCCTTCTGATATTCTTTCCAAGCTTTTTTCATCGAATCGGTCTTTGTCTTTGTTTCATTCCGGACCGTTGCCTTACGGTCCGAGGGGGAGGCTTTGTCCGCTCGCGCAGGCTTTCTATTTTCCGCCGTGTTCTCCGCTGTTGGCGGTGAATACGGATCGGAAATAGGCGTCGTCGGCTCCCTCGAAGCCCATCTCGCGCGCTTTCTCGTCGGAGCGCCGCTCGATATTCTCGAAGAAAGCCGAGCCGCCGGTTTCGCGGAATATGCTGTGCAGCTCCTCCATGCTTTGCTCGTCGATCTTGCGGCAGGCCCCGGGGCCGGCTTGGCCGTAATTGTCGCCGAAACGCTCGAAGACGTCCTTCGCGTGGTCGTATACCCACTTCCATACGGGCCCTTGCTCGGGGTGCAGGTCCGGATCGACGAACTCGGGCCTCACGCAATAGCCCGAACTCAGGATGTTCTGCCCGATCGTCCGCTTCAGCGCGAACTGCTGCCGTCCCTTCTCCGAGTCGGTGAAGAAGCCGAGCCGCTGCGACAGCGAGCGGAGCGACTGGATCACGTAAGCCGGCGTATTGCCGCGCGGACAGCGGGGGCGGCACGACATGCACTCGCCGCAGTACCAGATCGTGTCGCTGCGGAGCAGTTTCTCGATCGCATCGTCGTCGCGCGTCTGGACCGTATTGACGATCTGGCGCGGATCGTAGCAGTAGAACTCCGCCGCAGGACAGACGCCCGTGCAGATGCCGCAGTTCATGCAGGCCGTCAGACCCTCCTGCATGCGAACGTCTTCCATCAGCATATCGAAATATTTCCCCATCTTCGGCCTCGGTAATTCATACGGTTTAAAGCGTAACAAATTTACAGCCAATCGATAGGACAAAGCTGAGTGCATAGACCTATTTTAGGTAGGTATAAATACGTATTTTCCTGCGTGCGGCATAGCGGATGGGCGTTGCCGGTTTTTATCGTGTGTTGATTTGTAGCGACTTGCCGTTTTTTGACATATGGTCTTGTCTTCGTGCGGTACGGCATGGGCCGAAGGGGTTCCGGCCGGTACGGACAGGCGAGCCGGATAATGTCGGCGGCAGATCGTCGCTCCATGGAAAGAATTATGCGGAATATTTTTACGCGGAACGGCAAAGGAAAATGGACCGGAAAATCGGTCTCCCGTTCCTACGGAAAAAGGGCGGGATCTCGCGGCAACGTTTCGGCGGTATGTTTTTCGTCAGAGAATGCGGCGGCTGAACGCATCGTCGCGCAGGGTCGTCGTACGGAAGTCGATGCCGCCGAGCAGGACGGCTCCCGGCCGCTTGCCCGGAACGAAGCTCCCTGCCCACAAGTCGATGCCGAGGGCCTCGGCTCCTCCCAGCGTTGCCCAGCGCAGGGCCTCGTCGAGCGGTACGCTGCGGAGCATCTTCAGCTCCTCGACGATCGACAGCGTTTCGTTCGACGACAGGCTGTCGGTCCCCAAAGCGATTCGGACCCCTGCGCGCCGCAGGGTCTCGATCGGAGGCCGGGCTCCTTCGATATAGTCGTTCGACCGGGGACACAGCACCCAGCTCAGCCGGTCGCCGAATCGCTCGGCGAGCGACTCGATCTCTTGCTGCGAGGCGAACGTGCCGTGCACCAGCAGCAGCGGCCTGTCCGGCGGCACCGAGTCGAGAATCCGCCTTGCGGGCGAGCCGTATCCGGCGAAATCGATCGTTACGCGCTCGCGGAGGTTGCGCTCGTGCAGAGGTCCCCGGGCCCGATACAACTCCGCTTCGGAGCGGCTTTCCATAAAATGGACCGACAGCCTGTGGCTCTCGGCGGCGACGGCCCGGAACGGAGCGTCCTGAAGCGAGTAGGTGGAATGGGGCGTCAGGCTGCCTTCGAGTCCGGAGCCGGTGCACTCGCGGAGCACGGTCCGCATCGGCGTGAAATCCTGCGCTCGCAGTCCGAAGCACTCGACGAAGTTATGGTAGTGGACGGGGCTTTTCCGCTTCAGCGGAAGATGTCGCCGACGGCCGTCACGCCGTCGCGGAACATCCGGCAGTCCCAGTAGGCGGCCGCGGCCGCCCGTTCCTCGGGAGAGGTCTTCCCCCGCTCCGACGCGATCGCGTCGGCGAACGCGGCCAGTCCGCCGCCCCGCGCGATCCGGCCTTTCAGATAGCTCAGTTCCAAGTGGCAGTGCGCGTTGACGAAGCCCGGAACCAGGGCTCCGTTATAGAACTCCACGTTCTGCTGCGCATCGATCCGGTCCGTCCGCTCGATGCGCAGCAGGCGTCCCTCAGCGTCGAACGAGAGTATCCCGTCCTGCAGCCAGCCTTGAGGAGTCAGGATCAAGTGCGCCGATAGTTTCCTCGCCGTTTCCATGATCGTAGAGCGTTTCGTTTTGCAGCAGAAGCCCGAACGTCCGGGCATCGAATCCGAGCGCCTCGAGCCGGACCGAGTCGTAGCTTTCTTTGCGGGGCGGATAGTAGACGATTTGTAGCGAGTCGATCCGCAGCGAGGCGGCCGTCCGTTCCTTGTCCCTGCCGCTGAGCTTGGCCAGAATGATGTGGAGTTCCGTGATCTTCGGGTCGTCCAGGCTGATCTCGACCGTTTCGCGCTTGCGGGTTCCCTTGGGATAGCGGCGATAGTGGAAATTGCTCCGCCGACCTGCCGAATCGACCGTGTGCTGGGCGTATTGTACGGAACCGTTCCGGTCCGACGAGTCGAGCAACGCGGAGAACTCCACCCGGTAGCGTCCCGGACGGACGGGCAGAGCGATGTCGGGATGTTCCAGATCGCCGGTCCGTACGACGCGGCGCGAGGAGTCTTCGTAGACCGTCTGCCGGTATCGCTCGTCGATTCGCCGGTCGATCGTGTCGAGCAGCGCGACTCTTTTCTGCAGCAGAGAGTCTTCGCGCGCGAGGGATGCGGTCACCTCGTCGATGATGTCGGTGAAGCGGACGCTCTTGCGCTTAGAGAGGTTTCTGACCGTGTAGTTGAAATCTTCCGGCTCGTAGCCGTATTTCTCGAAAATCGGGGTATAGATGTCGACGCTGTCGGTCATCGGAATGCCGCTGAGCAGCGACTCGCGGAAGGCGTTCGACAGGAAAATGTCGCGCGTAATGGCCACGAGTTCGTCGTCCGGAATGTTGCGCGAGCGATTGCACGCGCACGACGCGAGCGCCAGAATCAGAATCAGTGGTGCTCGGGTCATATGTTCTCCTCCATTTTAATTTCTCGCCGGGGAATCATCGCGCGGACCGTCAGCGACGAGATCAGATAGCTCATCACGACGAACGTGAGCGTGATCCAAACCAGATCGGCGGCGTGCACTTCGACCGGATAGGCATCCAGCAGGAAAGTCTGCCCGGAAAGCTTCAGCCATCCGAAATGCTGCTGCCCGAGCGCCAATGCCAGTCCGAGCACCAGTCCTCCTGCCGCACCGAGCAGATAGACCATCATGCCTTCCGAGACGAAGATCTTTCTCAGCAGCGGTACGTCGGCGCCGAGTGTCATCAGCGTGCGTATGTCCTTGCGCTTGTCTATGATCAGCATGGCGAGCGAGCCGATCAGCGAGAACGAGGCGACGAGAAGCACCAGCAGGATGATGAAATAAATGCCCCATTTCTCGTAGGTCATGATCCGGTAGAACGACTCTTTCTGCTCGTAGCGCGTCAGCACGCGGAAATCGTTGCCCAGACATTCCGCGACGGCTTCTTTCGCCCGGGCGGCGGAAGCTCCGTCCGCGAGGCGGATGGCCGCTGTCGAGGCCCGGCCGGAATAGTCGAACAACCGCTGCGCGAAATCGAGCGGGACGAACACGTACTCTCCGTCGATCTCGGCCTCGAGCGCGAACACGCCCGAAGGAAAAACCGGTTGCTGCCGGTAAAAGCTGTACGGCAGCAGCGGCGACACTCGTCCCCGGCGCGGTACGTAAACGGTGATCGGACTGCTGAGCCCGGTGCGCACGCCGAGCGCCGAGGCGACGCCCTGCCCGACGAATGCCTCGGGCATGTCGCCGAAGCGGAGCCTGTACTGTCCCTCGACCGTCATGCTGTCGACCGGTACGACTTCGGCGTAGAGCGAGTCGACGCCGCGGATCATGCCGAAAAACTGATGCCCCCGGTATTCCAGCAGCGCGTTCCCGTCCAGCGAATAGGATACCTCGCGCACTCCGTCGATGCGGAGCAGCTCGTCGCGCGGCACCGAATCGGTCGCGAAGACCTGACCTCGCGCGGGCATGATCGCCAGATCGGGGTCGAAACTGCGGTACATCGTTTTGATCAATCCCTCGAAGCCGTTGAACACCGAGAGCAGGACCACCATAGCCATTACCGGAACGGCGACCGAGAAGGCGCTGACTCCGGAAATGATGTTGATGACCGAGTGCGATTTCCTCGAGAAAAGATACCGACGGGCGAAAAACAGCGAAAGACGGGGCATATCGTCGGGGAAGTTATTCTTTCAGCAGCTTGTCGATCGTGCTGATATATTCGAGCGAGTCGTCGACACGGAAGACCAGTTCGGGCACATGCCTCAGCTGATGCTTGACTCTCGTGCCGAGCGCCTTGCGCACGAGCCAGTTGTTCTTTTCGAGCGACTCCATGACGGCCGTATGCTTCTCGAACGGGAAGACGCTCAGGTACACCTTGGCCAGTTCCAGATCGGGACTCATCCGCACGAGCGTTACCGATACCATGGCTCCGCACAGCAGCGAGGCCGCTTCCTTGGAGAATATGTCGCCGATATCCCGCTGGATTTGGCGCGCGACTTTCTGCTGCCGCGTCGATTCTGTTTCATTGCTCATTTCAGGTCTGTTTTTATCGTGATTTTTCTGCTCCGGAATCGGCTGCTCCGACCGGAGGAAAGGGCGCGAGAGAAACGCTGTCGGCCGGGACGGAAACTGCCGCTGGAGGCGTATCCGTCGCCTGCGGGTCCGTTTCTCGCTCGAGCCTTTTTCGAGCCCGCCGCTGAGCGGCCTCCTGCATACGCCGGGCGACGCCCTTGCTCGGCGCCGAGCGTATGCCTCCCTTGCCCAGACGGTAGTATACCGCCAGCGACAGGTTGATATTGTCCAAGGGCGAGTGGTTCGGATTGCCGGTATATTTGGTCCCGTTGCGCAGCACGTCCGAGTAACCGAGGTAATAGCGGGCCTCGAATGCCGCTTCGAACCGCCCGAACAGCACGCTGAATCCTCCCCCTCCGCACAGGCCGTATCCCCACCGGGGGTCCCGCGTCAGCATCATCGGATAGTCGCCCTGCTCGAAAATACCGTTTTTCTTCGATTGCCAGTAATATTTGGAGCCGGTGGCATAGGAGAGATAAACGCCCAGATTCAGATACACCCTCGCGTGGCGCTGAAAGACGTAGATGTGCGGCTGCCACATGAACGGCAGCTCGAACGTGTTGATCGTCCGATGGTAGCTCGTATCGCCGCCGCGCACCTCGTCGTACATGAATCCCCGTTGCATGTACTCGAGATCGACCTGTATGGCGCCCACGTACTTCTGCTCGGTGTAGAACTTGTAGGAGAGCCCGCCCGAGTAGAGCCCCCAATGGATGCCCGTCTCACGCACCGGCTGGAAGCGCACCGAGCCGCCTCCCCAGCCGCCCCGCACGCCGATATAGTGCTGCGCCTGCAACCTGCCGCTCCACAGAGCGGCGGCAAACGCCAATATGATCCCTAATGCCCGCATATTCGCCTAACGTTCAGTCGCGTCGTTTTGTTGCCCGTCTCATCGGCGGATCATTCCTCCCGTGCCTCCGAGACCTCCGGTATTGCCGTAGCCGTTATAGTTGTTGCTGTTATTTCTGTTGCCGCCTGCGGCGGAGGACTGGCGGCCGTTCTTCTCCTGCTCCGCCCGTTTCTTGGCTATCTCGCGCAGGCGCGCCTGTTCGTCGCGGCGTATCTTTTCCTGCATCCGTTCCATCGTGATCGGGCCGAACAGCTCGTTCATGTCGACGTCGTACTCGAGATCCCAGTTTTCCTTGGTCACGATCTCTTCGGTGCCGGACTTGTCGACGAAGTACTCGACCCGCTCGGGCTGCCGCCTTTCGAATACGGAACCCGTATCCCATTTCCCGTTTCCGTTCAGGTCCTCGATGAACCGGAGTTTGATCGTTCCGACGTCCACGTAGCGGATCGTGTGGGTCCCGCTGCGGACGTGGGGAATCTCCTTCTGCACCCGGCCGTCGCGCAGCACCTCGATGACGTATTCGCTCTGCGGCGTTTTGCCCTTCACGTTGAGGATCAGCGTGCCGTACTTTTCGGGCGACTCGATCGTGAACTCCGAACGCAGCGTGTCGTTGCTCTCGCGGTTCGTGTTGGCGAACGTTCCGGCCGGAATCGTCAGACGGTATTTCTCTCCCGCCACCCAAGGCGCGCTGAGCGTCCACGAGCGCAGTTTGGCGGTGTCCTGCACGAAGGAGACTTTCACCGGCTCGGAGCTTTCTCCCTCGCCCAGACGCTGCAGGTCGATGGCTGTGCTGTCGACCCGGGTCAACGGATAGTCGAAGTCGAAGACGATGTTCTTCTCCGGGTTCAGCGTCGTGCCGCCGGCTACCTTCACCTTGAACGGGTTGGGTTCGGGCGCGTCGTCTTTCTTCTCTTTCTCTTTTTCTTTCTTGGCAGGCCTCCGCCATGCGATCGCCAGATCCTGTCCCGCGGGTTGCAGCACGCCGGTGCTGTCGTGCTTGCGGTAGACGAGCCGTCCCCTCAGCGTATCGGGCATTTCCTCCTCGATCGCATCGAACCACAGCGTCATCGTATCGCGCCGGGGAGTCACGTACTCGGTGAGTATCTTCGACGGATCGAACCCTTCGAAAACCAGCGTGTCGATCTGCGGGAACGGGGCGGAGAACATGAGCGTCACCCGGTTGCTTTGCGGCCGGCTGGCTCCGGTGTATGTCTGGCGCTTGGACGGGATTTCCTTGAACAGGCGCATCATCAGTTGCGGGTCGGCCTGCATGTAGCGCCGCGAGGTGTCGTACCATATGTCGAACGCGGGCTCGCGCAGCGGGTTGAATACCGTGTCGAGAAAAGCCACGCGGTCGACGCCCGGCTCGTAGCGCATGTTATTGTTGTTGTCTTCGAGCGCGTAGATGCGGTAGTCCATCGGCTTCAGGTTCTCGGCGATGAAAATGCCGTTGGGATAGGATCGGGCCACGCTCAACGGTTTGCTGTTGACTATCGTCGAGTCGTAGGCGGGAATCGAGTCGGCCTTCGCGTCGAAAAACAGCAGGAAGACTTTCCCGAGCGTGTCGCCCTTCTGGGCGTCGACCGTATAGCCCGACATCAGCAGCGAGTCGATCTCGCCGCCGGTCGAGAAGACGTAGCGCAGTCCGACGTAGGGGTTGCCCTCGTTGTTGTCGACGACGCTGCTGCCGAAATCGAGCGCGTAGGTGCGGTTCGAGTCGAGGTCCTCCTTCAGATCGATCTGGACGCTCCGCCCGCGAATCGAGAGCACGGGCTTCTGTTCCATGAAAGGCGAGGTGAAAAACTCCTTTTGCTGATCCTCCAGTTGGACGTATTCGTCGAACTCGATCAGAATCCGCTTGTCCTTGAAATGAGTCGTTCCGAATGCCGGCGTCATGGTCACTACTTTCGGCGGCAGCGAGTCGCGCGGGCCTCCCTGCGGCGCCGCCTGCCGCGCGCAACGGCACAGCGTGGCCAGCAGCACGACGGCCAGTATGCCGCATCGGGCGAGCGTCTTATGGATTCTGATTTCGTTCGAGCTCATTTCTTCAAGCCAATTGCCTGCAAAGGTAGCGATTTTTCGATAGTTTTCACGGAGCCTTCCGGGCATGCGGTCCGGACGCTTCCGCCCGCGTTTGTTGCCGCCGTTTCTTCGGAACGTGCCGTCTTCCCTGTTCCGGTCCGGGCCGCATGTCCGGCCGAGAGCTCTCTGCGAAGCTGCCGGACCGTTCGTCCCAGCACGGGATGTACGAGATCGGGCAATATCTCCTCCAGCGGGGCGAGCACGAAATCGCGCCGCTCGAGAAGCGGGTGCGGAATCGTGAGCCGCTCGCTGCGGATGACCCGGTCTTCGTAGAACAGCATGTCGATGTCCATCGTCCGCGAGCGGTAGCCCGTATCCGGCGTTCGCACCCGTCCCAGTATCCTCTCGATACGCTGGCATTCTCGGGCGACAATGGGGTTTCGATCGCGAGCACCTGGTTCAGGAATCGTTCGTCGGCCTCGAATCCCCATGGTTCCGACTCTCTGAGCGACGAGCGGAGAACGATCCGCCCCACCGTTTCGGCGAGCAGCCGTTCCGCTTCGGCGAGATTCTCGGCGACCGGACCGAGGTTCGCGCCCGTTATCAGCACCACGCGCGCCATTACAGTCGGTTTATCAGTTTGCTCACCGTGAGCGCGAAGTGGGGAAAAACGATTCTCGGGTTGCCGTTCTGGGCGATCTGCCGCATCGTCCGCTCCATTTCGGCCACCAGCGGCTCGATGTTGCGGTTGTTCACGTAAGGCGCAAATTTCTTGCAAAACTGTTCTTCGCGGCCGAACAGATAGCAAATGGGTTCCATGCCGGCCGTCAGCATGTAGCTGTCGCGCAGCAGGCGGACCGAGTTCTCGATCAGTCGCTTCTGTTCCTCACGGCCCATCGAGGCGACCGTCTCGGCCCATTCGAGCAGTTCCAGATGCCGGTCCTCGTAGCTCAGCCGCATCAGTTTCACGAACAGGTCGAACAGTTCGTCGTTTTCGCTCGCGTGCCGCAGGCAGCGCAGCGCTTCGAGCAAGTCGCCCCGCGACAGCCGGGCCGCGCGGAAAGCGTCGGCCTCGGGCACTCCCTTACGAGCTGTCAGATAGCGCGTCAGGCTGGTTTCGTCGATCGACGGAACCGTTACGCACTGCGTGCGCGAGACGATCGTCGGCAGCAGTTGTTCGGGCGAAGCGCTCAACAGCAGGAACAGCGTCTTGTCCCACGGCTCCTCGAGTATTTTGAGCAGCTTGTTGGCCGCTTGCGTGTTCATTCGCTCGGCCAGCCAGACGACGACGATCTTGTATTCCGACTCGAACGATTTGAACGACAGTTTGCGGATGATCTCGTCGGCTTCCTGCGTACTGATATTGCCCTGCTTGTTGTCGATCTCGATGGCCGAGTACCACGACTGCTCGTCGAAATAGCCGCCCGTATCGGTCACGATTTTCCTCCATTGCGGCAGGAAACGGTCGCTCAGCGGCTTTTCGCCCGAGCGTCCCTTGGGCGTGTTGACCGGAAAAACGAAGTGCAGGTCGGGATGCGCCAGTTGAGCGATCTGCCGGCACGACGGGCACTCGCCGCACGAGTCGCCTTCCCGACGGTTCGTGCAATGTATGTACTGAGCGTAAGCGATCGCCAGCGGTAGCGGTCCGTATCCTTCCTGCCCGGAAAAGAGCTGCGCGTGGCTGACCCGTCCGGTGTCGACGCCCCGGACAAGCCGCTCGGTGCGTTCTCCAAGGCCTATGATGTCTTTGAATTGCAAAGCGATCTTTTAAGAGAATCTACAAATATACGGATTTATACGATCTCTTGAAATGAGGTGATTTCACAAAAGAAATAACTGTAAAATAAAATCGCACGGCGTTCCGTGTGAAATTATGAAAATATGTAATACATTGGCAAAAAAATAAGTATGTCTGTCCTGATGTTTTTGTTGTCTGTGGTGGTAAAATTGGAGAACGGTGAATAAAATCTTATTTTTTATTTTGCAGGTCTTTTTACTGATATCTTGTGAAAAACCAATTTCCGTCCCAGTGCCTGTAATAACATCGGGCGATCCATCGGTTAAAGCGGAACCAGCCGGTCAGCATTATCTGGACGTTCTTGATACGTTGTACTATACTCCCGGAACAACTCGGGCCAGGTTGGATATTTCAACGGACTTGTATTGGGATGTCACCGATATGAACTATGGATTGGATTGGGAAAATCTGAGCGTAAGTATTCAGAACATTACCGGGTACGGTGATAAGACGATCGAACTGATCTTGCACGGGAACCCGGATTCCCGAAACCGATTGGATTCTCTTTTGATATCAGGCTACGAGACCGTAGACGGAGCCGACGCCGTCGTTTCGAAGAAAATCCTCGTCGTTCGGACGAAACAGGCCTTGGCCCCACCGGCTGACGGGTTGTCATGGGAGCATAAGGAGTTTAATTGTTTGGGATACGGTTACGATGTCACTCAGGAATACATGTCTCCGGAATTCGAATTGAATCAGATTGTGGACGTCTCCGAGATAAATCGTCGCTATCCTGACAGAATTCATGTCAATAATTCTCCTTTTGCGGAAAACAAAATGATTGTCGGCGAGACCGGTGCCGATTATTGCAAAAAGATTACCTCGTCCGTTCGCCTTGGAGGATTGGCTCTATTCGGTGGAACGCTGAACAATAAGTTCGGTTCCGATTATTCCTATTCGGCCAAATACGGATTCGGAAGCTATGACATGAATATATGTCTGAGTCGGGTCGAGATCAATTTTCCACCCGATTCACTGAAAAGATATTTGTCCGATGCTTTCAGAGCCGATGTCAACAACGCCGATCCGGAATATATCATACAAAAGTACGGTACCCATGTTCTTACGAATATTTATCTGGGAGGGAGGCTGCAAATCATGTATCGCTCTTTTGCCAGCTCTTTTAAGAGAACAACCATCATTGAGGCCGGCATGGGATTCAGTATTCAGAAAATCTTCAGTCAAAATATCGGATCGACCACGGAAGAGACCCTTGCAAGTCAAAATAAAGAACAAGTCATTGCATATAAGACGATCGGGGGCGATGTAACACGATCTTTGTTCGGCAAAATCGATTTGGGATCGTCAGATCCGGTGACAGTGGACATAAGTAATTGGCAAGCGAGCTGTAATTTAGATAATGCGGTATTGACCGATGTTTACCCGGGTTCGTTGGTGCCTATCCATGAGGTTGTTGAAAATCCCAAACGCCGGGCTGATTTGAAAATAGCTGTTGAGCGATACTTGAACGATCACGCTTTCCGAAGCCTCGGATACAAAACACCTGTCTACAGATATCATTCGGGCGACAATAGGCATTTTCTCACTCCGGACGAAACGGAGATTGTAAACGGCACTTACGATTATTGGCTGGAGAGTCCCCCCGTCCGATTTTATATCTATTCTTCGACAGCTCAACCGTCCGGGACGGTTCCCTTGTACCGGTATTTATCCACCGAGACCTATACTCCGCGATATTTCTATACGGTGGATAAGGACGAATTATCGTATGGACAGTACGGTTTTTATATGGATAAGATGATCGGATACGTTTTCAGTCCCGATAACGTTCCATCCGATCCCAAGGCAGTTCCTCTTTACAAATGCGCTACATGGAGCGGAGATGTTGCCAGACGCTACTTCTATACGACCGATAGCGACGAAATCGCTTCGGCTCCCCGGCACGGAGTTCACGATCGAC
>OCAT01001452.1_pt1 | contig 15156 bp, 9 predicted proteins | sample 1538311 | NCBI WGS metagenome assembly OCAT01 (sample SAMEA2580287, study PRJEB22360) | human gut metagenome | biome: human gut; feature: human-associated habitat; material: faeces | place: Denmark | collected 2008/2010
AATAGATATTTTCGCGGTTTGGTCCGATTAAAGAGGCAAGCTCTTTCTGAAGATCCGGATGATCCAGGATCAGGTCAATGATATTCGGATTATACTGTGTGCCACGGCCATCCGCCAGTTCCGAAAGCACGGTATCAAAATCTTTTGCATTGTGATAGTTGCGGCTTAAGTAATCCGTAGCGGCATCCAGACAGTCACAGATGTGCACGAGATCAATGACCGGGCGGCACGGTGAATGGAGGATGTCAAAGTCATCCGGATAACCGCCTGTGCCGTCATAAGTGCGGTGATGTCCATGTGCGATATCTGCATAACACGCAAAATCAGGAACAGAGGCGAGATCCTTTGCTCCCGTTTCCGGATGCATGCGGATCAGGTCAAACTCGTAATCCGTCAGCCTGCGGTGCTGCGTGTTGATGATCGGGACGATTCCGTTTTTACCGATATCGTGAAGCATCGAACCCTGCACGGCGAAATCAATGATATGCGTGCGGTTTTTCTGAATTTCAGAAACCGTCGAACCAAGTGCCGGGCAGATCAGAAGCTCTGGCTTATCATCGAAAATATATTTTAAAAGCGCCTCCGCCAGATAGGAAACCATAACGGAGTGTGTCAGTGTTGCCAGATGACTAGAAACGATCAGATCAAGGATAAAGTTTGTCTTTTCAACCGGGTGGTGGAACGTATCAAGCACGATTGGATGAAAACATGCCATACGCATACCATCATACTGCGAGTATGTGTGCAGACGGTAATGTCTTGTCGACAGAAAATGAATGACCATACTGCGGTAAGTGAGGTTTCTGCGATCTTTTTCTGCCTCGGAAAGGGTGGTATGGGACAGAAAGTGCATCAGAAGAATTGGAAGATCCACATAAAAGGACAGATAATCCAGTTCTGTTTCATCCGGAATCATTTCTTTTTTTCGGGTATAATAATCATCTACGACCGAATAAGCTTCGTCCCAGCTTAATGCCTCTTCTTCTGCCATGAGACGATAATATTGAAATACGAGGGCGGGCGGACAGTCGTAAATGGAACCCTTGTGCTTAAGGACTTGGGTATAATGCTGCAGTGTCAGTTCGGATAAATGCAGCCGCAGTGAATCCGGAAATTCAATATCAAAAAGCAGCAGGTCATTTTCGCAGGAGAGAAAATTGTTGATCGTTTTATTTACAATTTTGGGAATGCGCGGATTGACCGTATCGTAACGGCAGAACTTTTCCTGCTTGCGCAGTTCGATCAGTTCTAAAAAGAACTGATATGCCTCCTCAATCGGCAGATTGTGAAGAAACGGCTCAACACGGATCAGGTTATCATAGGCGACAAAAATATAATCGCGGCTTTCCGGTACCTGAAATGTGTCGATCTTATCGCGCAGTGCTACAACTTTTTTGTAATAGTCACTTGAGCGCAGTCCCATCTTATGATCGCCTGTGCGGGAAAGCTGAAGTGCGGAATAGGCGGCGCAGGTGTAGAGAAAAATAAGACTCTCCACATCTTTATTTGCTTCATAATGAGAAATCAGCTCTTTTGCAAAACGAAGCTGCAGGGATGGCTCATTATACTGGCTGTAATAAAGTTTACGGCAATAGCTTAAGACCAGATCATACTGGCTGTTGCTTAAAGTAGATTTATCTTCTTTTAAGTGCGTGAAAAATGAATGGAATAAAAGATCATCCTCGATACAAAGCTGATATCTTGAACGCCCACAGTTTTTCAGGCATCTGATCCATTCTTCTTTTGCAGCCGGAGCATGAATCTGTTCATCCCAGGAAATGCTGGTGATAAAATTATTAAAATAGACATCGAAAAAAAGCTTGATATCACTGTCAGTCAACCTGAGATCCTCCTTTAAATTAAAAATTCCATACGAAAATTATATAACGCGAAATTATCTGTGTAAATAGATTTTAGGTCCTGGTATTATGTATATCTAACAGGATATAAGGTTTGCAGTGTCTTTCAGATTTTTATGGTCAGTAGACTTTTTTGTGTGTTATTATTTGTATAAATGCAGTTTTAGACGATGCGAAAGTACCATTCTGTGTTATAATAAATGAAGAGTTTTCGTAAATTTTCGCAAAGAAAGGAAAATAGGGATTACATGAACCAGGAAGAATCAGTTTATGAGTTAAACCGTATACAGAGATATATTATGCAGATGCGTCCGCTGTTAAAAAAGAATGCACTTTTTTCGGATGGAACGGCAGATTACAGACAGCCGGTGGAACCGGATGCAGGGGAAGTGACTGTCCGTTTCCGTACAGCGCGCGATAATGTCGATATCGTATGGCTGTGTACCGGAGATAAAAAATATAAAATGAAAAAGACAGAGACCGGGGGAGCCTTTGATTATTATGAGGTAAAATTCACACTCGGAGAGGAGCCGTTTTACTATTATTTTAAAGTGGCAAGCGGTCTGTTAAATGTATATTATGACCGCTATGGTGTCAGCAAGGAAAAACGTGACGAATACCGTTTCTGCATTATTCCGGGATTTTCAACACCGGAATGGTCAAAGGGTGCAGTTATGTACCAGATCTTAGTCGACCGTTTTTACAACGGCGATACGTCGAATGATGTGCTGACCGATGAGTACTATTATATCCGTTCTACCAGCAGAAAGATGGACAGCTGGGATCAGTGCCCGTCTGATTTTTCCGTGGCAGAGTTTTATGGCGGTGACTTAGAGGGTGTCAGACAGAAACTGGATTATCTGCAGAATCTGGGTGTGGAAGTAATTTATTTTAACCCGTTATTTGTGTCCCCATCCAATCATAAATACGATATCCAGGATTATGATTATATTGACCCGCATTATGGAAAAATCGTTGAGGACGGCGGCGAGCTGTTAAAAGACGGTGTGAGTGATAACAGAAAGGCTGAACGCTATATCAACCGTGTGACCAATAAGAAAAATCTTGAGGCGAGCAACCGTTTTTTTGCAGAGCTGGTAGAAGAGATCCATGCGCGTGGCATGAAAGTGATCTTAGACGGTGTGTTCAATCACTGTGGATCATTTAATAAATGGCTTGACCGCGAGGAAATCTATCAGGTAAGCGGCGATTATGAGGATGGAGCCTTTGTTTCCAAAGACAGTCCGTACCGCAATTTCTTTGGATTCCAGGATCAGTTTGCATGGCCGTACAATACGACCTACGAGGGCTGGTGGGGACATGATACGCTGCCAAAACTCAACTATGAAGGCTCTGAAAAACTGTATGATGATATTATGCGTGTTGCAGCAAAATGGGTATCTCCGCCATACAATGCGGACGGCTGGAGACTTGATGTTGCTGCAGATTTAGGACATTCCCCGGAGATGAACCATAAGTTCTGGAGAGATTTCCGTAAATCAGTGAAAACGGCAAACCCGGATGCAATTATTTTAGCAGAGCATTACGGTGACCCGAAGGAATGGCTCCAGAAAGGTGACCAGTGGGATACCGTTATGAACTATGATGCATTCATGGAGCCGCTGACCTGGTTTTTGACCGGTATGGAAAAACACAGCGATGAGGCAAAACCACAGTTAAAGGGAAGCGTGAAAGATTTTGAAGACTCCATGCGTCATTATATGGCAAGTTTCCAGACATCGCAGCTTTTGTGTGCCATGAATGAGCTTTCAAATCATGATCATTCCAGATTCATGACAAGAACTAACGAAAAAGTGGGACGTGCAGCAACACTTGGCACGGCAGCTGCTGAGGAAGGAATTAAACCGGCGGTGTTTCGTGAGGCAGTGGTTGTCCAGATGACATGGCCGGGTGCACCTACCATTTATTATGGTGATGAGGCAGGGCTCTGCGGATTTACAGACCCGGATAACAGACGTACCTATCCATGGGGGAAAGAGGACATTGTCCTGATCGATTTTCATCGTGATATTATCCGCATTCATAAAGAACATGAAGCACTCCGCACCGGTTCCCTTATGTTTTTAAAAGGAGATGATAATCTCCTTTGTTACGCGAGATTTAACCGCAGGGAGCAGTTTGTTGTCCTTGTGAATAATAAGGAACAGGAACGTGATGTGGAACTTGAAGTATGGCAGTGCGGAATACCGAAAAAAGCAGTGTTAGAGCGTGTGATCATTTCAAATGAGACGGGCTATTCACTGATGCCAAAACAGTATGAAGTTGCGGATGGAGTACTCAAAATAAGCCTGCAGAAATATTCCGCAGTTATTTTGATGTATGACAGATCAGAAAATTAGTTTTCAGGTTTTAAGGTATGGCTTTCGGACAAAAAATACTTGCATAATAGAAGCTGCTATGCTATAATCTTTTCTTGTCAGAGCGCATTTTGCGTATCTGATAAATGGGCAGATTCCCGAGTGGCCAAAGGGGACAGACTGTAAATCTGCTGCAATTTGCTTCGGTGGTTCGAATCCACCTCTGCCCATTGTGTATTGTCCGGTAGGAAGGCATTTTTAAGTAGCTCGTGAGTGAAAGCCTTTGAACATAGGAGGCAGTACATATGGGAAATGCCGGCGTGGCGGAACTGGCAGACGCGCAGGACTTAAAATCCTGTTGTAGAAATACAGTACCGGTTCGATTCCGGTCGCCGGCATTATAGAGATTCTTCTAAAGAGAGATCCTGTTAACAGGGTCTTATTTTAATTCATTAAAAATTATAATAAGTAATTTTGAAATTTTAATGAAAACAAAATGCATTTCAAATAAAATTGTGCTATAATTCTGAAAAACACTAAGAAGGGGAAACCGTGTTCAAATTTGATACGGAAGAAAGGTACGATGAAACAGGAAAAAGTAACATTCATTCATTCAATTTCAGCGAAAATTACTTTGCTGGCGGTTTTTATTGTTGTTGTGTCTCTTGTAGGGAGTGTGATCAATGCCAGTTCAAAATCGAGGAAAGTTGTTGAAAACGTAAATTCAAATTATATTCTGAGTCTTGCAGAGATGGGAGCACAGACGATCGGGAATATTCCGGCAGATATTGCAACAGATGAAGAATATTCGAAAATCATAAGTGAGATCAACATGACAGGAGTAGAGAGTGCATATGCATATCTGGTATCAGAAGATGGTACGATGATCTATCATCCGACCGCAGATAAGATTGGGCAGCCAGTTGAAAACACTGTGGTTAAAGAGGTGGTATCACAGCTTGCGTCCGGAACTGTTCCGGAGGATGCTGTTGTTGAATATGAATTTAATGGCGGAATCAAGTATGCCGGATATGCGCTGACACCAGACCATATGATCGTGGTTGTAACTGCTGACAAAGATGAGATTGTAAAACCGGTTAATCAGATGATCTGGTTTATGAGTATAACAGCAGGAATTACACTTGTTGTCTGTGTGATTATTGGATATCTGTTAAGCCGCTTCATCTGTACACCACTGGAACATCTGACAGAGATTATCAAAAATACTGCAGATCTGAATTTCAGTCATAATGCAAAGAGTGACGGTTTATGTAAAAGAACAGACGAAACCGGTTTTATGGCGCGGGAACTCCGTGCTATGAGAAGAAATCTGCGTGAAATGGTTGCAAATATTGACACAGCAAGCCAGCAGATTACCGGAAATGTAGATGGATTAAAACAGGTAACTGAGACGGTGGATCACATGTGTTCAGATAACTCCGCAACCAGCCAGCAGCTTGCAGCGGGTATGCAGGAGACTGCAGCAACGACTGTAAATATCAATGAAAATGTCGGCACCATGAAAGAGGAAGCTGACAGACTTACAGAAATGGCTGAAAAAGGTGCAGATGTTTCCAATGAGGTTATGGACAGAGCAAAGAATCTGTGTAATAAGACAGTAACTGCAAGTAACCGTACCATGGAAATGTATACGAATGTGAAAGAAAAATCCGAAAAGGCGATCGAGGGATCAAAGGCAGTTGAAAAGATCAATGAGCTGACTAACACCATTATGGAAATTTCTTCCCAGACCGGACTTTTAGCATTGAATGCAAGTATTGAGGCTGCGAGAGCCGGAGAAGCAGGACGTGGATTTGCAGTTGTTGCAACAGAGATCGGAAGTCTTGCAGACCAGACCTCAAAAGCAATCGCAGATATCGGTAATATTGTAAAGGCTGTCAATGAAGCAGTTGGTAATATGACAGAGTGCTTAAGTGAGACAACCGGATTTTTGGAGACGACCGTACTTGAAGATTATAAAGAATTTGAACAGGTAGGTGCCCAGTATCAGGATGATGCAGATGTATTCAAGTCCAACATGAATCAGGTAAAAGATTCTATGCTGCAGCTCTCGGATTTGATCGAGTCGATCGCACAGGCATTAAGCGGTATCAACGATACTGTGGGAGAAGCAGCAGTCGGTGTATCCGATGCGTCAAAGACAAGCGGTATGGTGGAGAAAACAGGTGCTACACATGATATGGTATCTGAGTGTTACTCCTGTGCAGACGAGCTCCGTGAGATCGTTGGCAAATTTGTTTTAAGATAGGCGAATCCGTTGTCATGAATTATGGCCTGTCCTCATAAGATGTGGTAATCACAGATTATGAGGGCAGGCTTTTTTGAATTCATAGGAAATTATGTCCTATGAATTCAAAAGCCCTCCGCCGGGATATCTGTGTGAAAGTATGCGGTAGGGAGGCTATGATGCAGGAGAAGTCAAAGGAACAGGGAAATGGGCAGAAGCGGGGATACAACCTGTTGGATAAGGAAGAACAGAAATCGATGCTGTCGTGTTTTGTGGAACAGCTTTGCGATCCGCTTATTTTTATTTTGTTTGCGGCTGCGGCAATATCCCTGCTGCTGCGGGAATATGGAGATATGTGCATTATACTTGCAGTAGTACTGTTAAATGCCGTGGTCGGAGTGATCCAGGAGGGAAAGGCGAAACGGGCGTTAGAGGCGTTGGAAAAAATGACAAGCCCGCATGCCCTGATCCATGATGAGGATGGAATCCGGGAGATTCCTGCTGCTGATCTGATTCCCGGGGATATTGTCTGTCTTGAGGCAGGGCGGCAGGTGCCGGCAGATATCCGGATCATATCAGCGGTTAATTTAAAAATCGAGGAGTCGGCGCTGACGGGAGAATCTGTCCCGGTCTCAAAAAATACGACCGATCAGAACGAGGCATATATGACCACAAATGTCACATACGGCCGTGGGGAGGGGATCGTCACTGCAATCGGGATGGATACGAAAATAGGCGGTATCGCAAAATTGCTTTCCGGGACAAAAACGGAACTGACACCGCTGCAGAAAAGACTTGCGGATCTTGGGAAAATTCTTGGTACAGTTTCCGTTTTTTTGTGTATCCTGCTGTTTGTGATGGCGGTTTTGCAGAGACGCAATGTCGCAGAAATGCTGATCACCGCGATATCACTGGCGGTCGCAGCAGTCCCGGAAGGACTGCCGGCGATCGTTACGATGGTACTGGCACTTTCGGTATCACGCATGGTAAAGGTCAATACGATTGTGAAAAGACTGCCGAGTGTGGAAACCTTAGGCTGTGTGAGTGTGGTATGTTCGGATAAGACGGGAACGCTGACGCAGAACCGTATGACGGTGACGAAATGTTATACGGATGGGAAAATCTGTGAGCCAAAGCGGTTAAACCGCAGAAAAGACCGGTATTTTCTGGAGGGATATGCACTTTGTAACGATGCGTCCATCCGTGGAGAGCGGATCGGCGATCCGACAGAACTTGCGCTGCTCGATATGGCGGCAGGGTTTGAGATACAAAGAGAGCGTTTAGAAGAAAGTTTTCCGAGAACGCAGGAGATCGCATTTGACTCTGAACGGAAAATGATGACAACTCTGCATCGTGGGGAAAAAGAAAATGTTTCTTATACCAAAGGCTCACCGGATGAAATTTTAGAGCGCTCTGCATTTCTGCTGGAAGGTGGCGGGCGGATTCCAATGACGCCGGAGAAACGCAGAGAGATCGATCAGGGGATCCATGGGTTTACCGGGGAGGCACTCCGGGTACTGGCACTTGGAATGAGAAATCCGGCCTCCGGTTTAAAGGAAAACGGGTTAACGTTTATCGGGTTTGTCGGAATGGCAGATCCCATACGCCCGGAGGCAGAGGATGCTGTGCAGGAATTTTACCGTGCGGGTGTAAAGACGGTCATGATCACGGGGGATCGGATCGACACGGCGTTTGCGATTGCGAAAGAACTGCACATTGCGTCGGAAGAAAACGAATGCATTTCCGGGGAGGAATTAATGGAAATGACGGATGAAATGCTCGCGGAGAAGATAAAAAAGGTGCGTGTATTTGCACATGTCTCACCGGAGCACAAAGTGCGTATCGTGGCGGCATGCAAGAAAAACGGAGAGATTACTGCGATGACGGGAGATGGCGTCAATGATGCGCCGTCCTTAAAAGCAGCGGATGTCGGGATCGCCATGGGAAAGGCGGGAACGGATGTGGCAAAAAATGCGGCGGATATCGTGCTGACGGATGATAATTTTGCAACGATCGCAAAGGCCATCGCGCAGGGAAGATGCATTTATGAAAATATCCGTAAATCCGTGATATTTCTGCTCTCCTCTAATTTTGGGGAGATCATAACAATGCTTGTGTCTGTGGCGTGCGGTTTTGCGGCACCGTTAAAATCAAGCCACATTCTCTGGATCAACCTGATCACAGATTCCCTTCCGGCGCTTGCACTTGGTGTGGATGAGGAAGAAAATAAAAGCTATATGGACAGACCACCGCGTGGAAAAGATGAGAGCCTGTTTGCGGGCGGTGGATTAAACTGTACCTGCTTTTATGGAGCGCTGATCGCATTGATCAGTATGGTGGCATTTTTGCAGCTCCCGGTTGGGATTCTGCTCCGGGCGGGAAATCAGATCACACCGGCTGCGATAAGGACACTGCTTGTGGACACGGAGCTTTTAAACCGCTGTCAGACCTATGCATTTACAGTGCTTGGAATGTCACAGCTGTTTCATGCGATCGGCATGCGTGATGTTGAAACGTCATTGTTCCGGATGAATCACCTGGAAAACCGGTTGATGATCGCTGCGTTTGTGATCGGGATGGGACTGCAGCTGCTTGTGACGGAGGTACCTTATTTTGTCGTTCTGTTTGGAACCTGCAGACTGACACTGCTTGAATGGGTAAAACTGTTAGTGCTTGCATCCATGCCTTTGTTTGCACATGAACTGTTAGTATTCGGAAGCTGTCTGGGTGAAAAGGAAAATAGGGAAAATAGAAAAGAAGCAACAGGGCAGGCTGTATCATCCGGCGGGCGCTGGAGCTAAAAAAAACATTCATTTTTTGCGGGGGGTGTGGTATAATGAGATGTCCGTAAGTTTTGGGCAGGTTTTTGCAGGAAAGGATATTGGGAAATTATGGAAGAGAAAATGACAATGGAAATCACGAACGACAGACTTGAGGAGGCTATTAAGGAATACGCCGCAGACCGGACCAAAGAACGTCTTACCACGGTTCTTAATCTGCTCCGTCCGACAAAGCTGTTCGTACCGGCGATGTTGCAGGCACCAGATCGCCCGATTCCATGTTTTTTAAAGAATAGTAATGAAGAGCAGTTTTTGGTTGTATATACGTCAAAAGAGCAGATTCCGGAAGAGCCAAAGAGCCAGGCGATGCTTAATATGCCATTCCCGGCATGTAATAATATCGTTGTAAAACCGGAGTTAAAACTTGCAGGAATGGTGATCAATCCGTTTTCTGACAACCTCGTATTAAAGACAGAACTTGTACAGAAGTTACATGAGGCTGATGAGCAGGCAGCAAAACGTGCAGCGCAGATGAAACAGGTGAAGATGACACCGGCACAGTTCCAGGTATTTGTAAAACGCCAGGTTGAGTTTGGCGTATTACCGAAGCGTCTGTTTACTGAGAAACAGGAGTTCATGAACAAACTGTGCGATGAAAAAGAGGCTTTTATCAATGAGATTTTTGCAGGCGTGTTCAAGGAGCCGAAGTTAAATCCATACACTGAGAATGATTATTCCGTTATGGCACTTGACATTGCAGAGGATCTGACATTAGTCCGTGTGGATCTCCCGGAAAAAGGGTTAGTTCCGCCACTCTGCTACCGTATTTATCTGACGATCAATCCAAAAACCGGAAAAGCAGGTTACTATACGATTGAAATGTCCAAAGAAAAGGATGTCCGTATGCTGGGCGAATTTTTAGAGGATGGAAAACATATCGATCACGGTGTTGCACCAGTAGAAGGCGCTGAACTTCAGAAGATCATGGATCTTGCCAGAGGCGAAGGTGCAGAGATGACAAGTTAGGAACAAAAATAGCACAATTATAAGGAAATAATAAAGTTCGGGTGTCAAAAGGTGGTTCACAACTTTTGACACCCGAATTGTCTTTAGTTATGCTGGATAATATCTGCGTACTGTCCGCGAGTCACTTTTAAGAGTGCATCCGGGTTGACCGTAATGGAAGTGCCGACACGTCCGCCACTGATATAAATCTTATCAAAGGATGCAGCACTTTCATGTACTACCGTCGGGAACTGCTTTTTCATGCCAAGCGGAGAGCAGCCGCCGCGCACATATCCGGTAAGTGGTGTCAGATCTTTTACATGAAGCATTTCGAGTGATTTCTCACCGACACATTTTGCTGCTGCTTTCAGATCGACTTCCTCTGCGATCGGTACGACAAAAACATAATACTGTCTGTTCCCGCCGGCGGCAGCCTTGCCGGACATAACGAGCGTTTTAAACGACTGTTCTACTGGAGCACCGGTCTTTTCTGCGGTATGTAGACCGTCTATAAATTCATCACACTCATAATTGATAATTTCATAAGGTATTTTATTGCGGTCTAAAATGCGCATGGCATTTGTTTTTACTTCTTTTCCCATAGAGAAAACTCCTTTCATGAATGAACTGCGCTCATTGTAACACCACAGCAAAAAATAGACAACTGAAACAGAATGTATGTTTACGAAAAAATAAAAAAATGTTATTCTAATAGGGGAAATTAAGGCAATATATGAGGTGAATTAAAATGCGCCACATATAAGAACATGTGTGGCGGGAAATGAGGCAGAGTATGAAAGATTTTTTTAAGAGAGTAAAGGCGGATGCAATAATGTCAGCAGTTTTATGCATCGCATTGGGCGTGGTTCTGATCGTATGGCCGGGAGAGACGATCAATATCGTATGTAAAGTGCTTGCCGCAGGACTTATCATTCTTGGAGGGGTAGAACTGTTTTCCTATATTACCAATAGAAACGGTTATATGTTCACCGGAATCCTTGGGCTGATCGTGCTGATCGTCGGTGTATGGATCTTCTTAAAACCGAGCAGTATCGTGAGCCTGGTACCGATCGTGATCGGTGTGATACTTGCTGTTCACGGTGTGCAGGATGTGAAAATGGCGTTAGAATCAAAGAATGGCGGATATGACAGATGGTGGATTATGCTGATCATTGCCATTATCAGTATTGCATTTGGCGTGCTCTGCATTGTCAATGCGTTTGGCATGGTCAAACTTGCCATGCAGTTTGTAGGAGCAGCCCTGATCTATGATGGAATCAGTGATCTGTGGGTTGTGACAAAGACGGTGCGGACGGTGAAAGATATGGAGCAGGAAGCGAAAGCAGTCGACGTAGATTATAAAGAAATCGATTAAGTGATTAAGCGGAAAGAAAGAGAAACAGATATAAAAAGTGTCCCTGAAAATCTGGATAAAAGATTTTCAGGGACACTTTTTTGGTTCGTGATAATAGAATATTTGAGCAAGCTGCATCTGATTGCCCAGACTGCGCTATACTGTAATTTTACCTTCATTGATAAGCCGGATAAATACGTTGACTAATTCCGGATCAAACTGTGTTCCACTGTTTTTTTTCAGTTCACTGACAGCATAGGAGACAGAGAGCGGCTTTTTGTATGGACGTCTGGCAGTCATGGCATCAAAACAATCGGCGATGGTAAGTATTCTTGCCATATAAGGAATATCCTCACCGGCAAGACCACGCGGATATCCCGTGCCATCATACCGTTCGTGATGACCAAGTACTGCAGGAATTACATAATCCATATGCGGCAGATAACGGATCATTTTTGTGGAGTTTTCAACATGTGTCTTCATGATCTCATATTCTTCCGGTGTCAGCTGCGAGGTTTTCTGTAAAATGCGTTCCGGAATACTGATTTTTCCGATGTCATGCAGCATACCGGCATCACGCACAAGTTCGATGTCATTTTCACTCATGCCAAGATCTCTGGCTAAGATCACAGCATATTTCGACACATTCATGGAATGGATAAATGTGTAGCTGTCCTTGGCATCGATCGCAGCGGTCAGTGCATAGATGGTAGGCGCAACACGTTCGTATGCAGTTCTTAAGTTCGAATCGGTGGAACGTGTCTCAAGACCGGTCCGGTAAACGGTAAGGTGACCTTTGCCCCCTAGTTTACCATAATAGATCGCCTGTTCTGCATTATGGAGCAGTGTTTTCGCATCTGGAGAAATAGATGGAAAAGTGGATATACCACAGGTAATGCTTGTGTCCCACACGGTATCGTTTTTGCTCCGCAGACTGATGATATTATGGATGATCTCATTAGCAAGTGCACCTGCACTGGTGGGATCATCCCCTTGTGTCAGTATCATAAAAACATCTGTACCATAACGGAATGCGAGGTCAGACGGGCTGATCTTTGAAAGGATTGCCTGTGCACAGAGCGTGATCAGATTATCTCCTTCCGTGGCACCGTAAAGTTCATTGTAGAGCTTGAAATCATCAATGTCGAGCAGGATCAGACTGATCGGGGTATCCGTCGAACAGGCATCTTTGATACATTCAAAGGCATGTTTTCTGTTATATAAGGAAGTGAGACTGTCCGTGATCGAAGAATGATACGCATTGTGATACAGGTTTGCATTGCGCAGAAGATACGCTGCATAGTAACAGATGCGGTCAAGACAGGTCAGTTCATCTTCCGTGTAAATGCGGTCCGAGGAATCAGCGATATATAAAAGACCGATTACAGCCTGCTGATACCGGATCGCCTTGATCGCATGAATATTCTGCTGCGCAAGCCAGCGGCTCTGGCGGGGAGTCAGCAGAGAATCGTCTATAGAAAGATCCGGCCCTGCCAAAAGCAAACCTTTCTGATGCAGTATTTCCTCGAGAAATGCATCGGAAGGAACAGAGTAATCTTTTTCGAAGAAGACCTCGCCCCATCTGCGCACTGTGCAGAAGGAACGGCCGGTGTTTAAGTTCTGGGTCAGTAAAAGTCCCTGTGGATGCAGCAGTAAAATGAGTGAATCCATCAGGATGTTGTAAATTTCATCGGTATCTAAAGTGCGGATTGCAGACGAAAGAAAATTTTCTAAGATCATATCTTTTTGTTCTGACATAAGGTAAGGATCCTCCGGAAGTGATTTTTCTTGAGAATGTAGCAATATTATACTATAATGCTTTTGGTGTGACAATGGTGCTTTTGATATATTCATTGCAGAAGAAAGACGAGGAAAGAAAATGAGACGCGAAGAGTTTAAAATGGAGCGTACGGGATTACTTGAAGTTGGAGATGTTTTGCCGATCACAGAGGGAAAACTTCCGGGTTCCTATTATTATACACTTGGGAAAGCATATGCAATGTCTGCTAACTATGCGGTAAGTGAACGGATCAAATCAGGGGAAGGAAAGGTTGTAGATGTCAAAGAAACCCCAAAAGGGTACTTTGTGACAGTTGAATTTGATGAATAAATGTTATAAAATAAGTGTATTGTAATTTGAAAGGAAACGTACATGCGCTATATACCGACAAGCAGGTTAAAGCCGGGAATGGCTCTTGGACAGGATATTTATGATGGAGCGGGAAGACTGCTTCTTGCAAAGCATCTGCTTCTGACGTCAGAATATATATCCAACCTGGAGTTTCTCGGATATCCTGGAATATACATAGATGATGAATTTACATGCGGGATTGAGATACAGCAGGTGCTCACGCCGCAAGTGCGCTGTCATGCATTGAAGCTGATACATGATCTGTTTGATTTTGATACGGATGAAAGTGAATTGCCGGTAGATGAAGTAAAATTGCGTATGACTGTGAAAAATGTTGTGGAAGACATCTTGAAAAATGGCGATGTAATGTTTAATATGATGGATATCCGCAACTATGACGAATATATTTATTACCATTCCGTAAATGTCGGTGTGCTTTCGATCATGGTGGGTGCAAGATACGGATTGGAGCGAAGCAAATTATACGATCTTGGAGTTGCAGCAATGCTGCATGATATAGGAAAGAAGTTTTTACCGGAAGAAATTGCCAACGGAAAATGGCCGCTTGAAGGGGCTGAACGGGAAGCGTGGAAGAGTCATCCGAAACTTGGTGCTGAATATTTAAGGACATCCTATCATTTTCCGGCCGTTGTTTCTGCCGGAGTCATGATGCATCATGAATGGTATAACGGTGAGGGTTATCCGATCGGAAAATCCGGAGATGATATCCCGTTATATGCGAGGATCATTAAAGTCACGGACAGTTATGATGCGATGATCTCAAAACGTCCCGGCAGAGAACAGCTCTCGCCGGCGGATGCAATCGAATATATGATGGCGATGGCGGGAGCAGAATTTGACCCGAAGTTAGTCAATATATTTTTACGCAGAATGGCGGTATATCCGATTGGATGTGAAGTATTGCTGTCGAACGGGCAGCATGGTATTGTGGCGAAGAATTTCAGGGACTTTTCGTTAAGACCGCTGGTACGGATCGTGGAGACGGGCGGGATGCTCAATCTGCGGGATGATCCGGAAGGACTTAGCATTACCATTGGAAGAATGATTATGTAAGAAAACTTTGAGGGAGATATGACTGGACAGGGAAAGAGCGCGATAGATACGCTTTTGGCAGAAAGTTTTAAAGAGCTTGCATTAAAACATCCGATCGAGAAGATTACGATCAAAGAGATTACAGATAAGGCAGGCGTGATACGGCCGACATTTTATAACCATTTTCAGGACAAATACGAACTTTTGGAGTGGATCATAGATACACAGCTGATCGCTCCGGCAGAGCCGCTGATACAAAACGGAATGGTAAATGAGGCACTGGTACTTTTGTTTTCCAACATTGAAAAAGAAAAGGAGTTTTATCAGAAGGCGAGCCGTCTGGAGGGACAAAATTCGTTTGAGAGCATTGCACAATCCTGTATTATGAAAGTGTTCCTGCGGGTGTTT
>OCAT01001475.1_pt1 | contig 14974 bp, 15 predicted proteins | sample 1538311 | NCBI WGS metagenome assembly OCAT01 (sample SAMEA2580287, study PRJEB22360) | human gut metagenome | biome: human gut; feature: human-associated habitat; material: faeces | place: Denmark | collected 2008/2010
ACAGCATTGAACATCAACTGCAAAATACTTGTCAACATCAGTGGGAAGGAAAATGAAATCAGCTTGTCCATGATCGTCCCGTTACACATATCAATTTCGTACTTGTTCTTTTTCAATGATCTGCATCCCCCTCTTTGGTACTCTCCTTTATACTCCGCCGGATTTTGGTGGAACCTTATTTTTTATTCTTATAATATAAAATCGAAAGTCCTTTTAACAACAAATCGTCGTCCAGAATCACATCTCGCCTGCAATGCGGAACGATTTTCTTTGCAAGACCTCCGGTGGCGATGACCGTCGCCTTGCCCCCAAGCTCCTCCTTCATCCGGTCGATAATACCGTCAATAGCCGCTGCGCTGCTGTAAATCACACCGCTTTTCATACATTCTATCGTATTCTTTCCAATCAGATGCTCCGGCGCCTCCAGACTGATACCGGAGAGCTGCGCCGCCCTTGCGGTCAGAGAATCCAGGGAGACCCCTACACCCGGATAGATCATGCCGCCCTGATAGCGGCGGTCCTTATCGATGACACTGACTGTCGTCGCCGTGCCGAGGTCAAAGATCAGCATCGGCGCCTCGTACTCCTTGATTCCTGCCACTGCGTTCACCACCAGATCGCCGCCTAAAGAAGCCGGATTATCCATGCGGATATTCAGTCCGGTCTTGATACCCGCCCCAACGATCAGAATCTCCTTTTTCAGGATCTTTTCTGCCGCAAGCTGGAAAATCTTTGTAATCTGGGGCACAACAGACGATATGATCCCGCCCTGGAGAGCTGCCGGATCAACCTGGTAGATATCAAGGACATTTTTTATGTCAATGGCGTACTCCAGTTCCGTCTTCGTGCGGACTGTGGAGAGCCGCTCGATAAAACTGCATTTGTCTCCCTCCATGCATCCGATCACAATATTGGTATTTCCTATATCAATCGCTAAAATCATACTTTAAACTCCCAGTCTGTCTCTGATATTTTTCCTCATCAAAATCTTTCCGATACAAAGTGTAAATACTGCCGCCACTATGGCTTCCCGTTCGTCCCGATGACGGAGAGAATAAATGCGTACACCGCATTGACTGCGACCCCGTTTGCCTGCGCATAGGCGTCACGGAAAAACACGAAGATCAGATTCATCACAAGCAGGGTATTGACAAGGGCTCCCGACATCCCAGCCAGAATCAATCCTGCTGACGAAACTTTTTCATTTTTGGATAAGGACCGGACGCCCTTATACACATAGTGTGGCACAACACCGACCAGTATCCGCGGAATGAAGCAGATCACAAGGCTTCCGATTCCTCCGCTGAACTCTCCCAGGCTGTAAAACGGGGTGAATACAAAGGACGTCACGGTCGGATTCATCGTGTTATTTATAAAGCTGGTCGCTCCAAAGACAAGTCCAAGTACCGCTCCCTTTTTCGGTCCCATCAGAAGAGATCCGATGATGACCGGGATGTGGATGATGGTTGCCCTTGTAAATCCAAGCGGAATATATCCGAGAAAAGGGGTAAATGCCAAAAGCACAATGATTGCTCCGAATAATGCCACCTGGGTCATGCTCCTTACGCTGAGTGCGCTGTTTCTACTATTGCTTTTTCCTGTCTGATACATAATGATTGCCTCCTTGTTATCATTCTCTTACGAGATACAATACGTTACGGCACAGAAATCATGTTCTGTTTCCCTATTTTCGTTTCTCTTGTTCCTTTAAAATCTGGCTGATGATATGTGCGGCTGTCTCCTCCTTTGTCATCTTTCCGAGTGAAATCTCCGCATCGTCCGTAATCATCGTGACGACATTGGTGTCGCCGCCGAATCCGGCGCCCTCTACTTTCAGATTGTTTGCCACGATCATATCCAGATGTTTCTTCTTCAGCTTTTTGCGGGAGTTTTCCATCATCTGCTCTGTCTCCATGGAAAATCCGCAGAGGTACTGCCCCTCTTTTTTGTGGTCGCCAAGGTATTGCAGGATATCATCAGTACGCTCCATCTCGATAGCAAGCTCTCCGTCCTGTTTCTTTACCTTCTCATCACTTTGGTACTTCGGGCGGTAGTCCGCCACAGCAGCGGCTTTGATAATAATGTCCTGATCACCGGCATGTTCTGTCACAGCATCAAACATCTGCTTTGCCGTACGAACCGGAATCATCCGGACGAACTTTGGCTTCTCTATCTGGGTCGGTCCTGTGACTAAAGTCACGTCGGCTCCCCGCCTCATGCAGACTGTAGCCAGCGCATAGCCCATCTTACCCGTGGAATGGTTCGTAAGAAACCGCACCGGATCAATGGCCTCCTGAGTCGGCCCTGCCGTGACCAGTACTCGCTTCCCGGCAAGATCCTTTTCATACTGGATCTCTTTTAAAATATACTCCAGAAGAAGCTTTGGCTCCGGCATCTTGCCCTGGCCCGTATCCCCGCACGCCAGATATCCGGTGGCAGGATCTACCACCTCGTAGCCGAAGTGGCGAAGCTTGTCCAGATTGTCCTGAACGATCGGATTGACAAACATATTCGTGTTCATGGCCGGGACGACGATTTTCTTGCATCGGCAGGCCATCACCGTCGTCGTGAGCATATCGTCCGCAATGCCATTTGCGACCTTTCCGATCACATTAGCACTGGCCGGCGCGATCATCACCACGTCCGCAAGCTTAGCAAGGGACACGTGCTCCACACTGTACTGAAAATTCCGGTCAAATGTATCAATCAGACACTTATTGCCGGTGAGAGTCTCAAACGTAATCGGATGAATGAAATTCTCCGCATTCTCAGTCATCAGTACATGGACGTCCGCCTCCAGCTTTTTCAGAGTGCTCGCAAGCGACGCGATCTTGTAGGCCGCGATACTGCCTGTCACAGCAAGAACCACTGTCTTTCCTTTCAGCATCATCTTTCCCCTTTCTTTCAAAATTGTTCCTGTATTATTATAGTTTCTTACGCAAAAAAAAGCAAACCGTTTCTTTGCTTGCTAATTCAGAAAAAAACGGAGAAATGCGCGTACTGCACTTCCCCGTTATCCATATCTTCTTTTTATTTTTCTACTTCTTTTAGATAGAACAGTCTGGAGAAGAAATCTCCCTGTATTTCTCTTGCTACGTCGAGGACGCCAGATGAAAAATCCGATACACTGAATCCGGCGTACATCAACTCATCCCCGTAATAGGTTCCCCAGTTCCTTTCCGTACCAAAACACTCCTGCACTTCGTACAGAGCATCTTCCTTAAGCCCCGCCAGATAAAGCCTCTCCAACCTTCCATGTGCCGGCTGGAGCATACGGTAATATGCCATCATCGCTTCTGTTTTGTCATCTGACACACTCATCCACGCCGCGGTATTTCCCTCAAACGGACTTCTAAGCCTGATAAAGTCCCCCATCTGGAACAGTTCTCTGTACTGTTTCATAAATGCAATCTGCTTTTTCAATACTTCCAGCTCTTCCTCCTGAAGCGCTGTAATATCCATCTCATATCCAAAGGTTCCGAAGAATGCCACATTTGCCCTTGTCGCAAGAGAAGTGTTCCGGAATACTTGATGGTTCGGTGAGGCGGATACATGGCTTCCGATGCTGCTTACCGGATATGCATAGGAAGTCCCATATTGTATTTTTATCCGATCTGCCGCATCCGTATTGTCCGATGTCCACGCCTGTGGCGCATAGTAAAGCATCCCGGCATCAAAACGTGCGCCGCCGCTTGCACAAGACTCAAACAAAATATCCGGGAATCTCTTTATCAACCTCTCATATAAACCGTAAACTCCAAGAATATATTTATGTCTTGCCTTGCCTTGATACTCTCTGCTGTTCCCGTTTGAAAACACCTCTGAGAATGAGCGGTTCATATCCCACTTGATATACGACACCGGCGCCTCGCCAAGAACCCGGCACATCTGTTCATAAATATAATCTACGACCTCCTGCTTTGAGAAATCCAGCACATACTGATTTCTGCTGTGGCAGTAATTCCGCCTAATGTCTGCAAGCAGCCAGTCCGGATGCGCCCGGAACAAATCACTGTCCTTATTAACCATTTCCGGCTCAAACCAAAGACCAAATTTCATGCCTAGAGCATTTATCTTTTCCGCAAGCCCTTTGATGCCCCCCGGAAGCTTTTCCAGGTTCGGATACCAGTCGCCAAGCGAAGAATTGTCGCTGTTCCTCTTTCCAAACCAGCCGTCATCCAACACAAACAGTTCCACTCCGATGTCCGCAGCCTTTTGGGCAAGCGTCAGAATCTTTTGTTCATTGAAATCAAAATACGTGGCTTCCCAGTTATTGATGAGGATTGGGCGTACCTTATCCCGCCATTTTCCCCTTGCAAGCCTTGTCCGGTAAAGCCTGTGATACGTCCGACTCAATCCGTTCATCCCACAGTCCGAATATGCCATGACAAGCTCCGGCGTCTGAAATCTTTCATTTTCTTCAAGCTTCCACCTGAATTCATTCGGGTGAATCCCCATGATGACTCTTGTCACATCAAAATTATCCACCTCAGCCTGTCCGAGAAAATCCCCGCTGTACACAAGGCTGAAGCCCAATACCTCTCCGCTTCTTTCATCGGCATTTTTCCGTTTCAGTGCCAGGAAAGGATTGAACTGGTGGCTGCTACATCCCCGCATACTGTAAATCCCCTGGAATCCGTATGAAAGTTCTCTTTCCCTGACCTGCCGTTCACCCGACCATGTCCCGGCAAGCTCTATCATCATATAATCCTTATCCGGCAAATCAAGACACCCACTCATCGCATTAAGAAGGGTAATTCCGTCCTTATTCCGGGAAATAAATTCCGTACTTCTTGTAATGACCGGATAGTCCCTGAAAATCGTATATTTCAGAATAATATCCATATCCAGCAACGCATCTTCTAAAGTAACCTCCAGTGTTTCCGCCTCTTCTTCCTTCTCTGCGTAGACAGCTGGAAGCCCCTTAAGATTTTCCTTTCCTTTATAGATACGGTGTGTTTTATAACGGAAATCCGTTACACGGCTCCCATCTGCCTGTTCCAGCTCAAACGCCGGATACCGCATATCGCCGGAGCCATATGTCGGGTATTCCTGCCTTAAATGTTCCAGCGAAAATCTATGGTTTCCTTCGTATACATTCGGCGCCATATCTCTTCTCACATATTCTATCAAATGCCCGAAATCTTCCCGTTCCCTTATTTTTTTGCCAAAATACATATGACCCAGACTTCCGTTTTCCAGCACTTTAAATATGTAACTGATAAAACCATTTGACAAATGAAACTCTTTTGTGTTTTTTTGAAAACATATAGACATATTAATATACCTCCGCATATCTCTCCAAACCTGTTTTCTTGATTTCTCTTTCTTTTTATTGTATCATAAAACATATATGGAGGAGTATTTATGAAACGAAAAAATGATGTTTTTTATTATGACAGCTCTCACGGCCGACAGGCTTTCGGTGGGCAGACTGACGATTTGTATCTCAGTATTTTCGGTATCGTCTCTTGCCCCTCCCTGCAAAAAAATTTCGGGCCGGCTCCCCACAATGACTGGCTCATTTATTTTATTCTTGAGGGGAACGGCATCTATTGTTTAGACGGTCAGCTCTTTAAGCTTCAAAAGGGAGATGCCTTTCTTATTCCTCCCGGCAGGAGCGATTATTATCATATTGCCGATTCCCAGCATCCCTGGCAATATATGTACATCGGCTTTAATGGACGCAAAGCACAAATTTACCTGTCGCACACCGGACTGTCAGTCAGTCATCCGGTCAGCCATTTATATATCCCTTCCGAAGACCTGATACAGCTTTCACAGGATTTAATGAATGCCGGACAGCTTACACTGTCTAATGAAATAAAACGTGTCGGCTGTATTTATAAAATGTTTTCTCTTCTGGCAGCATCTTATCAAAACGCGCATCCGAAATCTGTTTTCCGTGATTATTCATCACGTACCTATGCGCTTTACGCAAAAGAATATATTGTCAATAACTATGCACAAACAAACATTACCTCCTTAGCCTCACAGATAGGCATTGACCGTTCCTATCTTCATAGCATATTCAAAAAATATTTTGGTACTTCTCCGCAGGAATATCTGATACACTGCCGTTTACATGCGGCCGAAAGGCTCCTTACGGAAACCGGGCTTTCCATTAAGGAAATCGCTTCTGAATGCGGATATGAAAATCCTCTCCAGTTTTCAAAGCTCTTTAAAAAGCACTATCAGATAAGTCCGAGCAAATACCGAATTGACCATTCCCAGAAAGGAGACGCTTCCTCATGAAACAGAAAACACAATATCTCAATTATGCCGGTCTTCTCGAATTTATGCATCTAGATCATAATAATACGGATTTATTTCTGTCCCATTGCGGGATGCAGCAATGTAAACCTGGACATCGGTTCGGCCATTCTCCTCGCCCCGAATATCATCTTCATTTCATTCTGGATGGCTGCGGAACACTTCGGTATCACTCTGAAGAATATCATTTACGCCGCGGACAGATTTTTGTCATCCCTCCTGATGAAACGGATTATGTTTATCAGGCGGACATGAAATCTCCCTGGTATTATGCTTGGGCAGCTTTTCAAGGCTCAAAGGCAGAACGATATATGTCTCTCGCCGGTTTTGACAGACACCACATCATCCGAAATGCAAATATCCCTCCTGAAGAATTTAGCACGCTCATATACGATATGCTTGACGCAAGCCAGCTTACAATCGCAAATGAATTCTCCCGGACAAGTTCATTATTTCTTCTGCTTGCTCACCTGATTGAATCCAATACCCCGGATTCCCGACAGAACAGTTATTTATATACCGGAGATGCCTATGTGAAATATGCCGTTCAATATATGCAGTTTAATTACAATCAAAAAATCAATATTAATGATATTGCCAGTTATGTAGGAATTAACCGCTCCTATTTTTCTTATATTTTTAAACAAAAAACCGGAATATCCCCGAAAGAATTTTTGCGTAATTGCCGGATTGAAAAAGCCGAAAAACTGCTCACAGAAACCACGTTATCTGTTTCCGATATCGCAGGGCAGGTCGGTTATCCTGACCCGTTTACTTTTTCAAAGTTTTTCAAAAACATAACCGGCTTAAGCCCTCGTGATTATCGGAACAGGAAAACAAGGCCTGCATCCATTTAGTTTACAGCTTTCCCCCGGAAGTTGCAATTCCTTCGATAAACTGCCTTTGAAAGCAAAGATACAAAACAATCATCGGTATACATGCAATCACGGACGCAGCCATAAGCTCCGGATAATTTGACGAAAACTGTCCCTGCATTTTGGCAAGCGCCGCCGCTAATGGGATTGTGTTTTCATCTGTATTGGCAATCAATGGCCACAAAAGCTCTTTATAGCCGAACAAAGCGGTAAAAATCCCCAGCGCAACCATCGATGATTTGGTAAGCGGCGCCATCACATACAGAAATGTCTGCCCTATATTACATCCATCAAGCCGCGCCGCTTCCTCCAAATCCTTTGGAAGACCCATAAACGCCTGCCGCATAAGAAAGGTTCCAAAAGCGGTAACGAGTCCCGGAAATACAAGGGAGAAGGTGGTATTCAGAAGCCCCACCTTGCTGAGCATCAGATACTGAGGAATGATAAAAATCTGCGACGGTACCATCATCTGAAATAATACTAAAGCAAAACAGATGTTTCTACCTCTAAAATGCAGCCGCCCAAATGCGTATCCTGCCATACATGCAGTCACAACCGCACACACGATTCTCCAGAAAATCATCAATAAGGTATTCAGATAGAGCTTTGTGAAATCCATTGCCTGCGTAACAGAAACAAATGCATCTACTTTCCATTTCTTTGGGAAAATGACAAACGGATTCATCTGTGTCGCTTCCGTTGTCGTTTTAAACGCTGTCAAAATCATCCATGCAAACGGGACAAGCATGGCAAAGGCGCCAATACTCAATACGAGGTATTTTAAAACTTTTAAAATATTGTCTCTCTTCTTCACTTTTCTCCCCCTTATTCATTACTGTAGTGTACCCATTTTTTCTGCCCGATCATCTGGAACACTGTTACAATCATAATGAGTACAAGTAGCACAACAACAATCGTAGAGCCATATCCTTTATTATTTTCCACAAAGGCATACCGGTAGAACAGATACACCAAAGATTGCGTTTTCGGCAACGCCGGATTCTGTGTCCCGATAATCATGAAAATGCTGTCAAATATCTGGAAAGCCGCAATTACCCGGGTGACAATGACAAAAAACATGGTTGGGGATATCAACGGCACCGTAATCTTCATAAACTGCTGAATCCCGTTCGCCCCATCAATTTCCGCTGCTTCATAATAATCTTTAGGAATTTCCTGAAGTCCTGATAAAAATAATACCATATTATATCCTATTACCGACCAGATACCTACAATCGCAATAGAAACAATCGCGACATCAGGGTCAGACACCCAGTTTACCGTGGGAAGTCCAAGAGAACTTAATATATGGTTTAAAAGTCCGAATTTGGAATTATACAGCCATTTCCATACCATTGCAACCGCTGCCGGAGCCGCTACCATCGGTATAAAATAAATGGCACGGAATACTGTTCTTCCCCGTATCTTTTTATTAAGAAGTACTGCGATCACAAGGGCAATGATAATGGACGCGGGTACTTCTAAAACCGCATATTTAATTGTATTCCATACTGCCTGCCATACGGACGTATCTGCCGCCAGCCTTTCGTAATTCTCAAGTCCGATAAAAATATTTCCTCGTCCGAAAGCACCCGCTTTAAAAAAACTCTGATAGATTGTCTGAAAAATAGGAATAATATTGAGTATGATTAATCCCGCCATCGTCGGCAAAATGAACAGCCAGCCCCACCGGAATTCCTGCGCGGAGCGTTTCTTTCCCCTGCCATTACTTTTCTCTCCTTTTACTTTGAAAAGGCCTCCTTTTTCTCAAAGAAAGCCTTTTATTAACTATTCTTCCGCTAATTTTTTGTTCATATCGTCCGCAATGTCTTTACATACTGATTCCATAGATTTCGTTCCGTCCCATGCACTTACCATTTTCTGAAGGATTTCCTGATACCATGCCTGTGTATTTTTAGAATACGGATATAAAACCGCATTTTCTCTCATGTCGAGATACGGCTGCATATCATATCCAAGTTCGGCATATGATTTAACCCATCCATCAGAGGTTCCTTCAAATGCAGACATCGTCACTCCAAGTTCCGCCTGCTTCTGCTGCGCTTCCTTTGAACCAAGGTATTCAATCAGCTGCCACGCCTCGTCTGTATGTTTTCCCTGAGCCGACGCCGACCACGCAAGGCCATTGCACATGGAGACTGCTCCTTCCGGCCCTTTCGGAAGCGGTGCGATTGCAATATGTTCCTTTAAATAGTCATTTTGTTTCAATTCCGGCGCCGTCCATGAACCCTGGAATGTCATTGCTACTGTGCCTGCTTCCTGAAGCGCTACCGTTTCATTATCGGCAAGTGTCTGATATTCCGGCATAGAGCCGTCCTTTATGATATTTTCAATAACCTGACATGCTTCAATCGTTTTCGGGTCATCAAAACCTGATTTTTTCTTATCGTCACTTATTACTTTGCCGCCATATGCGTAAATCGTTCCATACCAGGACTCCTGGTCGCTTCCCGGCTTCATCGCAAGACCATACTGACTTCCATCAGCTTTCGTCAGCTTCTTTGCGATTTCTCTGAAATCATCCCATGTCCAGTCGGCAGTAGGATAAGGAATTCCTGCTTCATCAAACATATCTTTATTGTACCATACTGCTGCTGAATCAAGATCCTTTGGAATTCCAAGCTGTTTTCCGTCATCTTTCTGATATAGCTTTACTACATCCTGGTTATAATTCTCCAAGTCTATTACGTCGCTTTTCTCAATTTTGTCCGTAAGATCCAAAAGGATATCGTCATATTCGGAATAAATCCCTATCTGCTGGGAATGCATCCAGAATACATCGGGCATATTTCCTCCTGTCGTGGCTGCTTCAAGCATTGTCCAGTAATCTTTCCATGGCGTAATCTGGATATCCGTCTTAATCCCTGTCTCCTCAGTAAAATCGTCCATTATTTCTTTTAATCCGGCTTCCTGATTCTTATCCCATATCGCTACTTTTAAAGTGGTATCTCCGCCCTTTGACACTCCTTTCTTATCCGTTTTTCCATCTCCGGAGCTTCCACACGCCGCCAAAGACAGCGTCATTACAGCGGCAAGCATGACTGAAAAATACTTTTTTAACTTCATAATTTCCTCCTTGTATAAAAAATTCTGTATTTTTTATAAATTTGTCCGGACATTTATCATGTTTCCACTATAGCAATATCTTTCACGTTGTAAAATGTCATAATGTCCAATATACATGTCATTTTGTTATATTATCCTTTAATTTCTCATATATTTTATGCATTTTTACATAAATTATTATCTCTTTTTTGTTTAATTTGTCAATATTCATCCAACATATTTCCATTTTTTGTTCACATAACGACATGTATAAATAAAATCTTTAGAGAGACATAAACCAGTTTTATCAATCTGCTCTTTTCCTTACTGACGGACTCCTATCAGATGTCCTCAGATTATACGAAGGATCACCATAGCAGGCAAAGGAGCTGCTCGGTTCCACCGATATTTTTATCAAAGATATTGCCCATGCTGTGGGATATGAAGATTCTCTTGCATTTTCAAAAATGTTCCGCAATGCGACCGGATATTCTCCGTCTGCATATCGAAAACATAAAACCGGTTCTTCTGAAAACAAATAGTACTTCTCTTCTTCGTCTGTAATTATACTGTTTGGAAAAGAAAGCTTGAATGGCAGAATGACCAAATAATATGTCATAATGTCAAATATTTGGGCAGTTCGCCCTGATAATAAGTGGAATTGGTATTTTTTACAGCACCATTGAAAAGGGCTGACGCACATTCTGCATCAGCCCTTTTCTTTTTATTCATTTTGCTGCACCTTTTTGTAGTAAGTATGCGATGTGATTGTATAAATAATAAAGTACACGACCGCAAAGGCAAGTACAACGCCGATGGTACACCGTACGAAAATCTCTTGATTGATGAGGTTCATTGCCCGCATCAGGTCTACCAGTGCCGGGAAGGACGCCGCGGTGTGCAGAGCCGCCATTGCCAGGGGCAAGAAGAATACCTGGAGGATCTGCCGCCGGATGGTAGAACGGATTTCGTCGTCCGTCATTCCGACTTTCTTCATAATCTGGAACCGCTCTCTGTCGTCGAGACCCTCTGTGATCTGTTTATAATAGATAATCAGAGATACCGCCAGCAAGAAGAGGATGGACAAAAACAGTCCGATAAAGAGGAAGGAGCCGAACCGCTCATAGTAGTCCGTCCTTGACAGCTCTACATTTCCTACTGCCATCGGATGTTCAACGTATTGGATCAATGTATCCCGGAGAGTCTCTATGAAATCTGCTTTCTGACTCCTCGTTCCTTCTATATTATAATAATATTCGTAGGTGATGACCCGGTAGCCTGTCTGTGTTCCTGCATACTTCTCGTTGTATACATCCCGGATCTCCTGCAGAGCCGACATATCCGGTACAATGACCGCCATGTAATGTGTCTCTGTCAGATAAAGTGCCTGATTCCAGACTCCGGGATCCTCGACTTTGGATTTGACTTTCCAGCTCAGTTCATCCAGCTTCAGCGACTGCCCCACGCTTTCTTCCTCTTTTTCATAGACAGCCACCTCATCGTCCCCAAGATTCAGGTCTGCTCCGGTATTTTTGTTATAGTCATCCTCGGTCAAAAAAGCAAAAATATACAGATTTTCCGGAGAAATCTGCTCCCCGTCGGAGAGGGTAAATTCTCCTGGTTCTCCCGCAGCAAGTCCTGCCATCCAGAGTTGTTTATAACCAAAATCGTCTCTCATGGCGACGCCGTTCTCCTTTGCCTGATGCTCAATTCCCGCCTGAAGATCCGCCGTCTCTTCCTCGCCCTTTTCGAGTATACAACTTGCATGATAATCTCTCGGAAACTGCAGTTTCAGGATGTCCTCTTCCCCCAGGTACAGACTGAAGCTGGTGGAGACCGACACAATCACGGCGGTGGACAAAATACAGATCGTCGCAAGCCCTGCCGCATTTTGCTTCATCCGGTAAAGCATCCCGGATACGGTAATGAAATTTTTCGGACGGTAGTAAAACCGCTCCCGCCGTTTCATCCATTTCAACAAAGCGATACTGCCCGCCAAAAAGAGGAAATATGTGGCGAAAATCACCAGCAGCACCGCAGGAAGGAACACTTTGATTGTCTCGTAAATGCCATCTGCAAACAGTGCGAGGCCATACCCTGTTGCCAGAAAGATCACGCCAAGCACCGCAGGAATCTTTTTCACTTTCGGTTCCCTCTCTCCCTCTTTCGCGCCCTGCAAAAAGGAAATCGGACTAGTTCGCAGGATCGAGAGCAGATTGTAGCAAAGGACGAGCAGGTATAAGACGCCAAATACTGCACATGTGTTTCCTACCGCACCCAGTGGAATCTCAAACCGCAAATCCGACGGGATTCTAAGAAGCGCTAAAAAGACGAGAAACGCAAGCTGGCTGAACAGGGCGCCTGAAACGATTCCGCCCACAATTCCCCCAAGAGAGGTCAATACCACTTCCCATAGCATCATCACGGAGAGATGGCGCTTCTCCATCCCAAGGACGCAGTATAACCCGATCTCTTTCTTCCTCTGCCGAATCACAAAACTATTGACATAGAACAGGATGATGAAGGCCATGATAACGGCAACCACCGTGCAGAACCGAAGCATCAGATCCGTATTGGAGCCCTGTGTCGTCTCGTAAGTCTGCATCATAGAACGGATACTCGTCAGGATATAGTACATACTGACAATCAGTACATTTGCCAGCAGATAAGGCAGGTAGATTGCCCGGTTCTTTTTGAGATTCGACTTTGCCAGTGTAAAATACAAAGCATTATGCATACTCTTTCCCTCCTGACGCCATCACAGTCAGAGTCTCGGAGATCTTCCGGAACATCTCATCCCTGCTTTTATCTCCCCGGTAAATCTGATGATACACGGTACCGTCCTTGATAAACAGTACTCTCTTCGCATGACTTGCGGCCGTCGTACTGTGAGTCACCATAAGGATTGTCTGCCCCGCCTGATTGATCTGCTCAAACATATGCAACAATTCATAGGAGGCCCTGGAATCCAAAGCCCCGGTCGGTTCATCCGCCAGAATGAGCTTGGGCTCTGTAATAAGTGCTCTTGCGATCGCCGTCCGTTGTTTTTGACCCCCCGGAAATTTCGTACGGAAATTTGTCCAGCAGATCGGAGATCCGAAGCACCTTGACAAGAGGTGACAGCCGTTTTTTCATTTCTTCTGTCTTTTCCCCGGCAAGCACGAGAGGGAGAAAAATGTTGTCCCTGACTGAGAGCGTATCCAACAGATTGAAATCCTGGAATACAAACCCGAGGTTCTTCCTCCGATAGACTGCCAGATCCTTGTCCTGGATCTTCCGGAATGGGAGGCTGTTCAGGATAATATCACCCGAAGTCGGCCGGTCAAACGACGCCAGCAGGTTCAGAAGTGTCGTCTTTCCGGATCCGGATTCTCCCATCACTGCCGTATACTCTCCTTCTTCCATCGAAAAGGTCACATCCTTCAACGCCTCCACCTGGTTTGTTCCAAACCGGTTTGTATATGTTTTTTTCAGATGTCTGACTTCCAATAATGCCATAATCATCGACTCCCTTTCTTTTTGTTCTGTCATTATTGTACAGAAAAAAGAAAGTGTCCGCCATCGATTCGGCTTACACTTTCTCTTCGTATTCTTACGTCGGTGTAAGATTGTCACAGTCCCAGTTCTTCTTTATAGTGCGCGTACATCGCATCTGCGTCGCTGGCTCCATAGGAGGAATAGACGATGTCTCCTTCTTCATCCACAATGAGAGTCAACGGAATGGATGTTGCCGGATACAAATTAGACGCCTCCAAATTTTCATCCAGCGCAATCGGGAATGTATAACCATTCTTCTGTACAAAGTTTTCGACCTCTTCTTTGCTCTCCCCGCAGTTGACCGCCAGGATTACCACATCATCAGGATAGTCCTCGCTCAGCCGCTGAAATGCCGGCATTTCCTGAACGCACGGGCCGCACCAGGTCGCCCAGAAATTCAAAAGGACCCTTTTCCCCCTGTAATCAGACAGTTTGACAGTCTTGCCGCTCAGAAGCGTCACCTCAAAGTCCGGAGCTGTCATCCCTTTCTCCGATTCCCCCTTTGCTGTCCGCTCCTCTTTGCTTTCGTCCTTTTTCGTGCCGGCTGTTTTTGTACCCTGCTTCTTGTCATCCGTTTTCCCCGCACAGGCAGAAAGCGCTGCTGCCATTAATATCATACAAAGTAACATTCCCATTCTTTTTTTTCTCATCAGAACCTCCTCCATTTCCTGTGTTTCCATTCAATCGCTCCAACATGGCAGACCTGTTTACATTCTCCACACTGAATACATTCCCTATCTCCGACCGCTTTCATATCCATGCGGCACTGACGCACGCACTGGCCACAGTGAGTGCACTTCCCCTCATCCACCTCAATTCCCAGAATGGAAATCCGGGAGAACAGCGAATAAACTGCTCCGAGCGGACAGAAAAAACGACAAAAACTACGATAAACAAAACAGGTGCTTACCAAAAACAGCAAAAGCACCAGTACTTTCCAGTCAAAGAGCACACCTGCCGCCGCCCGTAGAGACGGATTGCCAAGAACCAATGTCAGTCCACCTTCCAGCGTCCCCGCCGGACAGATATATTTGCAAAATGACGGCAGTGGAAATCCGTTCCGGAAGGCAAAATACAGTGGAATATAAATCACAAACAAAGCAAGAATTCCATATTTCAGCCAGGAAAGTATCCGGGTTATCCGGTTTTTCCTGTATTTTGGCACCGGGATCTTGTAAAGCAATTCCTGAATCAATCCAAAGGGACACAAAAAGCCGCAAATC